>Ga0207671_10001223_pt1 | contig 30415 bp, 24 predicted proteins | sample KBSC24metaG_FD_184352 | JGI IMG/M metagenome (GOLD analysis project Ga0207671, IMG submission 184352) | Corn rhizosphere microbial communities from Kellogg Biological Station, Michigan, USA - KBS C2-4 metaG (SPAdes) (version 2) | ecosystem: Host-associated > Plants > Roots > Rhizosphere > Soil...
TCGACCGGCTGATGGACCTCCTCCACAGCCGCGGCGTCGCCGTCGACCTGGCCACGGCCACCGCCTCGCCGCCGGCCTGGTTCGTCCGCCGGCATCCTGAGACGCTGCCGGTCACCGCCGAAGGCGTGCGCCTGGAATTCGGCTCCCGCCAGCACTTCTGCCCCTCGTCCCCGGTCTACCGCGAAGCGGCCACCCGCCTCGCGCGCAAGATCGCCGAGCGCTACGCCGAACACCCAGCGCTGGCCCTGTGGCACATCAACAACGAGTACGGCGACCACATCGCCGAATGCTTCTGCGACGTCTCCGCCGAAGACTTCCGCCGCTGGCTCCGCGAGCGCCACGGCACCATCGCGCAGCTGAACTTCGCCTGGGGCACGGACTTCTGGTCCCAGCGCTACGCCGACTTCGCCCACATCGAGCCGCCACGCAAAGCCCCGGGCCCCGTCAACCCCGGCCAGCTCCTCGACTGGCGCCGCTTCAGCTCCGACGCCCTGCTCGCCTGCTTCCTCGCCGAGCGTTCCGTCCTGAAGGAGGTGACCCCGGACATCCCCGTGACCACCAACTTCCTGTCGATGCGGAAGAACCTCGACTACTGGAAGTGGGCCGCGAACGAAGACGTCGTCTCCAACGACGCCTACCCCGACCCCGCCGACGCTTCAGCCCACGTCAGCGCGGCCATGAACTACGACCTGATGCGCTCGCTGGCGGGCAACCGACCGTGGCTGCTGATGGAGCAGGCACCGTCGGCGGTGAGTTGGCGAGCGGTGAACGTCCCCAAGACGCCCGAACAGCGGCGGTTGTGGTCGCTGCAGACGGTCGCGCGCGGCGCCGACGGCGTCATGCACTTCCAATGGCGCGCCTCCCGAGCCGGCGCCGAGAAGTTTCACAGCGCCCTGCTCCCCCACAACGGCACGCACTCCAGGGGCTGGCGCGAAACGGTGCGCCTCGGCGAAGACCTGGACCACCTCGCGGAGATCGCCGGCACCCGGATCGAGAGCACCGTCGCCATCATCCTGGACTGGAACTCCTGGTGGGCCCTGGAAGCCGAGGACCACCCCTCGTCCCGGGTCGAACTCAGGGACCAGATCCTCAGCTGGTACTCGGTCCTGCACCGGTGGAACCACGTCGTCGACTTCGTCCCCCCGGACGCCGACCTGACCCCCTACAAGGTGGTCCTGGCCCCGAACCTGTATGCGATCAGCACCGAGAACGCGTCCCGGCTGACCGACTACGTGCACGGCGGCGGGTACCTCGTCGTCGGCTTCTTCAGCGGGATCGTCGACGAGCTCGACCACATCCATCAGAGCACCGACGGCTCCGGCGGCGGCTACCCCGGGCCGCTGAAGGAGGTGCTGGGGGTCACCGTCGACGAGTGGTGGCCGATCCCGGACGGACACTCGACGGCCGTCGCCTTCACCGCCGACGAGGAAGCCGCGAAGGCCAAGAAGAAGCACCACCACGGTTACAGCGGCATCGGCTACCGCCACACCCCCTCGGCCGCACGCTGGAGCGAATGGCTCGGCACGACCACAGCCCGTACCGTCGCGCACTACACCCACGGCCCGCTGAAGGACCGCCCGGCGGTCACCTGCAACGAGTTCGGCGACGGCCGCGCCTGGTACGTCAGCTGCGACCTCGGCCCCGACATCGAGAAGGTCCTCGGCGAGGCCGTACGCCCCGCCGTCGTGTGGCCGTCCCTGGCCTCGACGCTGGCGTTCAACGGGATCGAGGTCGTGTGCCGCAGCTCGGAGTCGCACCGGTACCACTTCCTGCTCAACCACACCGACAACCCGGTCGAGCTCGGCTCGGCGGTGCCGTTCGGCGCGGTGAACCTGCTGACCGGCAGCCGGCCGACGACCCTGGCCGCGAAGGGTGTCGTCGTCCTGAAGGCGGAGCGGTGACGGCGGAATACCGCACCACCCCTCCCGGTTATACCCAGCGGGGTATCCGACCGAGACCCCCGTCGAGCATCGAGGAGGCAACGGCTGTGGCCGTCGTGGAACTGACCAAGGACACCTTCGCCGACACTGTTTCCGGCGAGGGCATCAAGCTTGTCGACTTCTGGGCCGAGTGGTGCGGGCCGTGTCGGTCCTTCGCACCGGTGTACCAGAAGGCCGCGGGCAAGCACGAGGACATCGTGTTCGGCAAGGTCGACACCGAGGCCGAGCAGGAACTGGCGATGGCCTTCGACATCCGCTCGATCCCCACGCTGATGATCGTGCGCGACGGCGTCACCCTCTACCAGCACCCCGGCGCGCTGCCGGAGTCCGCGCTGGAGGACCTGATCGCGCAGGCCCGGGCGCTGGACATGGACGAGGTGCGCAAGGCCCTGGCCGAGCGCGAGGCTGAGGCCGCCGACAGCACCGGCACCGAGAGCGCCACGGTCTGATGACCGACGCCGAGGACCGCGACCTCTGGGAGAAGCGCTACGGCGAGGCCCAGTCCGTCTGGGGCTGGGCCCCGAATCGCTTCGTGGCCGAGGTCCTCGGCCCGCTTCCGCCCGGCCGAGCGCTGGACCTGGCCGCCGGTGAGGGCCGCAACGCCCTGTGGCTCGCCGACCTCGGCTGGCGGGCCACCGCCGTCGACTTCGCCGAGAACGCCCTGGCCCGCGGCCGGGCCCAGGCCGCCGAGCACGGCCTGGACGTCGAGTGGGTCCACGCGGACGTCCTGGAGTACGAACCCGAGGCGGGCGCGTACGACGCCGTCGTCATCGCCTACCTCCACCTCGGCGCCGAACGGCTGGGCACCGTGCTGCGGACGGCCGCGAAGGCGCTGGCCCCCGGCGGCACGCTGGTCGTCGTCGGCCACGACGTCACCAACATCGCCGACGGCGTGGGCGGCCCGCAGGACCCGGCGATCCTGCTCACCCCGGACCTCGTGACCGGGCACCTTGAGCGGCTTGAGCAGGTTGAGTCTGTCGGGGGCCTGGTCGTCACCCGCGCCGAGCGCGTCCTGCGCCAGACGGACCGCGCCCCGCAGCCGGCCATCGACACGCTGGTCGTGGCCCACCGGGGCTAGGCGCTGAAGAACGACGGCAGCGCGACCGGCACGACGGCGGGTCCACCCTCCGCAACCGCGCCGGCCACGCTGCCGGTCTCATCACCGGCACCGCCGTGTGCCCCCGCACACCGGGCGGCACCCTCCACCGCTTCTATTTCAACACATTGACTACAGCAAGCTGCGGAGGAAGGGCGCCGGCCGCGTGTCGCAGGGCCGGGACAGGCCGACTTCACGAGCGACTTCACGAGGGAGAGCAGGCCGAGCTCATCGCCCGGACCCGCGCCCGGATCCCGGACGCCGCGGCGGACCCGGCGGCGACCGGCGCGGCGGCGGGCCGACTCCGGCCGAGCGCGTCAACGGTGCCGAACCGTCTCCGGATCCTGCACCGGGCCGGGCTCGTGCGGCGCATGCGGGACGTTCGCAGAGTTCTGTATCAGTCGACACGTGGAGCCGGATAACCGCAGACGGGGAAGGTAAACGCCGCGCCGGTGCAGCGCATGGTGGCGGCGGCCGGGCCGACGCAGGCCCCTGGCTCAGTGCCCTGGCGGACGCCCGGCGGGGACCGGCCGGTCAGCCGAGGTCAGCCCGGCCGGTTGCCAGCAGCCCGAGCGGCTGCCGGCAGACCGACTAGCCGCCATCAACCCGATCGGCCGGCCGCCCGAGGTCAGCCCAATCGGCTGCCGTCAGCCCGGCCGGCCCCGTTCACCCCGCCCCGGCCCTCAATCCGCCGGCCCCGGCCGCAGCTCATAAATCGGGTTGTACACCGCACGCTGCCCCGCGACCGTCGTGATGCGCCCGCGCACCATGATCCGCCGCCCCGGCGATATCCCCGGTATCTGCCGCCGCCCGAGCCAGCTCACCGTCACCGAGCCGGTCCCGTCCCACAGGTCCGCCTCCAGCACCGGCACGCCGGCGCGCGGCCGGAGCCGCACCGTGCGCAGCATGCCGGCGAGGATCACCGGTTCGCGGTCCGGGCAGTCGGCGATGGCGGTGGCGCCGCACGGCGACACCTCCTGCGACAGCTCCTCCGCCTGCAGCTCCTCGGTCTCCGCCGTCAGCTGCTGGAGCCGCGTCTTGCGCGGCGGCTTCGGCTTGGTCATGGCACTCCCCTGGAACGAGCCCTGCGCCTGGGCCTTCGCGCGCTCGATGCGGGCCGACGCCGACTGCAGCTGGTACGGCACCGCCGCGACCACGACGCGCCGCTGGAACAGCAGCCGGCTCTTCAGGCGCAGCGCGGACTGGTTGTGCAGCACTTGCTCCCACCAGTGGCCGAGCACGTACTGCGGGATGTAGACGGTCACCACGTCGTCGGGGTTCTCGGTGCGGACCCGCTTGACGTACTCGATGATCGGCCGCGTGATCTCCCGGTACGGCGAGGCGATCACGGTCAGCGGGACGGGGATCGAGCGCCGCTCCCACTCGGCCTTCAGCGCCTCCACCTCGGCGTCGTCCAGGTTCACCGTCACCGCCTCCAGGGTGCTGGGGCGGGTGGCGCTGGCGTAGCCGATCGCGCGCAGCGTCGGCAGGTGCAGCTTGGAGACGAGCACGAGCGCGTGGTTGTTGGCCGGCAGGCTGAACGCCGCGTCGTCCGACGGCATCAGCTCCTGCGCCACCGCCGCGTAGTGCCGGTTGATGGCGCGCATGATCAGCCAGATGAGCGGCATCGCCAGCACGACGATCCACGCGCCCTTGGCGAACTTCGTCACCAGCACGATCACCAGCACGGCGGCGGTCACCCCGGCACCGACGGCGTTGATCACCCGCGACTGCATCATCCGGCGGCGCTGAACCGGATCGGCGGTGTCCCGCAACAGCCGGTTCCAGTGCCGGATCATGCCGGTCTGCGAACAGACGAAGGACACGAACACGCCGACGATGTAGAGCTGGATCAGCCGGGTCGGCGAGGCGTCGAACGCCACCACCAGCAACGTGGCGAACCCGGCCAGCAGCAGGATGCCGTTGGAGAACGCGAGCCGGTCGCCGCGGGTGTGCAGCTGGCGCGGCAGATACCCGTCCTTGGCCAGGATCGAGCCGAGGACCGGGAAACCGTTGAAGGCGGTGTTCGCCGCCAGCACCAGGATCAGAGCCGTCACGAACTGCAGGATGAAGAAGAACGGCGAGGAGCCGCCGAACACCGACCGCGCCACCTGCGCGATGACCGTCCGCGGCTGCTGCCCCGCCGGGAGCCCGGACAGGTTCGCCGCGTCCGCCGCGTGCACGTGGCCGGCCAGCGCCAGCGCCGTGACCCCGGCGAACATCGCCACGGCGATGCCGCCGAGCAGCGCCAGCGTCGTCGCGGCGTTCTTGCTCTTCGGCGGCTTGAACGCCGGAACGCCGTTGCTGATCGCCTCGACGCCGGTCAGCGCGGTGCACCCGGAGGCGAATGCCCGCAGCAGCAGGAAGACCAGCAGCACGCCGTTGTAGTGCCCTGCGTTGGTGATCGCGTAGTGCTCGCTCTCGGCGTGCAGGCCGCTGCCGAACACCACCCGGAACAGCCCGGTCGCGATCATGATGCCGACCGCCGCGACGAAGCAGTACGTCGGGATGGCGAACGCCGTCCCCGACTCCCGCACACCCCGCAGGTTCAGCATCGTGATCGTGGCGATGACCACGACCGAGATCAGCACGACGTGCGCGTTCAGCGCCGGGAACGCCGAGGCCAGGTTGGCCACGCCGGAGGACACCGACACCGCGACGGTCAGGATGTAGTCGACCATCAAGGCGCTGGCGACCGTGAGCCCGACCTTCGGACCCAGGTTCGTCGTGGCGACCTCGTAGTCGCCGCCGCCGGACGGATAGGCGTGCACGTTCTGCCGGTACGAGGCGACGACCACCAGCATCAGCAATCCGACCGCCGCCGCGATCCACCACGTGAAATGCAGCAGCGCCAGCCCGCCCGCGGACAGCACCAACAGGATCTCTTCGGTGGCGTAGGCGACCGACGACAACGCGTCGGAGGCGAACACCGGCAACGCGATCTTCTTCGGTAGCAAGGTCTCGCCGAGCAGTTCGCTGTGCATCGGTCGGCCGACCATGACCCGTTTGGCTATCCCCAGAGCGCTTGGCACGCTCGCGATGCTATTGCCGCCCCAGCCGGAAATCACTAGAGATCGCGCAAATATTTCTCACGGACTCCTCACAGCTCACACGCCGCCGGCCCACGCGTCACTCACGAGCTCCCTACGGCTGGAAGCGATAACCCATCCCCGGCTCGGTCAACAGCTGGCGCGGGCTCGAAGGCTCCGGCTCCAGTTTCTGCCGCAGGCGCGCGAGATAGAAGCGGAGATAGCTGCTCTCCGGCTCGTGCTCTGTCCCCCATACGTGGGCCAGCAGCTGCTTGCTGGACACCAGGCGGCCGGGATGGCGCAGCAGCGTCTCCAGAACGGCCCACTCCGTACGCGTCAGGCGCACCGACTCCGGCACGTCCGCAGGCGCCTCGGGTGCGCGCTTCACCGTACGGGCCGCGAGATCGACGAGGTGGTGGCCGACGGCGATCACGGGCCCTGTCGCGTTCTCCGGCTCCGCTCGCCGCAATAGCGACCTCACGCGGGCGGCCAGCTCGTCCATGTCGAACGGCTTGGTGACGAAGTCGTCGGCGCCGGCGTCCAGCGCCTCGACCTTGTCCCAGGACTCGGTCCGGCCGGAGAGCACCAGGATCGGCACCGTGGTCCAGCCGCGCAGACCGTTGATGACCTGGACGCCGTCCATGTCCGGCAGGCCCAGGTCCAGGACCACCAGGTCCGGAGGACGGCGCGCGGCGGCGGCCAGGCCGGCGGTGCCGTCGGGGGCGACGGTCACGTCGTAGCCGCGCGCCGAGAGGTTGATGCGCACGGCCAGCAGCAGCTGCGCCTCGTCGTCGACGACCAGCAGGCGCTTCACCGGACGGCCCCTTCCGTCTGGCCGGCGGCGGTCCGCGCCGGCACCGCCACCACCATCGTCAGCCCGCCGCCGGGGGTGTCCTCAGGACGCAGTTCGCCACCCATCGCCTCGACGAGTCCGCGCGCCAGGGCCAGGCCGAGGCCGACGCCCGCGGTGTTGTCGTGGTCGCCGAGCCGTTGGAAGGGACGGAAGACGCGCTCGTGGTCGGTGGCCGGGATGCCGGGGCCGTGGTCGATCACGCGTATCTCCACTGTGTCGCCGTTCTCGTGGTCTGATGTGCCGTTCGTGTTGCCGGGATCGAACCGACCGCTCATGCCGATCGAGCCGTGCACCGGCCCCGCTGTCAGCTCGATCCGCGATGCGGTGTGCTTGGCGGCGTTGCCGACCAGGTTGGCCACCACGCGTTCGAGCAGGGCGCCGTCGGCCAGCGCCGGGGGCACGCCGCCGGGGTTGGCCGCGTACGTGACCCGGCCGGCGGCGGTCGGCACGTCGTCCAGGGCGCGCGGGATCACCTCGTCGACCGACACCGACTCCAGACGCGGCTTCAGCGCGCCGGATTGCAGCCGCGACATGTCCAGCAGATCCTCCACCAGGCGCGAGAGCCGGCCCAGCGAGGTGTGCGCGGCGCCGAGCAGTTCGCCGCGCTCGGCCTCGGACAGCTCGAAGCGCGGATCGCGCAGGGTGTCCACGGAGGCCAGGGCCGCGGCCAGCGGGGCGCGCAGATCGTGCGAGACCGCGTTGAGCAGCGCGGTCCGCATCCGGTCGGCCGCCTCCAACTGCGCGGCCTCGGCGGCGGCCCGGGTGGCGCGCCGGAACTGCTTGCCGGAGTACTCGACCACCGAGGCCACGGTCACCGCGACGATGACGAAGGCCAGGAACGCGATCACGTCGTTGGCCACCGCGATGCGGAAGGTGTGGATCGGCGAGATGAAGTAGTAGTCGAGCAGCAGCGCGGCCCAGATCGCGGCCACCAGCGCCGGCACCATCCCGCAGACACGCGCGATCGCGACCAGGGCGACGAGGTAGATGAGGACTTGGCTGCTCAGGTTCAGGCGCTCGGTGAGGGTCGTCAGGACAGCCGTCAGCAGCGGGGGCACGACCAGCGCGGCGGCCAGCCCGCGCCACCGGCGTCCGAAGTCCGGCATCGGTCCTCCCCTGGCTCCCTGCGCTCGCCGCTCCGCCCCGGGTCACCGGCCCGGGATATGGTGAGCAGCATATTGCGAGCGTGGCAGCACGCGCGATCATGTGCTTCAGGTGTGAGGCGGGGGAATCATGAGACGCAAGAAGGCGGCATTGGCGACGGTCGGCCGCATTCCGTTCCGGTGCCACGTGTGCCAGTCGCAGCTGTTCTTCGACCGGGAAGTGAAGCTGAACACCACAGGTGCGGAGCTGTTCGACCTGGGCTGGGCGAACCAGTCGGCCACCGGCCTGGTCTGCGCGCAGTGCGGCTATGTCCACCTGTTCCTGAACAACGCGATCGAGCTCTGGCAGGCCGAGCACGGGTATCCGCAGCGCTGAAGCCGCGCAGCCTCACTCAGATACGACCGACCGGCCCCACGCGCAACAGTGCACCGTCCGGGTCGGCGACCGCGAACAGCGTCGGGCCGTAGACGGCCGGGACCGGCACGTCCGGGCACTCCACGCCGTCGTGTTGCCACTTCTCCCGCAGCTCCTCGGGTTCCTCGACCCGCAGATACCAGCCGGAGGCGTTGGCGGCGGGGTCGGTGTCCGCGGCCGGGTAGAAGTGAACCTCGGCGTCGTCGAAGCGGAGGCGGAGGTACTCGTCGGCGGCGTCCACGACGGTGAAGCCCAGGAAGCAGTAGAACGCGCGGGTCCGTTCGAGGTCGGCGCTGGGCAGGATGGGGACGCTGGTTGCCACGTCTTCCAGCGAAACCCCAGATCGGCGCGGCGGCCATGGGTTCTCACGGGGCTCTCACGCCGTGCGCGGGCATCCTCACACCGTGCCAATGCCGGCGCCGGGAGCGGTGCCGACATCGGTGCCGCCGATACCGGCGCGGGGCATGTGAGCGCGCATACGCCGTACTCTGCGTCCATGAGCATCCGAGCAGTGCGCCCGACCTCCGGTGTCACCGCGGCCACGCTCCGGGAGATGAACATCCGGACGGTGTGGTCGGTCATCGAGGGCGGCCACCCGATCTCCCGTGCCGAGATCGCCCGTCTCACCGGCATCTCCAAGCCGACGGTCTCGGTGCTCCTGGAGGAACTGCTGGCCACCGGGCTGGTGACGCAGTCTCCGGACTCGGCGCGCGACCCCTCCCACGGCGCGGTGTTCTTCGGCCCCAAGCCCGACGGCGTGCACGCGCTGGCCCTGGACCTCGGCGCGCACCGGCTGCGCGGCGTGCTGACCGGCCCCGGCGCGGCGATCGCGGCACGGCGGGACGTGGACGTGCACGGCTTGGACGCGCCGCGCATGGTGGCGGCAGCGGCGGAACTGGCCGGCGAGCTGATCAAAGCGGCCGGGGTCGACGCGACGACGGTGCGCCACGCGGTGGCCGGGGTGCCCGGCGTCGTGGACCGGCACACCGGCCGCGTCTGGCAGGCGCTGAACATCCCGGCGCTCAACGGATTCGCGATCGCCTCGGAGCTGGAGGCGGCGCTCGGCTTCCCGATCACCGTCGAGAACGACATCGACCTCGCTGCCCTCGGCGAGAACACCCACGGCACCGGCGCCGCCGCCGAGAGCTTCGCCTTCCTGTCGGTCGGCACCGGCGTCGGCGCGGGCCTGATCCTGCACGGCCACCTCCACCGCGGCCACTCCGGCGCGGCCGGCGAACTCGACAACGCCTTCGACGCCGCCGGGTTCGCCGCGAACGACCCCTGCGCCGCGGCGATCGTGGAGTACGCGACGCCGTACGCCGCAGAGCTCACCGCCGGCACCACCACCACGACCGGCACGACCGGCAGCACCACCACGACCGGCACGACCGGCACGGCCGGCAGCAACACCGACGCCGCGCCGCTGACGACCGAGCTGATCTTCGACCGCGCCCGAGCCGGCCATCCGCAGGCCACAGCGATCGTCGAGGAGGTCGCACGCCGGATCAGCGCCTATATAGGGGTGCTGGCGGCGGTCGCCGACGTGGAACTGGTCATCCTCGGCGGCGGGATCGGCCTGAACGGCGACCTGCTGTTGGAGCGCGTCGCGCTCCGGTTACAGGAACGCCTGCCGTATCCGCCCCGGCTGGAGGTCTCGGCGCTCGGCGACAGCGCGGTGCTGACCGGGGCCGCGGCGGTGGCCGCTTCGGTGGCGGTGGAGCAGGTGATCCGCGAGCGGACCGGCTGAGGAGGCGGGCCGGCCGCCGGCTACTCCTGCCTGCCGAAGGCGGCGAGCCCGATCGCCGCGAGTGTCACGAAGACCAGCCCGGCCACGCCGACGGTGCGCCATCCGCCGGTGGCCAGCACGGCGAGCAGCACCTGGGTGATCGCCACAACCACGCTGGCGGCCCAGGGCACCCACCCGTACCGCGCCATCCGCGAACGCGAAGGCGGGGCGGCGGGATCTGCCTCGCCACCGGCTTCGTCCGTCCTGCTCACTCCCCTGAACGACCGGGTCGACAACTGGTTGAGGTGCCGATCCTAGCCGTCGGTGACGACGAAGGGCGGATCCGTCACCCCTTCGCCGCGCCGGCGAAGCGGAACGCGCCTCCCATCGCCCGCGAGACGATCAGGTACAGCACCACCACAGGCATCGAATACAGCACGGAGTACGCCGCCAGCTGTCCGTACGCCACCGCGCCGTACTGCCCGAAGAAGGTGAACACCGTCACGGACGCGGGCAGCTTCTCAGGACTCTGCAGCAGGATGAAGGGCACGAAGAAGTTGCCCCAGGCCTGGATGAACGTGAAGATCAGCACCACCGACATACCCGGGGCGATCAGCGGGACCACGATGTGCCGCAGCGCCACCATCGGCGTCGCGCCGTCCACCCACGAGGCCTCCTCCAGGCTGATCGGCACGTTGTCGATGAAGCCCTTGATCAGCCAGATCGCGAACGGCAGCGAGGTGGTGGCCAGGAACACCGCCGCGGCCGGCATCGAGTCGATCAGCTGCAGCCGCAGGAACAGGCCGTAGACCGGCACCATGATCGCGGTGATCGGCAGGCCGGTCGCGAACAGCACGGTGTACAGGAACGGCTTGCGGAACCGCGTCTGGTACCGCGACAGCGGATAGGCCGCCAGCGTCGCGATCAGCACGGTGATCAGCGCCGACCCGCCGCACAGCAGCAGCCCGTTCCACAACGGCCGCCACGCCAGGTCGGTGTTCATCACGGCGCGGAAGTTGTCGAGGCTCGGGTGGTCCGGGAACTTCACCGACGTCTGCGCCGAGGCGTCGAAGCACGACAGCACCAGCCACACCAGCGGCGCCAGGAACGCCACCGCGATCAGCACCAGGATGCCCGTGCAGACCAGTCCCGCGGCGCGCCGGCGCGGCGTGTCGATCCCCATCGACGCCATCTCAAGCCTCCGGTTTCAACACGCGCACGTACACGAACGAGAACACCGCGCCGATCGCCAGCAGCAGCAGCGAGATCGCGGTGCCGTAGCCGACCTCGGAGAACTTGAACGCCTGCTGGTACATCAGCACCGGCAGCGTCGCGCTGGCGAAGCCGGGGCCGCCGGCCGTCATGACGTAGATCAGCGTGAACACCGACAGCGTCTGCAGCGTGATCAGCATCAGGTTGGTCACGATCGCCGGCCGGATCAGCGGCAGCGTCACCGACCACAGCCGCCGCCAGCCGGTCGCGCCGTCGAGCTCGGCCGCCTCCTGCACGTCGGTGGGCACGTCGTCCAGCGCCGCGTTGTACACCAGCATCGAGAACGCGGTGCCGCGCCAGGTGTTGGCGATGATCACGGCCAGCATCGGGCTGCTGTAGAGCCAGTCCTGCCCGCTCATCCCGACGGCCTTCATGATCTGGTTCAGCGTCCCGTTCTGGCCCAGGAACGCGTACCAGATCAGGGCGCTGACCACCTCGGGCAGCACCCACGCCGAGACCACGATCCCGCCGACCGTTCCGCGCAGCCAGCGGCTGCGGCCGCGCATCAGCAGGGCGATCGCCAGCCCCAGCAGGTTCTGCCCGATCACCGCCGAGCCCAGCACGAACACCACGGTGAGCCAGATCCCGTTGGTGACGTTGGGATCGGAGAACAGGCGCCGGAAGTTGTCCAGCCCGACCCACTGCGGGTTCTGCGCTCCCTCGCCGGTGAGCGCGGCGTTGGTGAACGAGCTGTAGATGCTCCACAGCACCGGGCCGAGGAAGAACAGGAAGAGCATGACCAGGGCGGGTGCCAGCGGCAGGTGCCGGGTCGCCCGGGCAGCGCGAGCGCGGCGGGGGGACGCGATCGGCCCCACCGCGCCCGCGAGCTCCTCGCCGGCGAGTTGTGCGCGGGGCGCCATCAGCTGGAGCCCGCCGCCACATTGTCGGAGCCGACGATGCCCTTCAGCGTCTCGGTGTACGCCTTCGCGGCGTCCGCGGGCGAGGACTGGCCGGTGATCACGGCCTCCATCGCCACCTGGATCGCGTCGGAGACCTTCGGGTACTCGGCGTAGGCCGGACGGTACTGGGTGACCGGGACCAGGCCGGTGAAGAACGCGGTGGTCGGGTTCGTGCTCTGGTACTTGGAGTCCGCGGCGACGTCGTTGCGCACGGCGATCTGGCTGTCGGCGATGTCGTAGGACTCGGAGTTGTCCTTGTTCAGCGCCAGCTCGATGAACTGCGCGCCGAGGTCCTTGTTCTTCGACTTCGCGGTCACCGCCAGGGTCCAGCCGCCGGACAGGCTGATGGTGCCCTTGCCCGCCCCGGCCTGCGTCGGCATCGCCGCCTCGCCGATGGCGTTCGACCAGTCGGGCCACGGCTTGGCCCCGGAGGCGCCCCAGGCGCCGGTCACCCAGGAGCCGTCGAGGTCGATGGCGAGCTTGCCCGCCGGGATCATCTGGCCGGAGACCACGTTGGGGATGTTCGGGTCCAGCTCCTGCTGCGGCGGGATGGTCAGGCCGCCGCCGTAGGCGTCCTTGAGGAACTGCAGGGCGTCGGTGAAGCCCTTGCTCGGGGCGATCCACTTCTTGCTGGAGCTGTCGTACAGGGTGTCCTGGGTGCCGTAGAGCAGCATCTCGAAGCCCTGCATCGTGCTGCCCTCGCCGTCGGGCTTGCCGGCGTAGACGTTGAGCGGGATCACGCCGGGCGAGCTGGCCTTGACCGCTTTAGCGGCGGCCAGGACGTCCTGCCACGACTTGGGCGCCCACGGCATCGTGATCCCGGCCTTGGTCAGCAACGCCTTGTTGTAGTACAGCGCGCGGGTGTCGGTGCCCATCGGGACGCCGTAGGTCTTGCCGTCGATGCCGCGCGCGGCGGACTTGGCCGTGTCGGGGAACTGCGACCAGTCGCTCCAGGTGGACAGGTAGGAGTCCAGCGGGGTCAGGTAGCCGGCCTTGATGTCGGAGTTGATGAGGAAGGTGTCCTCGTAGACCACGTCGGGCGCGGTCGAGCCGGAGCCCATCATCAGGTCGATCTTGGTGTAGTAGTCGTTCTCGGCGGCGGCGATCGGGTCCAGCTTGACCGTGATCCCCGGGTGCGCGGCCTCGAACTGCGCCTTCACCTTCTGCATGTGCGCGTCGACGGCGATCTCGTTGCCGAACTTGACGTAGGCGACCTTGAGCGTTTTACCACCGCTGCCGCCGCTGGAGGAGGACGAGGAGCACGCGGTCAGGGCGAGCGCGGCGGCTCCGCCGGCGCAGGCGATACGGAAAGCCTTGGACAACATCCTGACTCCTTCACTACGAGGTGTCCGCCGCGGGAGCGCGCGGTGGAGGGAGCGGACCGAGTGGTGCGGTGCTTTGAGAAAACGTTATTTTCGCGTTAATCTAGGCGCGCGGTCCGGGGCATCGTCAAGCCCTGCGAATGTCTCGATCAGGTCACGACGGACCTTGGAGCGGATATTCCATGACTAAGGCTTCTCATGACTAAGGCTTCAGGGCGCAGATCCAGGCGCCCGACCATGGTGGACGTGGCGCGCGAGGCCGGCGTCGCGGTGAGCACCGTTTCCCGCGTGGTCAACCAGGACCCGACGGTCGGCCCGGAGTTCGCGCGCCGGGTCCAGACCGCCATCGACACGCTCGGCTACCGCCCCGATGAACAAGCGCAGCAACTGCGCCGCGGCACCAGCCGCACCATCGGCGTGGCGACCCGCGAGGCCTCGGGCCACAACCCGATGCTGGGCGTGTTCGAGCGCGGTGCCTACGCCGCCGACCTGATGGTGTTCGCCGCCTCCACCGGCGACGACGTCGAGCGCGAGCGCACCGTGGTGCTGTCGATGGCGCGGCGCGGCTTCGACGGCGTGGTCATGGAACCGATAGGGCCGGACCACTCCTACCTCGCCCCGGAGATGGCAACCGGCCTGGCGGTGGTGGCCGTGGACCGGCCGGTCGCCGGACCCGAGACCGACGCCGTCCTGGCGGACAACGCGGCGGGCGTGCGGATGGCGTACCACCAACTCGCCTCGCACGGCCATTCGCAGATCGCTTATATAGGCGATCACGAGCGGATCTTCACGGGACGGGAACGCGCGGCGGCGTTCCGCGCCTGCCTGAGTGCCGACGGTCGGCCGCTGACAGGGCTCGTGCACCCCGGGGAGACCGAGCAGAGCCGGATCAGCGCCGCGATGCACGCGGTGCTGGCGGCCGAGACCTCGGCGACCGCGCTGGTCACCGGCAATATCACCACGACGTTCGCGGTCCTGGCGTACCTCGCCGCCGAGGTGCCCCGGGAGCGGTGGCCGGCGCTGGTCGGCTTCGACGACTTCCTGCTCGCGGGCCTGCTCGACCCGCCGGTGACGGTGATCGCGCAGGACACCTCCGGGATGGCGCAGGCCGCCCTCCACCTGATGACGTCGCGGTTGGCCGAGCCGGAGCGTCCGCCGGAGACGATCACCGTGCCGGTGACGCTGATCGCGCGGGGGTCCGGCGAACGGCCTCCGCTCTAACGGTTCCGGGGTTCCCTTAAAATGCCGCACAGGCAGCCGATGGAACGGGAGTCACGTCATGGTCGAGGAGCCGTCGTCCCCCGGCACGGTCCGCCCCGGCGGTCGTACCGCACGCACGCGTGCCGCGGCGCTGCGCGCGGCCGAGGACGCGTTGATCGAGAACGGTTTCGAGGCCCTGGATCTGGCAGACATCGCGCGCCGCGCCGACATCGGCAAGACCACGGTGTACCGGCGCTGGGGCACGCTGGCCGCGCTGGTCGCCGATCTGCTCGTCGACATGGCCGAGCAGTCGTCGCCCCGGACCGAGACCGGCAGCCTCGACGGCGACCTGCGCGCCAACGCCCGGCTCGTGCACAAGACGTTGACCGATCCGCGGTCCAGCGCGTTGTTCAAGGCGGTCATCACGGCTGCCTCCAGCGATGCCGACACAGCCGTCGCACTGCATCGTTTCTACGCGACGCGCATCGCGGAGTGGGCACCTTGTGTCGAGCAGGCCGCCGCGCGGGGCGAGGTGCCGCAGGGGACTGACGCCGCCGAGGTGATCCGCGCCGTCTCGGCGCCGATGTACTACCGGTTCCTGGTCAGCGGCGATGTGCTGGACGCGGCGAGCGCCGATCGTGCCGCGGTCGCGGCGGCGGCCGCTGCGCGGGCGGGGGCTTATGTCGTGGGGTGAGGGGGTGAGGGCGGGGGCGAGGAGGGGTGAGGTCGCTGTTGGAGTGCAGGTGGCGGTTTGCGAGGCTGGTGAAAGGCGTTTTCTTACGGCTTCGCGCACGGTTCGATGGCCTCTGGCGTCCCTGCCCGAGGCGGGTCGGTAGCGGTTTTCACAGTGGTCTTCTCTAGATCAAGAGCGACAAGCTTTCGCGCCCAAAAGCGGGGCGCGATGCCTCCGGATGATCGCCTGGGGCGCCCGGCAGCGGCCGGTGTCAGTGCCCCGATGCCCGGCTGGCGCCTGACACCCCGCACGGAGGTAGGTTCCGGATCCCTCGTCGCGTCGGCGCAGACCGCAGCCCACGACGGGCCGACGGTGTCAAGTCCATGCCATACGAAACCGCCACCTGACCAGCCCTACCGCAGCAGGCATGGACTTTACTCCGGCGGACCGGCGTGGTAATCGCATCCGCAACGACGCGATGAGGGATCCGGACCGGACCACAAGCAGCACCGCAGCCGTCCAGTGTCCCCCCACTCCCTCGGAGCCGAGGCCGCTCGCCGCGCAGGCGCCGCCGGAGGCATCGCGCCCCGCTCTTGGGCGCGAAGGCCTGGCTCTTGATCTAGAGACGACCACCGACCCAGCCGCCACCTGCCCACCCCGGCCGGGGACGCCAGAGGCCATCGAACCGTGCGCGAAGCCGTAAGAAAACGCCTTTCACCACCCACACACCGACTGGCGACCGCGCTCAGCACCAACCCGCTCCGCCGTCTTCACAACCAACTTGCCTCGCCGTCCCCAGCCCCGAGCCACGCCGCAGCCAGCCCACTCTGCCGCCAACCCACGCCGCAACTCACCATCACCGCCGGCCACCCCCGCCATCCCCCGTCTCCTCCGTCAGCGAAGCGATCCGTCCCCGGTCCACCTCGAACGCCAAGCTCAGCTCGGCGATGTGGCGCGGGTCCGACAGCGTCCGTCCGGTGCGCTCTTCCAGCCTGCGCAGCCGGTATCGCACGGTGTTCGGGTGCACGTACAGCCTGCGGGCGGCTTCGTCGGCGGAGCCGCCGTGGTCGAGCCAGGCGCCGAAGGTGTCCAGCAGGATGGCGCGGTCCTCGGTGGACATGGAGTCCAGGCCGGCCAGGATCGCGTGGGACAGCCGGGCCATCACGTCCGGCGCGCTGGCGGCGGCCACCGACAGCGAGTCGCGGCCGAAGACCACCACCTTGCCGGGGCTGGCCGCGCCGCGCAGGGCGACGCGGGCCAGGCTCAGGGCTTGGGCCGTGCCGGTGAGGTCGTCGAACAGCGGGCTGACGCCGACGCGGCCCGCGCTGCCGGACGCGAGCGCGTCGATCAGCACGTCGAGCTGGTCGGCGGGCCTGGGCAGGCTGGCCAGGCCGATCTCGGCGTCGTGCAGCAGGCGCCACGCCGAGGTGATGCTCTGCCGTCGCAGGCCTTCCTCCATCCCGCGGGCCAGGCCGTGTTCGCCGGCCCCGGCGCCCCGGGCGGCGATGACGACGTACGGGCCCTGATGCGGGATGCGCAGGGCGTCGGCCGCCTCCCACACCTGCGGCTCGGACAGGTGTCCTTCCAGCAGCGCCTGGAACAAAGCCGAGCGGCGCTGCTCGTCGCTGCGGATGCGCGCCGCGAGCTCGGCGCGGTAGCTGTCGGCGATCACATCGGTGAACCCTGACAGCCGGCGCCACAGGGCCGAGGCGGCGCGCAGCGCCACGCCCGGCGCGACCTCGTCCCGTTCGACGGACTCGGCCAGGCTCTCCCAGATGCACGTCAGGGCGATCTGGTATCCCTCGAACACCGCCGACATCGGCACGGCCTCGGCGGCCCGCACGCGCCCGGCGAGGTCGGCCGGGGCGTTCCCGTCGAACCGCGGGTCGAGAAGCCCGTCGAAGACCACCCGGAAGTGTTCGGCGACGGTGCGCTGGAGTTCGACGAGAGGCACCCGTTCGGCGTACACGGGAACGGAAGAATTGATTCGAGCGGAGACGGCCGAGGCGAACTCCTCGGTGCGCTCCAGCATCCGGGCGGCCAGCGCTTCAGCCCCGGCGTCCACCTCGTCGTGTTCCGCCATAGCTACGCATCGTAGCGATCCGGCCATCTCCCGGAATGGGTTTTCCCAGTTCCGGGCGTTCCCAGATTGGTCACCGCCGGCCGGGATCGGCGTCGATCAGCCACCGGGTCGCCGCCCGCGGCCGCAGGTACACCACCCAGTACAGCGCAGCCGCGGCGGTCGCGCCAAGAGTCCAGTAGAGATCTGAGGGCTGGGTCCGCCAGAGTTCGAACAAGACGCCGACCAGGCCGGCCACGACCAGGATCGGGACCGCCGGCCACAGCGGCATCCGCCACGCGCTCCTCGCCTTGTGCGCACCGCGCCGCCCGACCAGCGCCGCGACGGCGACGATCAGGTACAGGCCGGTCACCGCGACGCCGGTGATGCCGTTGAGCGTGTCGACCGGTGCGAAGCACAGCGCGGTGCCGGGCGCGCCGACGGCCAGCGTGGCGACCCACGGCGCCCCGAAGCGTTCGGAGACGGTGCCGAGCGCCCGGTTCACCGGCTCCGGCCACGCCTTGTCGCGCGCCGAGGCGAACAGGATGCGCGAGTTCTGGATCACCATGACGATCGCGGCGTTCACGATGGCCGCGGCGATGCACAGCGCGACGAAGGCCCCGACCGCCGAGTCGCTCCAGCCCTTGACCAGCCCGATGAGGTCGAAGTTCGCCCCGGTCAGGACGTCGGCGCCGCCCGCGCCGAGCGTGATGGCGATGGTCGGGACGATGACCACGACCGCGCCGAGGGCGAGTGTCCACAGGACGGCGCGCGAGACGTTCCGGCGCGGCTCCTGGATCTCCTCCGAGAGGTAGACGGCCGTCGCGAAACCCTGCAAGGCGAACAAGGCGACCGCCAGGCCGACCATCACGGTGGCGAACGGGAGCGCCGAGGTGTGCTGACCGTCGGAGACGACCGGGTGGATCAGGACGCGGACATTCTGGTGGTGCGTGTGTGCGAAGCCCAGGACGGCCACCAAGCCGGCGGCGATCACCTCCAGCACCAGGAAGACGCCGGTGATCCAGGCGTTGGCGCGAAGGTCGAAGACGCCCATGACAGTCGAGGCGGCCATGACGAAGGCGCCGGTGTAGGCGCCGCTGACGGGAAGGGCCGGGATGGCGGCGTGCAGATACTCGCCGGTGCCGATGGCGATGATCGGCGGGATGATGAACGCCGCGACCCCGGCCAGGAAGAACGTCAGCCAGCCGGAGACCCGGCCCAGCAGCGAGCCGACCATGGCGTACTCGCCGCCGGCCGAGGGGATCAGGGTGCCGAGTTCGGAGTAGCAGAACGCGACGCCGACGCACAGGACCCCGGCGATCCCGAGAGTGAGGGCGGTGCCGGTGCCCTGCGTGGCGAACAGGCCGGGGACGATGACGAACAGGGAGCTCGCCGGGGTCAGGCAGGACAAGGTGAGCAGGACCGCTCCGACCAGGCCCAGCGATCGGGCGAGAGCGGGCTTGCCGGGGGCTGCGGTCGGGTCCTCGGACACGGGTGGCCTGGCCAGAATCTCGGTCATACGCGCCTTCCGCCTCCACGGCCGTCGAACAGGCCGTCAGCGACCCGTGTGTTCGGGCTATGAAAAGTGATGGATGTAACGGGCGTCAAGGCTGGTCAGCCACGGAATCCGCAGTAAATGCGGACATAGCGAAGAGGTCGCGGCCGCACTTCGATCAAGCCCGGGAAAGGATCTTCACCGAACGCCCTCGTTTTCGCGGCTTTCGAAGGCGGCGCCGGGCATCCGCCTTGATTCCGGAGGCGACGGAAACACGCGCACTCCACAGAAAATCGACGCCGCGCACCGGTACCGTGGTGCGTCATGGAGGGGTCCGAGGCGTGGCCGCGTGTCACACGGCGTCGTGAGATGAGCACGGTCAGTGCGCGTTCGCTGCTGATGACGATCCTCGGGGAGTACGTGCTTGCGCGCGAGCGGCCGCCGTGGACGTCGACCATCGTGGAGGCGCTGAACGCGGACGGCGTCGAGGAGAAGGCCGCGCGCCAGGCGCTGGCGCGCACCGCCGCCGACGGCTGGATCGCCTCGGAGCGCGACGGTCGGCGCGTGCGCTGGACGTTGACCGACCAGGGCCGGCAGCTGCTGACGGAAGGCGCGGAGCGGATCTTCGGGTTCGGCCGGACCACTCCAGCGTGGGACGGCCGCTGGCTGATGCTGCTGGTCACGGTGCCCGAGACGCGCCGCGACCTCCGCCACCGCCTCCGCACGCGCCTCACGTGGGCCGGCTTCGGCACGCCGGATCCCGGCGTCTGGATCAACCCCGATCCGGCGCGCGAGGACGAGGCCCGGGAGGTGCTGCGCGATCTGGACCTGGATCAGGGCGCGATGTCGTTCACCGCGGCCCACGGGATGATCGGCAGCCAGGCCTCGATGGTCGCGCGCGCCTGGGATCTCAGCACCCTGGAAGCCGACTACGAGGAGTTCGTCACGACCTTCGGCGGTGCGATGCCGGACGGGGACGCGGCGACGCTGCGTACGCAGACGCGCCTGGTTCACGAATGGCGCCGCTTCCCGTTCCTCGACCCCCGGCTACCCCGCGAGTTGCTGCCCGCGGACTGGTCGGGTGCGAAGGCGGTGGAGGTTTTTCACGCTCGGCATGCGGAGTGGCACGAGGCCGCCCAGCGGGAGTGGGCCGCTTTGGACGGCGGGTAGGAGGCCGGACGCCCTTCCGGCCGCCCCGCCGATCGAACCCCGACCGCACCTCGGTCGAACCCCGACCGCCCCGCCGACCGCACCTCGGTCGAACCCCGGTCGAACTCCAGCCGCAGCGCACCTCACACCCGCCGCCGGTCGAACTCCCCCACCACCCCCGACCCGTACCGCGACAGCGCCCCGTCCGGCCCCGAAGCGTTCGGCCGCACGAACACCCAGTTCTGCCACGCGGTCAGCCGTCCGAAGATCTTCGTCTCCATCGTCTCCGGGCCCGGGAAGCGCAGGTTGGCCTCCAGCCCGGTCAGCGCGTCCGGCGACAGTGCCGCGCGCTCCTGGAGCGCCAGGCGGAGCTCTTCCTCGAAGTCCAGGTCGTCGAGCGCGTACGTGACCAGCCCGAGCTCCACCGCCGGCGCCGCCGTCAGCCGCTCCCCCACGTGCGCCGCGGCCTCCAGCGCACCGTCGTGGCCTGAGAACCGCGTGGCCAGGCGGCTCAAACCGTTCGCCATCGGCCACGCCGCCAGGTTCGCGGCCGTCACCACCAGCGCCGCGGGCTCGGCGTCCGGATCGGCGTCCTCGAACACCCCGTCGAGCATGTACTGCCGGTCCGCGACCAGCGCCGTCTCCAGCAACAGCCCGGCGAAGCAGCTCCCGGGCTCGATCACCGCGACCAGGCTCCGGCTCGTCACGTCCAGCCGCTTCAGCGTCCGCTTGTAGTAGTGCCGCACCTCGTTCACGAACCAGTCGTCGGCCAACCGGGTCAGCTGCGCGTCGTACGCCAGCACCGTCTCGACGGACCCCCGCGTCCGCAGCACCCACGCCCCGATCTCCGGCTCGTTCGTCCGCAAGCGCAGGATCGCGTCATCGAGCGCCCGGGTCAGCGCGAGCGGCCAGTAATCAGCACCCTGAGCATGGACGTCGGCAGGCGGCACCTCGTCGGGCCCGAACACGGTGAGGTCCGCGCGCCGTGCGCCCCGATCGATCTCGACCGTCAAGTAGGGATACGTCAGAGAATCCTCATCGGCGACCCGCGCCAAGGGTGTGAGCGCGATCCCCTTCTCGGCCCCGGCCTCGACTCCCGCGGCGCGCCGCGACCGCCTCGCCGCGTCCTCGGCGATCCGCGCGACCTCCGCCGGAAACCGCGCCGGAGCAGCGGTCGCGTCGACCAGGCCCCACTCCAGCGCGGTCGCTCCACGAAAGCCTTCGGCCTTCGTCGCGAACACGTCCGCGCGGTCCCGGCGTATATGCCGTTTGTCCGTCAGCCGCGTCAGCCCGCCGGTCCCGGGGAGCACACCGAGCAGCGGCACCTCGGGCAGCGAGACGGTCGTCGACCCGTCGTCGACCAGCACGATCTGCTCGCACGCCAGCGCCAGTTCGTAGCCGCCGCCGGCCGCCGGCCCGTTCACCGCCGCGATCCACGTCTGGCCCGAATGCGCGCTCGCGTCCTCGATCCCGCAGCGCGTCTCGTTGGTGAACTTGCAGAAGTTCACCTTCCACTCGTGCGAAGACCGCGCCAGCATCCTGATGTTCGCCCCGGCGCAGAACATCCGTTCCAGCCCGCCGGTCAGCACGACCGCGCGCACCTCCGGATGTTCGAACCGCAGCCGCTGCACCGCGTCGTAGAGCTCGATGTCGACGCCGAGGTCGTAGGAGTTCAGTTTCAGCGCGTACCCCGGTACCAGGCCGCCGTCCTCGGCGACGGCCAGGCGCAGCGTCGCCACGGCGCCGTCGAAGGCCAGCGTCCAGTGGCGATACCGGTCCGGCGCGGTGTCGAAGTCCACCGCGGTGCCGACGTCCCCATCCGTCATCCGATGCCCTCCTCGGCCAGGTGCACGTAGTCGAACTCGATGGGCTGGTCGTTGATGCCGGTGCGCGGTGGGGCGATCCAGGCGGCGAAGCGTCCCGGCTCGTACTCCGGCTGCATCAACGACGCCACCGCTGCACGGTCTTCGGGGGTCGGCAGCCAGTCCTTCGACCGCGCCTCCCAGGTGGCGGCGTCGAGGACCTCGCCGTGCGGGCTGATATGGTGCCCCGCGTAGGCGCCGACCTTGCGGTGGAAGCCTTCGTGCGGCAGGGACAGGCGCTGCGGGAGTCCGGCCTCGGCGAGCACCTGGTTCCAGCGCTTCACGCCACGCGCGCAGTCGGCGATGTACTCGTCGCGCAGGTCGAGGTTCAGGGCGTTGAGCAACGGCACCGGCCTCGTCGTCAACCGCCCGTCTTCGACCACTGTCATCAGGCGCTCGGCACCGATCAGGACGTGGTCGTCGTCGCGCCGGGTCTCCTGCCACCGGCCCTTCACGCCGGCGCTGAAGTACGTTCCGGCGTTCGTGGACTGCTCCGAGCCGAACAGGTCCAGGGAGACCGATAGTTGAAAGTTCAGATAACGTTGGATGATCGGCAAGGGTATGGCGCCGTAGCGCAAGACGTCCTCGGTGTCGTGCGCGGCCATCTGCTCGGCGGTCCGCTCCACCACGCGCTGGACGCCGGTCGTGCCGACGAACATGTGGTGCGCCTCTTCCTTGAGCATGAACTCGCAGGTGCGGGCCAGGGGGTCGAACCCTGATTCCTTCAGGGTGCCGAGCTGGTACTTCCCGTCCCGGTCGGTGAAGTACGTGAACATGAAGAACTGGAGCCAGTCGGTGGTCGCCTCGTTGAAGGCGCCGAGGATCCGGGGGCTGTCGTGGTCGCCGGAGTGGCGGAGCAGCAGCTGGTCGGCCTCCTCGCGGCCCTCGCGGCCGAAGAAGGCGTGCAGCAGGTAGACCATGGCCCACAGGTGCCGTCCCTCCTCGACGTTGACCTGGAAGAGATTGCGCAGGTCGTACAGGCTCGGCGCGGTCCGGCCGAGGACGCGTTGCTGCTCGACGGAGGCCGGTTCGGTGTCACCCTGGATGACGATCAGCCGCTGGAGCACGGCCCGGTGCTCGCCGGGGACTTCCTGCCAGGCCGGCTCGCCTTTGTGCTTGCCGAACCCGATGACCCGCCGCGGGTCGCGTTCGGCCAGGAAGATGCCCCAGCGGTACTGCTCCATCGGGACGTGCGCGAAGTGGGCCCAGCCGTCGCGGCCGACGGCGATGGCAGTGCGCAGATACACGTCCTTGGTCGGCAGGGCGGGGCCGAGGTCGCGCCACCAGTCCAGGAAGCGGGGCTGCCAGCCCTCCAGGGCCCGTTGCAGGCGCCGGTCGCCTGCCAGACCCACGTTGTTGGGGATGCGTTCGCTGTAGTCGATCGGCACGGGCATGCGGGGCCCTCCTTGCGCTGCGCGAAGCCGCCGGGCCTTCGGCCGTGTGCCGCAGCCCTGCTAACGTTCTACACTTGCTTCGCGGAGGAGCCAATACACTGTCGAACGTCTTCGTCCACTACTATTCTCCAGATCTTTATGTTCGGGGGGACTGGGGCGGCGGCGATGAGCATCGTGCAGACAACGGCCAAGATCCTGGTCGCCGGTGGGTTCGGCGTGGGCAAGACCACGCTGGTCGGCTCGGTGTCCGAGATCGAGCCGCTGACCACCGAGGCCGAGATGACCTCGGTCGGGCGCGGCATCGACGACACGGTCGGCGTGCCCGCCAAGACCGCGACCACGGTCGCCTTCGACTTCGGCCGCCTGACCCTGGCCGACGACCTGATCCTGTATCTGTTCGGCACCCCGGGCCAGGAGCGTTTCTGGTTCCTGTGGGAGGAGCTGGCCCGCGGCGCCGTCGGCGCGGTGGTCCTGGCCGACGTCCGGCGCCTGGCCGACGCCTTCGCCGCGATCGACTTCTTCGAGCACCGCGGCATGCCCCACGTCGTGGCGGTGAACCAGTTCGACGGCGCCCGCAGCTACAGCGAGGACGCCCTCCGCGAGGCCCTGGCCATCCCGGCCTCCACCCCGGTCCTGATCTGCGACGCCCGCGACCGCACCTCGACCGTCACCGTCCTGCTGGCCCTGGTCGAGCACGCGGTGAAGTCCCACCCCGACGAGGAGTGAGGGCGGCGCCGGACCCGGCACCCCGGCCCGGTCCGACCGCGCCGCCCCGCACCTGTCGGACCCCCGCCCTACGATGGGCGACGTGCAAGATCTGGTGACTGGCGAAGACGGCCTGGCCCGCTGCGGCTGGGCGGGCACCGGCGGCGACTACGCGGCGTACCACGACACGGAGTGGGGCCGCACGCTGCACGGAGACGACGCGATGTTCGAGCGCCTGAGCCTGGAGGGCTTCCAGGCGGGCCTGGCGTGGATCACCGTCCTGCGCAAACGCGACGCGTTCCGCAAGGCCTTCCAGCACTTCCAGATCGAAGCGGTGGCGGCCATGACCGAGGCGGACGTCGAACGCCTCCTGACCGACCCCGGCATCATCCGCAGCCGCGCCAAGATCGAGTCCGCCATCCACAACGCGAAGATCGTCCGCGACCTGGCCGGAGGCCTGGACGCCTTCCTGTGGGACTTCGCCCCGGACCAGCAGCGCCGCCCGAAGTCGTTCACGGAGACCCCGACGGAGACACCCGAGTCCAAGGCCATGGCCAAGGCGCTGAAGAAGACCGGGGTGAAGTTCATCGGACCGACCTCCGCCTACGCGCTGATGCAGGCGACGGGCATGGTGGACGATCATCTCCAGGGATGCTTCCGGGCTGAGGGGTGAGGGGGCGCGGCGGGCGCGCGGGGATCTGCCCCGCGAACCCGCCGGAGAGGCCGCTGACCACGGCCGCGAGCGCCGGCGAGGGGCACCGCGAGGCCCCCGCCGGGTGGTCACCGAGCCCCCTGGAGATCTGCTAATGTTTCACCCGTCAACACGACACCGGCAAGATCAAGCGCCGCTAGCTCAATAGGCAGAGCAGCGGACTCTTAATCCGCGGGTTCGGGGTTCAAGTCCCTGGCGGCGCACATTGATCTAGCTGGGAGTATCGGCAATGCCGATACTCCCAGCTTTGTTTTGTGGGTCCGACGTGGATCTCGTATGGGGCCAGCTCCGGATACACCCTTTCTGACCTGGGCTTCGGCAGACAGGCATGGCCACACGGCGCATCGCGCGCGAAGCCTCGTCCGTTCCGGCATTCAGTTCGGGTTCACGGGCAGGTCAGACCCCTGGTTCTCCGATTCGCCATTCGGCCGATACGCAGCGGCCACCGCGGCAACGATTTGTCTCGAATATCACGACGTTGTGGAGTCCGATCGGGCTACCGGCCCGTCAGGCGGCTGCGCTCATCCGCACGACGCTGTGTGCCTCGAAACGACGGCGTGACCTCCGCTGGCCGGGAACACGCAGCCCGTGGTCCAGGACCAACTGGGCGACGTTCTCGACAACGTCGCGAACCCCGGCCGGCAGGATGCTGACGTAGGTGTCTGCGGTGTGGCCTTGACCAGGCGCCGGAAGGTGTCCGAGAGCCTCGGCGGGGCCAAGGGCGAGCCGGTGACGTCGGTGAACACATACCCGGTATCGACCGCTCCCAGCTCGCGCAGTTCCCGGAGCTGCCGTTCACGGTGGTCGCGCAGCACCTGCACGGTCGTCGCATCCAGGGCGACCCAACGCTGCCCGGAGCGCGTCTTCGGCGGCCCGATCACCAGATCCCCGTCCCGCAGCTGCAACTGATGGGCAACGTGAACCACCGCGCCATCCAGGTCGACGTCACACCAGCGCAACCCGGCGACCTCCCCGCGCCGCAGTCCGCGCAACGCGGTCAAGTGGAACGCCGCATACAGCCGATGATGGCGGATGCGGGTGAGGAACTCAGCGAGCTGCGTCGGCGTCCACACCGCCACCACCGGCCGGATCCAGAACGCCTCCCACGCCGCCACCACGTCCGGCAGCCACACCACCGCCTGCGGACGCCGTGTGCGCGGCAGCCGCACCTGCCCTGCCGCGTTCGAGGCAATCAGACCCTCGCGACGGGCGGCGTTCAACGCCGCCGACAACGTCGCATGAATCCGGTGCAGCGTCGCCGCCGATAGCGAACGCCCCGACACTCCCCCAGTCCTGATGATCGCCCGGAACATCCCGGCCACCACCTTGTAGTCCAGGTCGGCCAGCGGCACCTTCCCCAGGTGCGGGAGCGGGTAATGCTCGATGATCGACCGGTAGCCGCGCGCCGTGCTGTGCCGCAACCGCAACCGGGTTTCCGACCACGCTGTCAGCCACTGCCCCACTGTCACCACCCGACGCCCCGACCGGTCCGGAAACCGCAGCCGGTTCAGTGCCTTGCGCACCTCGCCCTGGGTGCGGAACCCGCCCCGACGGATCCGGTAGCGCTCACCCGCCACCTCCCGGGGAAGATCCAGCGCGTAGTACCAGGAACCATGCCCCGGCTTGCCGGCCCGGGCGCAGCGGCCAGGGGGCCGCCGGGTATCAGGGTGCCGACAACCACAGCGCGGAGGCCGCGTCACCCGCCTCGGGCACGTAGTTCGATGTCGGTGTCGGGCAAGCTCTGTTCTTCTAGGCTCCAGCGAGTGGATGCCCAGTGCAGGTCTCCGTCGTCGTCCAGGAGGGATGGCCTGCTGGCACCGGCCAGGATGGAGATCGCCGACACCTTGAACGGCCGCTCAGCCGGTCTACATCGAGCCACATACGCATTGGGTGTCGAACGGGCCGATCCGGGATTTGATTACAGCTTGTTGTCGCAGTTCCGGGACCGTTTGATCGGGCACAGCCTGGGGGCGCGGGTTCTTGAGCTGGTGCTGGACAGCTGTGAGCAGTTGGGGCTGCTACGTGTCGGGGGTCTGGTACGTACCGATGCCACTCACATTGCGGCCTGCGCGCGGGCGTTGAACCGGCTGGAGTTCGTCACCGAGACGATGCGCTCATATTCCCTGTTCAGTACTGGTGGCCCGCCGGGGACTCGAGCGCGGCGGCCCCAGCCGGTGTCAGAACATCGTGTTGTCGTTGGCGGCGGTGTCGGGTACGTCCTGTTCGGCGCTCCAGTGTTCGACGATCTTGGCGTCGCGTATCCGGAAGAGGTCGAGGACGGCTCGGCCGCGGTCGCCCGGTGTGTCGATGTAGTGGCTGTGTACAGCGACCAGGTCGCCCTGCGCGATGACTCGTTTCGGTGTCACGGTCAGCTGGGGGAACTGCTCGAAGTAGAAGCCCAGCTCGGCCTTGAGGCCGGCCGCGCCGTCGGGGATGTTCGGGTTGTGTTCGTGGTAGTCGGCGCCGACGTAGGCGTCGATGGCGGTCAGGTCCTTGCGGACCAGCAGTTGGTCGACGAACGCGGTGACCAGTTCCTTGTGGTAGGCGGTGAACCAGCGCTGCCCGATCGCGTCGGTCCGCGGCTCGCTGAGCGTGGCGAACATGTCGTTGCCGCTGGCCGTGGTGGCGGGCACTTCCTGAATGACGTCCCAGTGCTCGGCGATCTTGCCGTCCTGGAAGCGGAACAGGTCGAACACGGCCAGACCCTCGGTGCCCGGCACCATGACGTAGCGGGAGTGCAGCAGCACCAGATCGCCGTCGGTGATGACCCGTCGGGGCTCGAAGGCGGCCTGCGGGAACTGCTGTCGCATGGCGCCGCTGAAGTACTTGAGGGCGTCGGCTCCGTCGGGCGCCAGGGGGTTGTGCTGGATGTAAGAATCGGGCCGCACGACCCGATCGACGATGGCCGTGTCACCGAGGACGAACACGTCATGCAGCAGTTGCCGGGCAAGTTGTGCCTTGCTGTCTCGAACGGTCAGCACGATCTTGCCGCGCGTACGGCCGGTCTCGCCGAGCGCGTGCGCCTTCGCGGCCTCGGCGAGCGGGAAGGTGGCCTCGACGTGGGCGCGCAGTGCGCCGGCCTCGACCAGGGCGGCGATGGCCTGCATGCCGGCCTGGTCGGCCTCGACCAGCAGCGACTCGTAGCGGATCCCCCGCTCGGCGATCGTCGCTAGTTCGCCGGCGTCGATGGGTACCGGAAGGATCGAGACGAGGGTGCCGCCCGGGCGCAGCACGGCCACGGATCGGGCGCGGGCGGCGGAGTCACGGGAGATCGGGTCGAGGACCACGTCGATGTCGCTGAGCACCTCGGTGAAGTCGACGCTGTGGTAGTCGATGACCTCGTCGGCACCGAGGGATCGCAGGAAATCGTGTTTGGCGGCGCTGGCGGTGCCGATCACGTACGCGCCGCGGGCCTTGGCGATCTGCACGGCGAGGTGACCGACGCCGCCGGCCGCCGCGTGGATCAGGACCCGCTGCCCGGCCCGGACGCCGGCGGTGTCGACCAGTGCCTGGTAGGCGGTCAGCGCGGCCAGCGGCAGCGCACCGGCCTGGACGTGGTCGATCCCGGCGGGCTTGTGCGTGAAGACGCGGGCCGGCCCGGTCACGTACTCGGCATGCGAGCCGGCTCCGCCCGGGTAGGGCAGCATGCCGAAGACCTCGTCGCCGGGCTTGAACACGGTGACGCCCAGGCCGACGGCCTCGACCACGCCGGAGACGTCCCAGCCGAGCACCAGCGGCAGCCGGGCGATGAGCGTGGACTGGGCCCGGCTCCACCAGTCGGTTGGGTTGACCCCGGCGGCGTGGACGGCTATGAGGATCTCACTCACCCCCGGCGCTGGTTTGGGTAGCAGGGTCTCTTTCAGCACGTCGGGGGTGCCGTAGGTGTCCTGGCTGATGGCTCGCATGGTTTCGGTGTCCGTCATGGGTTCAGCCTGGCCGCCGTCACAGCCCGCTACAATGGCACGATCGCCAATTTTCGACGGGATCCTGCCATGGTAAAAGCGCACCGTGTCGTTGTCCTCGCCGTCCCCGGGGTGTACCCCTTCGACCTGGGCATTCCCCAGCGCGTCTTCGGCGCCGCCGACGGCCGCTACGAGGTTGTGACCTGCACCATCGACGGTCACCCGGTGCGCACCAGCGCGGACTTCTCCATCACCGTCGAGCATGGCCCGGAGGTGTTGCGCACCGCCGACACCGTGGTCATCCCACCGTTCCACACCAGCGACCCCCGCCGTGAAACGCTGGTCGACCTGGCGCAAGTCCTCGCGTACGTGGCCCCCGGCACCCGGATCGTGTCGACCTGCACCGGCGCCTTCGTGCTGGCCGCGGCGGGGCTGCTCGACGGGCGGCGGGCCACCACGCACTGGCACGCCACGGGCCTCTTCCGGGAGTGGTACCCGCAGGTGGAACTGGACCCGAACGTGCTGTTCGTCGACGAGGGCGATGTGCTGACCTCGGCCGGCGCCGCCGCCGGCATCGACTTGTGCCTGCACCTGGTGCGCAAGGACCACGGCAGCGAGATCGCCAACCACGCGGCCCGCACCTGCGTCGTCCCCCCGTGGCGGGACGGGGGCCAGGCGCAGTACATCGAGCGTCCGGTCCCGGAAACCACGGCGAGCGGAACGTCCGCGGCCCGCGAATGGGCGCTTCGGAACCTGCACGAGCCGCTGGCCCTGAGCGACCTTGCCGCGCACTCGAACATGAGCCTGCGCACCTTCGCCCGCCGGTTCACCGAAGAAGTCGGTATGAGCCCTGGACGCTGGCTCATCCAACAACGCGTCGACCGGGCCCGGAACCTGCTGGAATCCACCGACCTGGCGGTCGACGAGATCGCCGGCCAGGTCGGCTTCGCCAGCGGCAGCTCCCTGCGCGAGCACCTGCACGCCGCCCTCGGCGTCTCACCGCTGGCCTACCGACGCACCTTCCGCGGCGTGCCGGCCCTCAACCACTGAGCGAACGATTCCGCACGGTCTGCGCCAGCCTCCACCAGCCGATCCAAACCCGACTTCCCCCGCTCTTCCCCAGCGCTCAGGACAGCCGGAGCAGGTCCAACCGGTAGCGGCACCGCGCCCTGGTCGACCAGCAACTCGTCGACATCGTCCTCGAGCAGGGCATCCAGAGCATCCTCACGCTGCTCGGCACCGAACGCCGGCGGCAGGACCGTGGCGCCGGCCGCACGGCTCGAGGACCGTGAGATTACGAACAGCATTTAATGCTGGAAACGCTTGTTCTCGCACCCTCCCCTGCACTGTGGCAGCACGATCGTAATCTAAAGCCTTCCCGTTGAAGGCCCTTGATCGACATGCCCGAAAGACCCCGTCCGGGTCCGCGAACGCATCCCAGGCGACCTGATCTTCACCGGCACGCCCCGCCGGCATCGGCATCTCCCGCACCCCCGTGCGCTACCCGAACCTCGGCAGCGTGCTGCGCTCCACCATCAAGGCTCTGGGTTCCCTCACCAACTCCTGCGTCTACCTTTGGCGTCAGCGAGGAAGCAGGAGGCTGACCTGG
>Ga0207671_10001226_pt1 | contig 30357 bp, 33 predicted proteins | sample KBSC24metaG_FD_184352 | JGI IMG/M metagenome (GOLD analysis project Ga0207671, IMG submission 184352) | Corn rhizosphere microbial communities from Kellogg Biological Station, Michigan, USA - KBS C2-4 metaG (SPAdes) (version 2) | ecosystem: Host-associated > Plants > Roots > Rhizosphere > Soil...
CGGCCGGACGAGCGAGTGCCGCCAGCTTCACCAACTCCAGGGCGATCGTCGAGTAGTCCAGAACCGATCAGGGAAAACCACTCCGAACCGAAGGTTGTGGTTCCACCATTTGGCAGCATGCTCCCAGTACGAACCATCGGAGGTCTGTACACCTTGCGCAGCGGCGCGCTCGCGCGCCTGGAACTTACCCGCGACATGGTTGGAAACGGCTGGACCATGAAGCGCGGAACGATACTCGTCGGCAGCACCAAAGGCGGCGAATATAACCGGGCTTACGTTGCGATCATTGGCTTCATCGAACCCGAGAGTGGCAAATTCGTGAAGCTTGGCGGAGACGTGCTTGGAGGCGATAGCGCCGCGGGGCTTAAAGGCAAATCACGACAACTTGATAGCCGGTGGACGCGCATTCTCAGTCAGCTTGGCAATGCCGCCCTCAGTGTCACGACGGCAGCGCTTGGCGGACGAAGCAATGGCACTGTGATCATCTCAGACGGAACCCGTTCGTCGCTGATTAATCCAGTCTCAGAAGAACTAAACGGTGTGTTTGGCGATCCATCGGATCGAAACAGACGTGCGGGATTCGTGGAGATCGTTGCGGGAACACCAGGTTATGTGATGGTGACTGATCTACCAGCTGCGATCAAAGGCACGGAAGCAGGTGCCGACCCGGATGTACACAGTCTGACCGCCCTGTCTGATGTAGATGCTGTGCGACTAGCAACAGGAATTAGCGAGCGCGAGTTTGCTGAGCTAATTGCCAACGGCTCTCACGACGAAATCAGAGCAAAGCTACACAAGATGTCACCCGAGATGCGCAAGATTGCTTTAGCCGTCCTGGAACCATAGTACGAGGTTCAGCACACCATGGAGCTACGAGATTCAAACAAATTAAGTATCGATCCGCGACGATTGGTCCGCGACGAAGGCACGCAGGCCCTAGCGAATATCCTCGCAGGCAGCGGATACATTCCGCAGTCGCACACGCTGTCCGATGTCGCGTTGGCCCTGCGCCAGTATCACCCGATCCTGTTCGGTGGACCGCGTGGCTCAGGCAAGACTTCACTCGGTGAGGCACTAGCGCAAGCCTGTAACCTAACCCTCTTTTACGTTCCCGGAGTTGAAGGACTCACAGCCGGCGAAGTGCTTGGGAGCTGGCGTGCGCGAGCTCAGGAGCAGGCTATTGAACAGTTGATTCACAACGGCACGGAGCCGCGGACAGCACGATCGTTTGTGTGGACGGAAGAGTTCTTTGAACGAGGAGAATTTCTTGATGCCTTTGCTTACGCCAGCGAAGCCGTTCAACGCAATGAACCGCCGCCGGTGTTGATTGTGGATGAAGTCGAGAAACTGGAGCTAAAGATTCAAAACCTCCTGCTGCAACCTTTGGCTCGCGGCTGGGCGAACGTGCCCAAACTGTCGGGAGTGGTCGGTGTTCGCGATCGTGAGCATAGACCAATAGTGATGCTCACCAGCAACAATCTAAAAATGTTATCTGAGCCGCTTCGTTCGCGCTGTTTCGTCACCTGGATGGACCTGGCCACCGCGGAAGAAGAAGTACAAATCCTGCGCGCCAGAGTTCCCGAGGCCGGCCCTTATTTGATCGCCGCAGCCGTAAAGATCACACAGCTGATCAAGTGGGACATGCCGCAGGTAAGGGACAAGCCAGGACTGCGCGAGTCAATCGATCTGCTCACGGCGCTAACTGAAGACGGAGTGGCACTGCTGACTGAAAACGTGATCGCTGAATACCTCGCTTGTCTTGGCAAGGAGCAGAAGGAACTCTCGAATTTACGAAAGGCATTGGCGCGCCTCGAAGACGCGGCGAACAAAGACCATCCGGAAATCGATCCGTGGGTGGAAGCAGCTTTTGCGGTAACAAAGCAGGCGATGAACTCGGAGGTGAGAATGCCACAGGAGGTACACGCATGATGGACTTGCGACACAAACTTCCCCTGATTACGACCGCCGTCATTGTTACGTTGATTATGGGTACGCGATTCATTTCGAGTGTGTGGACTAACGATATCGGCGGTGTCGATCCACGCATAACATTGCCGCCAAATCAGGCGCAGGAAATACTCGAGCAACAACGACGTCAGCAAGTCCGGGCATTCGTCAGCGTCTCAGAGGGCGAAGTCGCACGCACCGAAGAACGCATCCGTGAGGCGACGGCAGTAGCTCTTAGTGTCAGTTTGTTCGCAGCCACTGAATCGCTGTCACACCGTATTCCGGCGAGTGAACTTGCTCTATTGTCCGGTGTCGAAAAGGCTGGTCTCTTACCACCCGGAATGCTGCTCATCGACAACTCAGTGCTTATCACGTCGGAGCGTGGAACCCTTCAGGTGCGTTACCGGTCTGAGCCACTCTGCCTTGAAGTTGTCTCAATCGGAAGGGAACGAACTGACGGTCCGGCATTGCTGCTGAGGGTGCCTTCCATGATTGCCGGAAAGGATGAGGCCAGGGATGTTGTGCTTTACATGGCGACTCGTCTGGACGACATCACAATCCCGCAACCGTTCGCAAGTGAAGCACAGATCATCGCTTTAGGTTTTGCGCCTGAGCCTTTGCGAGCAGTCACGCTACCGAGTCTCGACACCGCCAAAATGAGTGGCGACTTAGAAGGAGTTAGACGCAATGGCAGCCAAACCGGAACGCATTAAAGTCGAAGTAACCGACTCAACCGAAGGCGAAACGCGCACGTTCAAGATCGTCCTGACGACGCCAAATAGTGACTTCCAGTTAGCGGACTTACTGCGACAACGAGGTGTCATTCCTCCGATTAATGGCGACCTCAAACAGGCTGTGAGGGTGGCGACTCAAGACTATTTGGCAGGGGTAGAGGAACGTATCTCGACACTGACAAAAGTTCCCACGGCAACACCGAAGGCCGGCAACAACAGGAACCGAAAGGACCGCAATGCCGCCCGCATTGGCCCGACTCCGACCAATGCTTCTGAACTACAACAAGGGAGTATCGCTGGTAGCAATTGACGAAGGCGATTTGCTGAGACAGAACGCAATGAACAGGGTAATAAACAAAGCACTGTGGTTTAGATTCGAGATTCCATCGAGAGAATTTGGAGCCTTAAGAGGTGCTTTGCACCTGAATTTATTTGACACGTCACCCCTTCAGGTGCACACGCACGCAAACTTTTTGCATGCGTGTGTATACAGCGGCACCGAAAGGATTTGCGACGACGTGCATGCCAGCGCAAGCAAATTGTTTGCATTCGCAGGCATGAAACTCGTACCGCCGAAACGTGCAATCGAAGGTGAAGGCAGGCCATGATCCGACACGAAAAGGAAAGAACAATCTCTTATCGGATTACGGAAGAAGCGTGGAGCGCGATCGAGAAGCGAGCTGCAAGCTCGGGTCAAAGTCCGCACCAGTGGGCACGCTCTGTCTTATTAGAAAAGCTCAGCCGCGTCGATGAATTAACGCCAGGCGAGCGCGTCTTATTCCATTATGTGATACGCGCACAGTACCTCGTAACCCAGGGGTTTCAATTGATAGCAGACCACCATTTGACGAGCGAGGAATGGAAAAAGCTACGGGCGAATGCGAAGCACCGCATTCCCGAACTGGCTGACGCTGCGCTGGCGAGCTATGCCGAAATGAAGTGCTGAGAGAGCTTGTAGTGCTGATTCGTCGAAAAATCTGGACAACGGAAAGGACTTAAGAGCATGGCGAGCACAAGCGCCTTCACGGAAGAAGGACGAACCCGCATTCGAAACTTTCAGCGGCGTGTTTCCAGTTACTTGATCCTTTGGATCCTCGTTGCTGTTGCGGGATCAGTCGGTTGTATTTACTTACGGACCAAGTATGGCTATCGCCCGCTTCAACGGCTCTATCTAAGTCAGTACATCAAAGCCTCTATGAAATCGATTCTGCCACTCAAGAGGCCTTCGACATACACCCTCTTGGTACGTGTGGTTCGCGACGAGGTAACCGGCAAAGAGCGCATTTTTGGTTGCACTGACGATCAGGTTACGCCCATCAGAGATGAGACTGGCCGCGTCAGATTCGATCCCAGGCTCGGACCATTTTTCGAACTACAAGCGGGCATCCCTCATAAGTATTTCTACTGGCGGCCTGTGCCACAACTGGACAAACAGATGTACGTCTGGTTTCGGGACCAGATATACGCCGGTCGCTCCTTAATCGACTTGTATTGGATCTGTTTTCTTCCTCTTCCCTTGATAATTGCGCCTGGAATGTTCGCATCAGTCAAGCTCGACATGAGAATGAATCAGGGCTACGAGGCGGGTGAGTTGCTGCGCGGCGTACGAATCCTGAAACCGAAGGAGTACGCCCGTGAACGCAGGCGGCAAGAAGCGGGTATCGGCATACCGGCATTGCTTCCGGAAAGACCAGAATTATGAAAAATAGGTTGAGACCGACAAAGCGATTACGCCGGCGGCTAATCACCAGCTTCCGAGATTATTTCGGCTTTGATGAGGCCCCTACATGGCTCACGATTCCACGTGGCGATGAGACTGAGCACGTCATGCTACTCGGCGATCCCGGCACCGGAAAAAGCCAGACCATTCACCATTTCCTCTTGCAGATCGCTGCTCGTCAGACGGCCGAAGCTGTGGTGATTTACGACCCAGCTTGTGAGTTCGTTAAGCGCCATTATAAGGAACAGCGCTGCGACGTAATCCTGAATCCAGTCGATAAAAGATCGCCTTACTGGTCCCCCGCAGTCGAGCTCGAGTCTCTGCCTGACAAGAAGCTGTTGGCCGAGAGTTTCCTACCCGGCAAGCCGGAGGCAACCCAAGCCTCGACCTCTGGGTTCTTTCTGAAAGCGGCGCGCGCCATCTTTGGGCGAATGCTGGAGCTTAGGCCAACGCCCGCCCAAATGATCCACTGGCTGAAAAGCGAGGACGTCATCGATGGGATTGTAGCGGGAACCGAACAAGCACACCTGATTCCGAGGAATGCTCATGGTCAACGCGCCGGTGTGTTGGGTGTTCTTTCCGAACTCGGCGAGATTTTACGCTACCTTCCAGAGCGTCACGAGTGTGAGTCCGAGATCAGTCTCTCCAAATGGGCGAGGCGTCGCCGAGGATGGATTTTCATTACCTCCAGAACCGATATGCGAGAGGCGTTGCGGCCTTTACAAGCAGCATTCATAAACGTGCTTATGAAACGGCTGATGTCGGTCTCACCAGAATGGGGCCAGGCCCATCCCTGCTGGCTCATAGTTGACGAAGTTCACTCTCTCCACCGACTTCCAGCTCTTTATGAAAGTGAAACTGAAGGACGTAAGTATGGACTCAAGCTGATTCAGGGAACACAAGGCAAAACGCAGTATGAGGAATACTATGATCGGCTGTCGAAAGCCATGTTAGCTGCTCCTAAGCTCAAGCTCTTTTTCCGCTGTGGCGAGTCTGAATCGGCTCGTTGGATTAGTGACAACATCGGAGAATATGAAGTCGAGAAACCCAGGATCGGCACAACCGCCAGTGTGGAGGATAGAGGCCGCGACGCCTTGAATTACTCTACAACGACGGAGCACCGGCAGGCGATCAGCAAGGAAGAAATCATGGCTCTGCCTGATCTTCACGGCTACTGGAAATACGGCGACGCTGTCGTGCCCTTTAGATTGCCGTTAGCGCCGGTCAAGGTTGTTACGCGAGGTTATATCCCCCGTCAACTGTCTACTACGGAGAATGACCTGATGAAGCTTCAGGCAAAGGTCAATAACACACCAGAATCTCTGGTGGAAACAAGACAACACGAACACGTACTTGCCGAGAATGAAACCATTGCGCTCAGCGCAGCTCGAGACGAGTTTGAAGCCAATCATGAAAATCAGCCGTACGAAGACATCGGCACTGGAGTTGAAACAACAGAGTCATCTGAGACAAGTTCGGAAGAGATCGAGTTGGATATCCATGAATAGACGTCCGGGTAGGAATCGAGAAGGCCATGATGACTCTAAGCAAAGCCTTGGCAGCCAGTCAGGCCAAAGATTACTTTGACGCCGAATACACAAGTACCGAGGAGAGCTACTACAGTGAAGGCGAAGTCGTTAAGGGCAAATGGTTTGGTCGACAGGCTGAGGCATGGCAGCTTCAAGGAGAAGTTAATTCTGAACAGTTCGAGCGTCTCTGCGAAGGTCAACACCCACTGAACGGCGACCAATTGGTCCGTCACGTTACACCTCACAAATATGAGAATGCCTACGGCGAAACAATTGAAACGAGCGAGCACAGGGCGGGCTGGGATGCAACCTTCTCCGCACCAAAAAGCGTATCACTCGCTGCCTTAGTTGGTGGCGATAAACGAATACTCGCAGCTCATGATCGCAGTGTTGACGTAGCCCTCAATGAATTAGAGAAGTACGTCCAAGCCCGTATGGGCGGCAATCATCCGGCGCAGACCACGGGCAAAATGATTGCCGCCAAGTTCCAGCATGACTCAGCTCGACCAGATCGCAGCACCGGTTATGCTGCACCGCAACTCCACACCCACACAGTAATCTTCAATGTAACCGAAACGGAGGACGGTCGAATCAAGCCAATCCAACCACTCGAGCTATATCGCAGCCAGCGTTACGCCACAGAGATCTATCGCGCTGTTCTCGCCACGGAGCTGCAAAAACTGGGTTACCAGATTGCCGTCGATCCGCGTACTGGCGCACCCGAGATCAGCGGCTTTACTAAAGACTATCTAGTCGCTAGTAGTCCGCGCCGCAAAGAGGTTCAGCGCGAAGCCGCCGAAATGAAAGCGCGTCTGGCCCAGAAAGGAGTCAAAGTCGAGGACGGCGCCGGACTGCGCCAGGCAGCGGCGAAGACAGATCGCATGAGTAAGCAGTACGACCGGGATCAGATGCGCTCTCGCCATTTAGAAATGGATGCCAGATTTGGAGAGCAAGCATTTCGAGCTGTTGAAGAGGCTCAGGTGCGTGGCGCAATAATGATTCCGGAAGAACAAGTCGAGTCTCGCGCTCAAGCGTCAGTTACATTCGCCAGAGAGAATGCTGGCGAACGCGAAGCAGTCGTTGACAAACGCACGGCGTTAGTTGACGCACTCAGAAGAAATCTCGGTCTGACGACCTATGAGGCCGTTGTCGGTGAGTTCGGAAGGAACATCCAGAACGGCAACTTCATTCGCATAACCAGAAATCCAGGCATCGACGAAGTCACCACCTCGCGAACTGTCGCGATGGAACAAAGCAACATCAAAACGGTGATTGCCGGTCGCGGATCGCAGACAGCAATCCTTGAGGGCGAACAACTCGATTCGGTGCTTCGTAGTATCAGCGAGAGACAGAGAATTACGCTTAATGACAGACAACGCGGAGCAGTTGAAACGATCCTCGGAAGCACTGATCGAATTATTGGTTTAGAAGGACTGGCCGGCACAGGGAAGACAACGACGCTAAGTGTATCGCGAGAAGCAGCCGAACAATGTGGTTACGCGGTTGAAGGTTTTGCACCGACCGGAACTGCGGCAGATTTGCTTGCCGAAAGTGGAATCCGAACCATGACTTTGCAGAAGTTTGTTGCGACCCCTCAGATAAATTCCGCTACCGAAGACAAGATGCTCTATGTAATGGACGAATCATCACTATCCGATACTCGGAACATGTTTCTTTTCCTTCAGAAAGCTGGTCCATCAGCGCGAATACTTCTGGTCGGCGACTCGGGACAACATCAGGCAGTGGAAGCAGGCGCTCCCTTCGAGCAATTCGTGAAGGCTGGAATGGAGACAGCCAACTTGGACGAAATCGTCAGGCAGAAATCGGACTTACGAAAGCCAGTTGAACAGCTGGCCCAGCGCGATGTTGTTGGAGCCGTAAAAACGCTATTTGAGCAAGGCAGAGTGACTGAGATTGTTGACGACGAGGAGCGTTTGAGAGCAATCGCCAGTGATTACGTGAGTAATCCCAAACGTACTCTCGTCATATCTCCAGCTAATCAGGAACGAGTTGCCATCAATTCCATAATTCATCGCGAACTCCAGGAACAAGGAATTGTCAGTGCGGCAGACCACGAAACGAAAGTTCTGGTACTTCGTCAGGACATGACGGGCGCAGAACGAAAGTTTGCCCTTTCTTATGTGCCGCAGGAAGACATCATTCATTACAACAAGGGCAGCAACGTATTCGGAATCAACAAAGGTGACTACGCCCGCGTGATGAGTACTACTCACGCAGACAATGAGCTCACTGTCAAACTTCACGATGGACGGGAAGTTACCTACAACCCGAAAAGACTGTCAGGTGTTTCAGTTTACAAGGAAGCCAACCGACAGTTCGCGGTTGGCGATCGCATCCAATTTCGTGCGCCGTTTCGCGAAGCGAATGTAAAGAATACTGAGTTAGGAACAATCACTAACATCGCGCAGGGACAGTTCACGGTTTCGCTCAGCGCAGATCGTGTCATCACTTTCAATCCTGAACGGTTTCCGCATCTGGATCACGGCTATGCAGTAACAAGCTATTCGTCTCAGGGCAAGACAATGGATCGAGTTCTAGTGAATGCTGAAACAACGGAAACAGATCTGCTGGTTAATCAAAGAATGGCCTATGTTGCTGTCTCCCGGGCCAGGCTCGACGCTAGCATTTATACAGACTCTGCGGCGGATCTTGGCAGCGCGTTGGCCAGACGAAGAGATAAGACGATGGCTTTGGAAGCACTCAAACAGGTCCGCAGTGAAGTAGCTAACAAAAATGAAAATGTAACTGACTTAAATGTGCACGCTAAGTTGCCTGACAGTAAGATCGCTGTTCCTGGCCGCCGTGAAGACGTAGAAGCTGATTCGATCCCACGTCTCAAGGGCCGCTCTATCCTGGCTGAGTCCAACGTCGCGGTCGCGCAAAAACGATTTAACGATTTTGAGCGGGCGAAGCATCTTTACAGCTTCGAGATTGAAGGCGAGCAGTGGTCACTCGTAAGCGTAGACCGTCAGCGGGGAATTAAAGAGCGTCAGATCGATTACAGCAAACGAGCAGTCTCTGCATACCGCAAGAGGCTCTATGGAGCAATAAACAATCCTTTCAAGTTGTATCGGCTTCGCGACTACAAGCAGAACGCTACGACTGCAAAAGGCCAGATCAAAGAGACACGACGCCAAATGGATGAACTTCGCCAAATTCGTGAAGCAGTTACTTCGTGTCTCCACGATCGGAGAGCCGGACTTCAGACGGATGTTCAAACCGAAACAGAATCGGCGCAAAAGCTAAACCACACGTTAGAGCTTAAGCTGGATTTCCACGGCATCTCAGGGGAAGAAAATACGCTGCCAGAATTTACTTACACGGAGCTAGACCGACTCGAAGCAAACGCCAGAATCCTTCGCGATCCCAAGCTGCTCAAAAACCTTTTTCAGCATTTGGAGCGGCATTACGGGATGACCACTAAGGGTGTCCAAACGATCGCGGCTCGTGCAGGCGAAATTCTTGAATTCGCCAAAGACTGTTTAGCTGATGTCAATAATGGTATCCGAGCGTTCAATGAAAAGCGTGAGCTCGTCCCGGTTTTATTCAAAGGAACCAATGCAGAGGAACAGACCGCGACGCTTTCTGATCTTAACAGGCAAGCGACCGGTAGAAGTATTTTGGCTCGAATCTTGAATGACTCAACCGCGCCGCTCGAGCGTGTAAAGGAAGCATTGAATCAACATAGCCAGGATCTATTACAGGAGCGCACGACGATCAAGAGTTTTGTTGAGGCAGCGAGCGACGTCGCGAATCACTATAGAGAAGGTCTTGCCGCCAACCTTAAAGCCGACATTGCAGCTCTTAATCACCCAACAGAAAGTCAAGAAGTAAAGGACCACACACCGGGACATCCGACAAATGTAGATGAGCACTTAAAGCAGGTCCGCCAAACGATTGACTCTTTACAGAATGGGACGATTAACGAAACTGGAATCGCGGCTGGAATGGCTGAAGCTGAGATAACCGCTTCTGAGTCTTTGGCCGCGCTGATATGAAATGGCCGCGCGACTCGGTAGCCGGAGGGGGGACCGGTTACCGAGGCAAGGCACCCATCAGGATACAAGCGTATTGCCCGCTAACGACTCACCTGCAAGCTCTGCAAGTTGAGCGTCAATCATTTCGTACACGTGCAACTCTCCGCAGCGACTAAAGGCCATGCTTCGCTCTACTTGCAAATACTCTCGGATCCTTAGAGTTCTCAATCGTTTCCATGAGTATGAAGAGGGCGGCTGTAGGTTCGTCGCCGCTGCGAGAAATTATTTCTGCCAGCGCCTCGATCTTCCCGAGAGTTAAGTCATCTTCGGTTGCGTGGGGTGTTCGCATGGATTCGAATGTATCGACGATGTTTTCGCCTGCCTCCGCCCGGCTGACGAGTTCAGCGAGCGATGGGTCATTCAATTCCAAAGCGGCACGAATAATGGTTCGCCACTGCGGATCGATCGTTTTGTCATTGATCACTGATTCAGCGCGGCGTTTGGTAGCATCGCTGACTGTAATTTTGGTTGTTTCGATTTCGTGAGGTGTGTCTTGGTGCGCTACTATGCGTAGTCATGACTATCTCCTTGTAGGATAAGGTGATGGTCTAGGGTCGGCTTTGTGTACCAGCACAAGTCGGCCCGCTGCTTTTTAGGAGGCGTGTCCGCACTATAGCACATTTCTTCTCGCTCGCACCCTCTAAAAAAATAATTTGCAAGTTGTGTTTAGGACCTTGCCATTCAGCCGGTTTTGCTGGCGGAGTCCCGCAGCTTATGACTATAATGGCCATGAAGTAATGGCTTTGTAGCTACGTGTTGGTAGGGAAGACTGAGGGCGAGTCGATGAAAAGCGTGAACATCGCGGAATTGAAGAATCGTCTAAGCGTATACCTTAATGACGTTAAGGCCGGTGAAGAGATTCTGGTGCGTGACCGCAATCAGCCAGTCGCGCGAATCGTCCCACTCGCGCGCTCGATGGACGAGGACGAGGAGTTGCTGGCACTCGCCTCGCAGGGGAAACTGCGTCTGGGCCACGGCGTGCTTGACGAGTCCTTCTGGGCGATGCCGGCTCCGCGTGTCCCTGCCGCCGCGTTGCGCCGCGCCGTCGAACATGAACGCGATGAAGACTAAGAGCAAGCGAAAGCCGGCGCCATCGACGACGGCATTCTGGGACACCAGTGCTCTCGTGCCGCAGTGCTGCTTCCAGCCGCAAAGTGCAAAAGCGAGGCAGGTGGTCCGAACCTACAGCCGGCAGGTCGTCTGGTGGGGAACCATAATCGAGGCCGTTAGCTCGTTAAATCGGCTGACTCGCGATGGGACGTTAAGCGTTGATGAGAACAGGCAAGCCTTTGCACGTCTTGACTATTTGCGTAACCGCTGGAATGAGGTTCAACCGACCGAGGAGGTGCGTGAGCGTGCCGAGCGCTTGCTTCGTGTTCACAAACTTCGGGCGGCTGACGCGCTCCAGCTTGCTGCTGCTTTGGTATGGTGCGAGGACCGCCCGCGGGGGCGAGCGCTGATCGGCGACGACGGTAATCTCTCCGAGGCGGCGCGTGCGGAAGGTTTCACCATTATCCGGTTGTCTTAGTCTTCAAAGAGTGCTCGCATACGAAGGTTTTTTTATCATTTGATTACCTCAACTGAAAGATCACGGAAACTATGAACTACTTTGCCTCAACCCTGTTAAACTCCGTCGAGCAATACTCATCTGTTTGCCTAAGTCAATGCAAGTGAGTTGAATCCGACACTCAAGTGTTGGGTCTTTAGCGGAAGCAAACGCAAACTGCAGACCGCACATGTGACAGTGAACGGCGACATACCATTCGCCCGAAATCCAATCTAGCATTGTGTTCAATTAACGCGCCGAAGTGTCATGCATTTACTCTCGCCTGCTATATGAATTCATCCAGACAGACTTTTCTGATTTATCCGCTGTATTGTCATGCGCAAGGACACAGACGCAGTTGTACCCTTGCCTCTGATTTAGTTACTACTCACCAGCACAAAGCCGGCCCAATAAAACGGATGGTGATAACGGCGATCCTTCAGGAGACCTAGTGATGCTTCCCGTAAGGCCTGTGACTTGTTTCGACTGTTTGCGTCGTTCTGGCTAGCCAGCCCTTGATAGAAACTTTTCATCAGTCGAGAGGTACTTGCAGAATTTACTCGCCACTGGCTGACTACGACCGACCGAGCTCCAGCCACAAGAAAAGCCCAGGACATGGCAACCACACCTTCACCTGGACTAATCCTGCCGTTACCGGTTTCGCACGCGGAAAGGACAGCCAAATCTGCATCCAGATTCAAATCGATAATTTCACGCGCATGTAATAAGCCGTCGTTTTCTGTTTCGTCTTCAGTTTGGGTCAGCAAGAGATAGGAATTCAAAGGATCTCTATCATCCAGGACACCGTGAGTGGCAAGGTGAATTGTCGCGTATTGTGGTGCCAGCGTCTTAAAGGTCTTTTCATCTGCCTCACGTCTAACGAGTACCTTCTTCATCTGCGTCCGAGTAGTTGCTGCAATGGCAGCCACTTCGACTTCTGTCTCCGGTAATGGATGTAGATTCTGTTTGGCTTTTCCACTCCTACCGAACACTGGATTTCCGAACGCTATTAGTGATTCTTTGCTGTTTTGTTGTTGCCTCCGCAGGGTCATTTCGTTTAAGACGGTGAATGAAGGCGCATAGAACAAAGAGTAATCTTGTATAAGGTAATTACCGCGCATGTTTGTTAAAGCTTGAAACGGCAAGGTCCAAAGAAACTCATCAGGAATAATGCATATCGTTTTGATGTTCTCAAGTTCGTTAGCCCCCGGCTCAATCAACAGTCGGTAGAGCTCACGCCCCAACGAAGTGAAATCGGGATGTCGTTCTGCCAATGCCGAATGGAATTCGCTGACTTTTCGCCGAAGCTCATCCGCCCTGACCGGAAGATTCACATACACTAGCTCGTGTTCCGGACTGACTGCGTTCCGTTTCAGAATGAAGAGCCCGACTTTGTCTCCCGTGACAACATATTCCAGATACGCGACGTCGTTTGCACGTACGAGATTGTTCAGGTTCGCGTGCGTCAAAGGACGAGCAGGACCGACCCGCAGCAGCAAGTCAGGATGCACCGCAGCGAACCGCTCCTGAAACAAAACTAATTCCTTGCGCACGGCGTTTAGCTCATTCTGAAGTTCACTTGGAGGTTCACCGCTGGGTTGTGATTTGATTCGTTTATTAATGGCAAGGTACTTGTCCATCAAAAATTCTGCCTGGGCTTTTTCACTCGGTGTAGGTATGTTTCGTAAATCACGCCTGTTATTTCGAACTGCCTCCATTAACACCCTCGCCTTTGCTCGTTCCGCGTAAAGCAGTGCTTGGAAGGTGTCGCCGCGTTGCGTCAGCAGCTTCACCATCGTCCGGTACGGTCCAACCTTGTTCTCAAAAAAGAGCTGCCGGCTTTCTTGGCGTCCCACCACCTGTTCACGCAATTCTTCAATTTGATCAATCGCTTCTTTCAGGGTAGCAATCGCTAACTCGACCTTATTATCCGCAGCATAAGCTTCACCAAGCGTTGCACTGGCCAGGTATGTGAGCTTCGATAATTGAATTGAACGAGCGAGCATCAATGCTTTTTCGGCTAATGCAGCAGATTCGCCATAGTCGCGCATCGCAAAATACGTTTGTGCCGCGCTCCAAAGTAGTTCAGCTTCGCGAGTTTTCGCGTTCACTCGTCGCGCCAGTTCGAGACTCTCGTTTATCGCTTTTAAGGCACTTGGAAAATCCCGCTTGGCCGTTAGAACACAAGCCAGACCCTCCCCAGCGGCGATTTGGACATCTACCAATTTCGCTGCTTTAGCATGTTCCAGAGTGCGATCAAAGAGTTTGAGAGCCTGATCATCACGGCCCTGTCGGTGCTCGAGAACTGCCATGTTCAAAAGCACTCGAGCTACTTCTCTCGCATTTCCTTGCGACTTGTAGATCGCAAGACTTGCATCGAAGAACCTTTGGGCCATTGCATAGTCCTCTTGTTCGAGAAAAACAGAGGCCTGGCCGCTCAGGATACTTGCTTGGGTTTTCTGATCTCGTGAACTTCTTGAGACTTGGTGAGCTTTGCTCAAAGATGACAACGCGCTGGCATATTCACCGATCTCGGACTGGACGTTTGCAATGGTAATCACCACCTCTGCGATCGGGATGTTGTACAAGGATCCTGAACCGTTGAGCTTCTCTAACAAAGCAAGTGCCTCACGCAGTTCATTGAGTGCCTCTGCATGATTACCATTACTGAGATTGATCTGGCCTAATGTGTGTAGCGATCGTGCTCGCGCATACTCAATTGAGTTTAGAGCTTCTTGCGTGGGCTTCGATTTTAACTGTCTAGTGAGTGCCAGACTCTGTTCCGCGTAAGTCTGGGCCTTTGCGTTCTCCTCCATGACGAAATACAGCGCGCCGAGATCCGCCAGGACATAACTCAGGTTGCTTTCAAGTCCGGCCTGTTCAAATAACTTTCTACTCGTCTCGTATGCCTGAATAGAATCCTCAAAATCATTCATTCGTGAGTAGGTTCGACCGAGGTAATAGTAAGTAGTGGCTACTGCCTCGGGTTTATTAAGTCGATCCGCGATACGAAGGGCCAGCTTGTAAATCTCTATCGACTTAGTCGTTGATCCCAGGCGTTGCGCAGAGTTGGCGCAGTCAAGCAGTGCATTCCACAGACTGACGTTGACAAGTTGCGCGTGCTTGTCTAGCAGCAGCTCGTTTGATGTGTCTTCTTCCCGGTTCCGACACAGCACGGATGCGAGCTGCGCTTCGGAGTCAATAGTCTGGACCGATTGCGCATTCGCGACAGAAGTAAAGAGGACCAGGATCATGAGACTCCATTTCGGCATCGTCGAAATAGTACTCGGGCGGTAATGCTGCATTGCTGAAGCACCGAGAGTTCGGGTCCACTGTTCTTTTTGCAAACCACCAGAAGCTCTCTTCACATTACATCATGTTATCTAAGAAGACGGGAGAAATTGACCGATCTTCCAGGCAGGTTGGAAAAAATGTTTTGGCCCACCTCTGAGCAAAAATTATTCTTCAACCTTGGAAGTTCGGTCCATTTCTCCCGTCTTTTAGAACTAAACCCCAGAATGCTTAACCAGCCTATGCAAGACGAATTGGTACAAATCATGAAATCGCGAGCTTCTCGATTAGATTACAAGCTCATCGGCGAATCGGCCCCCATGAAGGCGCTGAATAGCCACATCCGCACGGCGGCAGACTGCAATTTGACGGTCCTGATCTGCGGCGAATCTGGAACGGGTAAAGAACTCGTAGCACGCGCGATCCACTTGCAAAGCTCACGCGGCCACAAACCGTTTGTTTCGCTAAATTGCGGCACGCTTACGGAAACGCTATTGGAATCGGAGCTCTTTGGCTATGAACCAGGCGCGTTCACCGGCGCGGTCAAGAAAAAGAAAGGTTTGTTCGAAGCTGCTCACACCGGAACAATTTTTCTCGATGAGGTCGCAGAAATGTCTGCGAGTTGCCAGGTCAAGCTTCTTCGCGTCCTGCAGGAGAGCACTGTTAGGCCGGTTGGGGGAAATGCCGAAATTCCAGTGGATGTGCGTGTGATTGCGGCTACTAATCGCAATCTGGCCCAAGACATGGAACGTGGTCGCTTTCGCAGGGATCTTTATTACCGCATCGCTGTTCTACCAATCGCCACGCCTCCCTTACGAGAGCATTCATCTGATATTCCACACCTGGTTAATTACTTTTTGCAGCTCGCGCAAAGAAGCTTGGCACATTCAGGCGAACATATGATTGCGCCGGACGCGATCACCGTATTGGCGTCTTACGCTTGGCCCGGCAACGTTCGGCAATTGCGGCATGTAGTGGAACGTCTCGTGGCCACATCGCCGGATGGAATGACGATCACGGCCGAGGATATTTACAGAGCTTTACCTGTAGCGACTTTCAGCGATGCTCTCTTGGCACCGCCAATCTTTGATGGAAACGACTCGGTCGATGCTTTTCTCGATCGAACCCTGCTTAATCTTTACGATCACCTGGTTGCTAGGACTGGTAGTCACTCCCAGGCTGCCAAGTTGCTGAACATGGACAGGGTTGCGCTTTATCAACGAATTAAACGCGTTCGCCAGCGGGTTTTGCGGCGAGCCAAGACGATTTGAGAAACAAACACTGAACTCTGTGAGAACTGGAGTCGAAAGCCCCGTCCAAGTCTCTCCGCTTACGCTGCTTTCCTGATCGTGCGCACACTTTGCAGCAGCTTTCGCGGTAATTCTGATTGAGGATTAAGTTCGACAAGGCCTTCGAACTCACGCTCAGCCTCATTTAATAAACCGACTCTTGCGTAAAAGACACCAAGCGCAAGGTGAGAATTCGATTTTTTGAGATGATTTAGCTCCTGGAAATCCGCCGTTGAAAGCACTGCAAACTTGATTTCAGGAGCTAAAGCCGAAGGTGAAACGACTTTTTTTCCATCCTCCAGTGCGGTCACAACCCATGAGAAGATTTGACCACGGTGCAGTGATGCTGGTGTTTCCCATTGTGTTTGAGTAGGGGGCAGCTCTTCGCTTTGACTAACTTGGTTGCCGTCCTGATCCAGCACGTAAACTCGATAACTAGAGACGCCCGGTAAACTCTCCCACCGGAAAACCGGTCTGGCTTCAGTTACAACTCTCCGTACCGGATAAAGCAGTCTAAAACTCTGGGGGCCATCATCGTTGCCGCGCAAGCTGCTTTGTTCACCCGAAAGACGCCTCAATACATCGGAAAGGACTATCTGCTCAGACAACGCCGCTCGCGCTACATATTGGCGACTGTTCTCAGAAACTTCATCCAGACCTGTAATCCGACCATCTCTGTCGATCGTCACTTCGCCGCCAGCATCCGTCAGTACGGCGACTTTCGCAGAGTCTTGCACGCCTGGTGCCGGCGTTGGGGGGATACCTGGGCTACGTTCATTATTGCGGTTTGTTTGCTCCTGCTTATGGGCTTCGAGAGGGCCAGATCTTCTGGAGAGAACAATCACTCCGATGAGTACGGCGACAGCTACGAGCACGATCGCGACCACCGCATATACTGGACGTCTCGGTAATCCCTGCCACCACGGAGCCGCTCGTATCTCGTCGTTGGGCTCATAATGGATGCCACCATAGGCGACGTTCATTTCGCCAACAGTAGCCTCACGAAAAGCAAGAAAACTGCGAACGTCTTCGCGGCAGCTATCGCAAGTACTTAAGTGAATATTGATTATTTCCCGCGTCTCCTCATCGAACGTGTCGTTTGCCAAGGCCACGAGCTGATCAAAATCGAGGTGCTCATTTCGAAACCAGAACTCGGGTTCGAGAGTGAAGTTGAACTGTACGGGACCACGCTGCCGTTTTAATTCCCTGATAAATCGCTGATCGCAGGACTGGCACTCCGCAGTGTGGACAGCAGCCGCAGTAAGCTCATCTTCTGGTAAAGCACTCACGCAGAGCTGTTTGATTTCTAATTCAGACAAGTGGTGGGTCATTAGAAAATCGACACTCCTCACATTATCTAAGACGGGAGCGATAGCCGAATCTTCCAGCTAGCAAAAATATTTTCACCTTTTCAATTCAGTTTTTAAGCGGCGGATGGCGCGAAACCGCCATTTGTATACATTCTCGCGCGAAGCATTTAGTTCCTCTGCCACACTGGCGCCATTCATAGGCATTCGCCCACGAAGTCGCACCACTTCCTGGACGGAGCGGCCCATCGCTTGAGCGATTTCATCCCAGTTCACAATTTCCGCTGCCCGCAACATCGTGAACAGGTCCTCTCCTACCTCGTCTTCAAAGCTCAATGCGAATGCGTCACGCTGCTCGGCTGGTAGCTGAATAAGTGCCTGCCACAGTCGCCCCAACAACTCGTTCGCTTCGACGTGAGATTCTTCCGCTCGAGTGCTGGAAACAAAGTAAGTGTCCCACTTCGTTGGCGATGGATCGTCTAACGATTCCATCTGCTCATCGTGGATATCGAGTAGGTAAGCGATCACGCGCACCAGTACATCAATTTCAACTGGTCCTCCGATCCAGTAAAACAGCTCGGCAGCGATCTGCGACACTGGTGCGAATCGTACGTCTTCATCCGAAAAGTGGAGTGACTGGAAGGACTGCAGTTTTGTTTCAAGGTCTTGCCAGGGCTGGTCCGAGAACGCACTCTTTCCAGTGTTTCGCCACGGCGCAAAGCCGCACAGTATTTCGCCATCGTGTTCCCATGAGACGATGTCTTTATGCCGTTTCAATAAATGTCGAAGACCGTCTTTTAGACGGGTACGTGCTGGTGATTTGGCTCGAAGGAAATCTGTACAAGTGTTTGAAGCAATACGTGAGACATAGAGGTCGAAGTTGTCTATCTCAATACCAGAGGCTGAGTGAAGTTGATGCAATACCTGCACGACTCGCGTCATTGACTCCTGGTAGAGATCTTCAGCGTCTTGATTGTTTCCATTGACACCTTGTGCGCTCACGTAAAAGGCAAGTCTTCGTCGCAGCACTTGTCTAATCAGAGGCGCCGCACGAATTGTGACGAGCTCATCAAGGTGCTGTTGCCGCTCTTGCTCACCGCGCGCGGTAAGATATGGCACGAGCACGTGGTCCATGTGACTGGGCTGGAGATTTTAGCCGCGACTCAGCGACGTTGCTGCTGAGTAAGACGGACTTGGCTGTTAAAATAGTGGGAGACTGTTTGTAGCACCGCAAGAACACTTCCCCGAGTGTCAAAACTCGATTCTTGGTTGTTTACGGCGAAAGCTTACTTCGTATTGCATTGTGCCTCAAAGTTCCGCAGACCGCGCGCCCTTGACACCACGGCGACGAATGCCTGCGCCGACCGGAGGAGGAAGAACAAAAAGCTCCTCCGTTCGGCTTGCCATTCTAGCCGTGGTGTCAAGGGTACGCTGCGCCGCGCTCCGTGATTCCGAAGCAGCCGAAGCAAGCCTCCGAAAGAGGAAAGAGATAAACGTTGCGCCGGAAACCTCTACTTTCAATGGTCCACATTCGGGATACTTACAATATTAGCTGCCGTAGCTAAAACGTTTGTTACTCACGTGGATTATGATTCGTTTTGAACAGTCAAGCGCGCTAGACAAGTTCACCGATATTGCTAAATGTGATTATTTCAACTTAGAATTCCTTTAGATCGCCAGATCGAATGAGTGGAAATCTCTACGTTAGATCTGAGGTTAAAGTCGAATGCCAGAGGCATGGTGGATGGATAGCTGTATAATTGGTTGTTCCACCAGCTACTCTCATCTTCAATTAATCCATTCAGTCGAGGCAAGCTGTCGAATGCAACGAATGAGTTTCAGGTAGCGGATTGTTCACCCACACGACCTCATTATGCACGAGCTTCATTACTGAACTAATTTGAGAAGTCTCATATCAGCGAGCAGCTAGTGCCTTTAGCTTTAGGCCATGAAGACTACATTAAGAACAATCTTGATGTTTGTGTTCGTCTTGTTCATAGTCGGACGAACGCAAAAGTCTTTGTTCGCAGCCGACTTCAAACGCGAAGTCATTTACCAGATTATTACGGATCGGTTCTTCGATGGTAGCGCGTCGAATAATGACCCACCGCAAAGCGCCGGACTCTACGATCCAACGAAAACAAACTGGCGTGCTTACTGGGGTGGGGATTTGCCAGGAATCCAACAGAGGATGTCTTATCTCGCCGGCATGGGCGTGACGGCGATCTGGATCTCGCCGCCGGTCGATAATCTCAACACGAACATTCCTGATGCCAACGGTAATCCAACGGCTTCATATCAGGGTTATCAGGCACGTGACTTCAAGCGCATCGAAGAACACTTCGGCAACCCGAATAACACGTGGACCGAATTTGACAACCTCGTCACCGCCGCTCATCAAAACGGAATCAAGGTAATCATCGACTTTGCGCCGAACAATTCAACGCAAAACAACGCGGGCGAGTTTGGCGCTCTTTACGACAACGGCACGTTTCTCGGCAACTTCACCAACGACAGCAACGGCTACTTCCATCACAACCCAAACATCTCTGGCAGCGGCTGGGACGATCGCTATCAGGTGCAGTACTACACGTTGTTCGATCTCGCCGACATTAACCAGGAACACGCGACGATGGATGCCTACCTCAAGGCGGCTGCTCGTCTCTTTCAGCAACACGGTGTGGACGGCTTTCGCATCGACGCGATGAAGCACCTCACGTGGGGCTGGGGATACAGCCTTGCGAATTCGATCTACACATTTGACGATAGCTTCCTGTTTGGTGAGTGGTTCCAGGGCAATACTTCCGATCCGCTTTATCGCGACTCGTTCAAGTTCGCGAGCAAGAGCGGCATCTCTTTGCTTGATTTTCCGCTGAACACTGCGATTCGAAATGTGTTTGGATCCAATGCAGACTTTTCCGCGATTGATTCAGTCATCGCGCAGGAAGGAAACGATTTTGCCTGGAAGGAAGATCTCGTCACCTTCATCGACAACCACGAGATGGCACGCTTCCTCTCCATCAACAATAACAACAACCGCCTGCATCAGGCGATCGCCTTCACGCTCACGAGCAGGGGCATTCCGTGTATCTATTACGGCACCGAACAATATCTGCACAACGACACGGGTGGTGGCACGGATCCTTACAACCGTCCGATGATGAGCAGCTTCAGCACCAGCACCATTGCGTATCAGCTCATCAACCGGCTCTCGTCGCTTCGTCGCAACAATCCGGCGATTCCATACGGTTCGATGGGCCAGCGTTGGATCAACAAAGATGTTTACATTTACGAACGGAAGTTCTTCGAGAGTGTGGTGCTGGTCGCGATCAATAAGAGTGAGACGAGCAGCTACAACGTCAGCAGCCTGAACACTTCGCTGCCCGCGGGGAACTATTCAGATTATCTAAACGGTCTGCTGGGTGGGCTCTCGATAACTGTCAGTTCCGGCTCGGACAATAATAACCGCGTTACTAATTTCAGACTTCCAGCACACACCGTGTCCGTGTGGCAATTCACGGAAGGTGCAGCTTCACCTCAAATTGGTTCGATTGGACCAACGACTGGTCAGCCCGGAATTAAAGTCGTCGTGGCTGGCAACAACTTCGGGACGAAGACGGGCACTGTGAAGTTTGGTGCGACCACAGCCACTGTGAATTCGTGGTCACCAACGCAAATCACGGTCACCACGCCTTCTGTAGTTAACGCGAACTACAACGTCACGGTCACGAATTCCGGAGGACAAGTTTCGAACGCAATACAGTACACGCTCCTGGCTGCCAATCTCATTCCTATCAAGTTTACGGTCAACAACGCATCGCCGACGGAGGTGGGCGACTACATCTTTCTTACTGGTAACACAGTCGAGCTCGGTAATTGGTCGGCAAGCTTCGATAGTGCTGTGGGACCTATGTTGCCGCCCAATTACCCAAACTGGTTCATCGTCGCCTCAGTTCCGGCCGGGCAAACCATCCTGTTCAAGTTTATTAAGATTGCGGCAAATAGCGCCGTCACGTGGGAAGCCGGCAGTAACCACCAGTACACGGTACCCACGAGTGGCACCGGCTTTGTCAGCGTGAACTGGCAGTATGGAGGTGAAGGTCAGAGCCAACCCCTATCTTCAAATTCGACGGCGACAAGCATGCCCAGCAGAGAGTCTGCTGGACCGGTGGGACCCACGAGCGAAATTCGCAACTTGGAAGAATTTGACAAATTGCCGATTCGCGAAAAGGAGAACGTTCTGTCTCAAGATGGACCCCTGCTACCGCCGTCATACAATATGGAGGATATTCAAATGAGAGTTTTTGTACACGGTGGTTGGCCCCTAGCTATTTCTTATTCGCTGAGCCGAGGGGCCTCCGCTCGCCTCACAGTAGCGACCGATGCTACGGAGCCACTGATACAACAACTAGACACAGGAGAGAATAAGGACGTCGTTATTCGCATACCGGACAGATTTGGCGAAGCGCCTCGGGTTGCGAAAATTCATATAAGGACGACGGTGCAAGCGCGCCACTCAACGTCGGCTCCGTTTATGATGCACTCCATTGGTATCGCCCTAGAGGAAAACGAGGGAAACGCGGGACCTCTAGCAGCGCTTCAGTCCAACTTTCCCGTGAGTAAACTCCCAAGCGATGCGCTGATGAATCATCTTCTCCTCAATACATGGACGCAGAACAGGACCTCGCCGATTAGTAATGTGATACTTCAACCAGCCGCAATTAGAACTAGTCAACGCGAAGATCTCACGTATAGTTTTGTTGCTAAGACCTTTTACCGCGGAGGAGCAGCCGAGTTCTTCCTGTATGAACTGAATCCTCAAGGCGAACTGATTCCAGAGCTCGTGTTCCGGCAAGGAATCAAACCGCTGCGGCAGGGGGAGGGAGTCTCTGGTCGTTGGGATGGCCGAAAGAGCAGCGGTGAATTCTCTTACGGAGTCCACCGTCTGGGAATAAGAATGTGGCGTGAGCTTGCGGCGGGGGCCAAATGGTACGGTTTAATTTGCGATCCGCAAGTGACAGTCTCAAGATAGCGTTGTTTTCTCGCGGCTCGTTGTTCCTGTCACCCAACAGAATGCGCTGGCATGTATTCAAACGAAAGGCAATGGTTCAGTGGCGTAGGCGCACGGTTCGAGTGTGCAGCGCTGTCTTTGTTCTGACGGTAGTAATCTTCGTTCAATATCGTCTAACTAAGCTTCCGATAGCTGTAGACGTTGAGGCAAGTAGTCCTAAGTACAGCCCCGCAACTGCTCGTGTCCAAGAAGCTGCGATTGCCATTCATGGTCCAATCGTTAGTTCTAACAATCAGCTCCTTGGTTACGACGCTGCCGATAATCAAACAGTTGAGTTTCATGCTACAAAGGCTCGACTGTCAGATGAGACTTTGGAGTTTCTTCGGTCCGTGGTCAGGGGAGAGCGAGAACCACCGCCTTCAGGATTTGAACAGGTAGATTATTTTATCAAGCAAGAAACTCAACAAACCTCTACGACGAAGCAACGAGGCGAAAGCCCCCCTGCGGATGCCCAACCGGACTTTCAATCGCTCACTAGTGGCATGTGCAGAGTCTTCATTCGTGTGTATGCAAATGCACCAGCGCCAAGCGAGATAACGTTCTACCAACCTGAAACTGGAAGTCAGCATTTCCGTTCTTTGGAAATCACAGCCAAAGACGGAGATCTTTCTGTTTATTTAAAACAAGATAATGCGAATAGCGAAGGCGCAAGTAGTCCGTACGGTACTGCGTGTGGTAAGACGTTACGCGTCAACGAATGGAGTCTCTCGAATTATGGGGTATTCGATTTTATGGTTGTTGTAGCGGCAAACTCGGTGATGCGGTTTGACTTTTATACGACTGATGGGAAGACAACCCTTGACTCAGGGGGACGACCGTTTGAACCATTCATTGTTGGAGAGCAATCGCTTCAGGCCCAAGGTGTAAGTGTGGTAAGAAAGAATCCGAACGACGCTGGTCAGTCCTCCTTACCTACCGCTTTTGAGGCTCGCGCAAATAAGAATGGAGACCCTTTGCGCATCAGCAGTTTGAAAACTAGTCAAGAAGAAATGCAACTTAGGTATTCAGGCAGTGCCCGGGTAAAGGTGAATGGTGAAGACGTCAATAGTCTGAGCTTCTTTGAGCTTGTCAACGGATATCCTATTCCCGCGGCCCTCGTAGGCTTAGCTAACGCTGCGCTGGTAGGATGGCTTATTAGATCTGTTTTTGGAAAACGATCATGATCTTCCGATACACTGCTACAGAAAAGCCGTTAGCTAAACTCAACTATTAGCTGAACAGGTGCGTTAAGCGATCTCACCCTCCAATTGGACCGAACGGCTCCCGATTCAGACACTGGTGTTCTTGGACCGACGTTGTAGCAAGTCGTGGCAGGATTGAGGGAAGCCGATGTTGTTGGCTTCGCCACGCTTGGACATTATCCGGTTTATTAAACGTATTCGTGACTTCTCTAGCCGCCATGAACCTCGTTTCAACGTCTTACATTGAGCGGCAGAATCTCACAATGAGAATGAACATGCTGAGAATGGACATGCGTCGCTTCACGCGAAGATCGAGAATCACATGCACGCGATTGCGATCCATTCCATGCACTACAATTTTTCCCGGATTCACAAGACGCTCAGATGTACGCCAGCAATGGAGGCGGGTGTAACGCAAAGACTGTGGTCCATTGAGGACATGGTGGCGTTGTTGGACCAGAATTAAGCGTCAGCGTTTAGCGTCGCAACCTCAGCCATTGTCAAGCCAATAGCTTCGACTACTTTTTTCAGCGTCACGTATCCCACTTTCGTATTCCCGTTTCGGATCTTTGAAACGGTCATCACACCCACACACGCCTTTTCTGCTACAAGCTTATTCGTCAATCTGCGCGCGCCCATAGCCGCATTGATCAGATCCGTTCGGTAAGGTGGGTCGGGATTCATGGAAAGAAAAGGGGCACTGCCATTTCGCCCCAAGGTGAAGCAGTGCCCCGGCCCCTAGTCTCTGAGCGAATCAGGGGCAGTAATCTGGAATCTTTTCGATGTAAAGATGGCCGTCCATTGCGGCGATCAAAATTCGGCTTAGCAGAACTTCAACCGTAACCCCTAACGCCGTGGCCCACTCTTCCAAAAACTGTTTGTGATCTGACGTGAATTCTGAGTCATCAACCTTAAGCATGGTGAGTTGAGTTCCGCCCCCTTATACTATGAATGTGTATTTCTGAGACTTGATCTCAGACACAAATGCGATTTATTTTGAGGTGACGGAAATGTCCACGGCAGACTTCCCTAAACGCTATCTAAAGAACGCTTGGATAGACAAAGACAAGGATAGCGATTACTGGCTGTACATCCAGAGCGGCGAACTCCACGCACAGTTTTGCTTCACTGACACTATGGATCTTAATGCGGCTGAGAACGCAGAAGTGCGCCGCGCTCTAAATGCGTGGCTAGCAGAACAAGATAGCGGGAATGGACAACGTAAGACAACGAAGCGATAAGAAGATATGTCTCAGAACCACGTCAAATTACGTTCGCCCCAAGCGAGGAAAACCGCGTGCGCCGCACTTGTGGGCGTTGGAGTTGTTACTCTAGTGCAGATGCTGAGCGTGAACAACCTAGATGTGTCGCTGAAAGTTTCGGTTTGCAGTTTTGCATTTTCAATCCCCGCACTCACGACGGTACTCATATGCGCGCTTGTGGATGACAGCTTCACTGAATTCATGATAGGCAAGCGATACTTGAAAACCGTGAACACTACTGGTTATCTAGCTGCCTTGATCGGAGTTGGTGCGCTATTTTTCCACTTTGCCGTATATGCGGGCTTTATCTTTACCGGAACGTCACTGATAGGGATAGTGGTTGCTGCCCTATATACCAGCCAAATAGCAGGCAAGCCCGAAATCCGTTAAGCTGGTCAGTCAACTATATTATCCCCCAAAAAAACTAAGCCACCTTTTCGGCCAACTGGTTTTCTGCAACAATCTCCCAGTAAACCTGTGCCTCAGACGCAAGCCACATGGAGATATGCTCGCGGACTAATTCTTGTACTCCCGTGGCGGTTCTGGCGCTTACGTCCTCGTCCTGAATTTCCAGAATAGCAGGCGCAACTGATACGGATATTTTCATTCTATATCACCCCAAAGGAGAATCTATGTGGTCTCAACACTTCGGAACCGATGATCTCGATTTGGCTAAAAAGTGCCTCGCCAACAATCTGAAACGCTATGTTAATACTGACCCTCATTCTAATCCTGCTAATTTCAACCTCTATAAAGCACTCGGCAGTCTTGTGAACGCGGTCGAAGATATGAACAAGAAAGTTGATCGACTGGAACGCGGGCCTAGACGACGCAGAGCGGGAGATTAAGGAACTGAAACGGCGCGTTAAATAACCCGCAACCACAATGCCATACCTCACTTGTTCAACAGTGAAAATGCATCACTACCCCTGGCGGGCTATGTCAGCGAGCTCATTCTCCAGAATGGCTTGTCTAAAATGGACCGCTTGGACTTTGGGCGCCATCGTAATCTGTGCAACGGCTTCCAGAGCTTTATACATTCGATCGTATCGCGGCAACGATGACGGAGCTTTGGCAGAACGTTGACATGGTGGTTATGGGACGCAAGACTTAACGAACCAGTGCTAAGAAGCGGCACGGCTTTTCCGACGTATCCCGGTGTGAAGAATTATGTTTTTTCACGCACGTTGAAAGAAAGCTCAGATGCGAACGTGGAACTCATACGAGAAGATGCAGCCGAGTTTGTTCGCAAGTTGAAAACGGAAGACGGCAAAGACATCTTTGTATTAGGTGGCGGGTTGTTTGCAAAATCGCTTTTCGAGGCGGGTTTGATTGATGAAGTCGGATTAAACATTCATCCGATTCTGCTCGGTTCAGGTACCCCGCTGTTTAACGAGATGAATCACCAGATTGATTTACAGCTGCTTGAATGTAAGACCTTCAAAAATGGTTGTGTGTCCGTTGCTTATCGAGTGAAAGGTTGAGCGTTTGAGCGGACTTGTCGCTCGGCAGCCTTTATTCGTAGTTAGCTGTATCAGGCCAGATGACTGACAACGAAATCATCGAGGAGCTTAGTGCTCTACTTTGTCTACTTCCCGGTGTGTCCGTTGCATGGAAGCAGAATCCCCCAGGGCGTTACCGGATCGGTTTGCGAGTCGAGGACTACAAATCCCTTGCTCTCTTTGGTTCACATGCATTGGAATTTTGTGATAGCGGTCGAAACAGATTGGAATTGTGCTGTATCGCACGACGATCCTATCTGCCTGAGGTTCGATTTGCGCATTCCGGACCGCTCGTCGAGCATTGAAAGCTACGTGGTCGGTCAACATTTGATCGACTCCCTTGAGATGCGTGGGTTGCTTACCCATGAAGGTGCTAAAACGGAGAAGACCGGCGTGGCTCATTCCGGAATAGGGCCTTGGGGCCACAGAGAAATGCCCCGGCCAACAAGTTGCATTGGGTCTCGGGTGGGTCGCCTTATCTTTAGCTGCAATGTCACTTAGCCAGACTTCAATTTGCCCACTGAGGCGAGTCTTTGCTTCGCTTGCCCTACATGTCTCTCAGCCGCGCGCAAATGATGCTCAGCCATTCTCAGATCCTCTTTTTTCAAACACTTCTGCGCACTGGCAAGATTGCGCGCGATGTCATTCAGCGAGCGATAGGCTTCGCGCAGTTGGTCCAACTCGTTGGGAGTGCCGGGAGAGAAGCCGATGGCAGACATACACGCGAACCTAGCGCACCGATTTTCGCTCGGCAAGTTGTTTCTGTGATAGTCCTGCTAGCTATTGCCCTGTCTCCTCTACTGGTGATATAAGCCTACCGGCTTTCCATCTATTTCTCAGTCTAAACCCCCAACCTTGGAGGCTCCCACAATGAAACGAACCCTATCAGTAATTGCGCTTTTGCTAAGTCTCTCTTTGATTAGCGCAGAGGCCCAGTTTAAGAGGTCATGCGACAAAACGAAGGTTCCTTGCGCCGATAGTTTAGGTGAATGCCTGCGCGAAGGATGCAGCAAGAAGAACACGCACGATCCCGAACTAAACAAACTCAAAAACCTGAAATCGAGCGACAAGCCTATAGAAGATCAAACCATCACCCAAATTATCCGACTCGAAAAGCAAGTAGAAAACTCAGGCTATGAGCAAGGCGACTCGAGGAAAGTTCTAAGGGACTTTGGAGAAGGCAAACAAGTAAGACTTGTTGGATACTTACTCGCTGTGAAACAAGAGTGCGGTGAGTCGTGCAACTGTGGACTCCAAGAGGTTGACGTTACAACGGATAATCACTTAGTCATGGTTAACCCTAAGGTGGTTATAGATAACCCGCTTCCCGAACCAGCCACGAAGAAGCAACTTGCTGCAATGTTTAAGAAGCGAGAACCGCTATCAATGACCGCCGAATTTACTCCACGCGTGCGTGCAGACGGCCATCCGAATTTCACTAGTGACCTCCAGAGCCGGATTAACAAAACTCGGCAAGGTGCGTTGTGGGTGCGTGTCACGGGTCAGTTGTTCTTCGATTCTGAACACTTCCACAAGAAACCGCTCGTTCGTAGGACGAGCTGGGAGGTTCATCCGATCCTGAAACTTGAATACTGCGCAAAGGGTAAAACGTGCAAACTAGATAATGACGATAACTGGGTTGACCTAGACGATCAGCCTTAAAGATTTCTGGCACACACCAAAAGGCCGGTCTATGTGTGTCCGGCTCCTCACTTCGAATCATTGTCCAAGGGGTAAGCGATGCACCGCAGCCAGCGATGATAACTGGGTGAAGCTGGGCGAAGAAACGCTCTCCCTGGGGCGCTCTTTTTAAGACGAGGAGCGGCTTGGTAGCTATATGAACCATCGCACGCTTTGTGGTAGAAGCCTGCCGTCGGCTGGAAAGGAATTTCACGGTGCCATTACCAACTGGAACATGGACGATGAACGTTAACGGTCAGGAAGAAGATTTCATTATTCGGTCGGTTCAAGACGGCAGCTTCAACGGAACCTTCTCTGGAAGAACTATTGATGGTTTCTGGGATGAAGTGTCTCAAACCATTACGTTTGGATTCTCAGAATTACGGCCGGTACCAACGCCTCCATTCACCGCATTGTTCAAGGGATACCTATTCAGAACGCCGAGGACTCCAGCGCCAGGTCGTGATGTCATGGTGACACTGACTGGTTTTGTCCAAGTCAGTAACTCCATTGAACTCCTACCCGGTACTACCAGGCGCAATGTTTTTGGATGGTTAGCTCAAATTACTGAAGTAGTCTAACGAGCGCAAAACCAAAAGGCCGATCTGCTTCCCGGCCTTCTTTGCTTGCGGGTGTCGTTGAGAGAGGACGGTTCACACGATAGATCGCATCCAAGCTAATAGTCCTCAAAGACTTCTCAATTAGTTCTCAATTCAGGTAGATGCGCCGAACACGTGGCTTGCAGGGCGAGCCATCATTTACTACCTTGCCTTTGCCTGCCCTACTGCCGCTATTCTTTGCTAGCTTGTCGTAGATGTCCCACTGCTGCTCTCAAGTGACACTACTAGCACTTCATTTCCGGATCGACATTATGGGCCAATTGATTTCTTAATGTGTTTAGGGGACGAAGAACATATGGTTGCTTCGGAAAATGCCGAAACCCGACAAACTACTATATTCCCACGTGTTGAGTGCCACCTAAGGTACAAGATTGTTCGGCTCGTCCTTTAAATATATGACTTCTATTTGTAAGCCTCCCGCGATTACACCCATGAGTTCCTAGAGATTTCCGGTTTTTGGGTTAACAAATCTTCCCTGGGCGTCAGATGGCTCAGTGACTTGGGTGGTCGTTCTTCGTTGTACTCCTTCAGCCAGAGTGCGGTTTGTTCACGCACTTCTGACAAGCTTTGAAAGACAAACATATCGAGCACTGCTTCACGGTAGCTGCGATTGAATCGTTCAATAAAGCCGTTCTGCATTGGTCGTCCAGGTTTGATGAACTCGAGCATCACGTTGTGTTGTTCAGCCCAATCAGCCAGCGTCACAGAGACCATTTCTGGACCATTATCTACTCTGAGCTTGCGCGGATAGCCGCGTTCAGCGGCTATGCGATCGAGCGTTCTCACTATTCGTGGGGCCGGCAGGTTGAAATCCACTTCGATCGCCAGCCCTTCGCGATTGAAATCATCCACCACGTTGAAGGTACGAAAGCGACGCTCACCCGACAACGCATCACTCATGAAGTCGGCGGACCAACACTCGTTCATTGCTTCAGGCACCACCAGTGGATCAGGACATCTTGTTGGCAAACGCCTTTTGCCTTTCCGTCTTTTGTTTAGTTTCAGCGCGCAATAAATGCGATAGACCCGCTTGTGATTCCAACCGTGACCCATCCGACGCAAACGCCTGAACAACTTGCCGAAGCCTTGCTCCGGTCGTTGCCACGACAGCTCCAGCAGCAGTTTGACGATTGGTCCATCCGCATTTGGTCGCGGCTCGTAGTGATAGACCGATCGTTCCAGACCGATCGCAGCACAGGCCCGACGCTCACTCAATCCATACTCCGTTCGCAACACTACAACCAGCGCGCGCTTCGCCGCTGGCTTCAGAGCTTTTTTGCGATCACATCTTTCAGCGCCCGATTCTCCAGTAACAGGTCGGCTGACATCTGCTTCAAGCGTCGGTTTTCGTCTTCCAATTCACGCAGCCGCTTGATGTCTGACGCTTGCATGCCACCGTACTTTGACTTCCACTGATAATAGGTCGCGTCGCTGATCTCATGCTCACGACAAACGTCCCTCACGGTCCGTCCTGCTTCCACCGCTTTCAGGATCGCGATGATCTGATGTTCGCTGAATTTGCTCTTCCGCATTGAGGCCTCCTCGCGTCATACTCGCTCGAAAACCTCTAGTTTTCAATGGCGGTGTTCTAAGGGAGGCTTACATACAGAATTAACATTG
>Ga0207671_10001230_pt1 | contig 30301 bp, 32 predicted proteins | sample KBSC24metaG_FD_184352 | JGI IMG/M metagenome (GOLD analysis project Ga0207671, IMG submission 184352) | Corn rhizosphere microbial communities from Kellogg Biological Station, Michigan, USA - KBS C2-4 metaG (SPAdes) (version 2) | ecosystem: Host-associated > Plants > Roots > Rhizosphere > Soil...
TAGGCCCTGCGCAGCGCATAATAATAGGGATGCGAGGGACGCGTCGTTCCGAACAACAGGTCGAGCCGATCTTCCGCGACGGCGGTTTCCACGGCCTTTGCAGGATCGAGCCGGGAGAGGCCGTTGCTGATGTCCCAGCCCGGCGGCGGCGCGGAATAGCAGCAGCCGATGCGATGCGCCTCGACCAGATGGACCGCGGCGTCGGTGGCGACGGCATCGAGCTTCGCTGGATCGGGCTGCCGCATGGCATCGCGGACCGCGCCGGCCCGGGCGGCGGCCGGCGCGAGCCCGTCATCGGCCGCGGCGTCGAGCCATTCCAGCAGGCGCTGCACCTGCCGTGTCTGCCAATGCGGCGGCCCTGCCTGGGCAGCCGCCGAAAAAGCGCCGAAAAGGAAGATGATAAGCAGCCTGATCATGAGCGGCATCTTGGCCAATCGGCCGCCGCGGACAATGCGGGTTACTACTGAGGCAAATCGTGCTATTAGAGACGCAGAGACGGGAACTATTTAGTCGCACATGATTAGCAGACGTAACGTAATGATTGCTGGCGGCCTCGCAGCTTTTGCCGGCACCCAGATCAAAGCCGCTTCAATCTCGACGGGACTCCGATCGTCCGGGCCAGCGCCCGCGTTGCTTGACGCTGCCAGGCGCGCCTATCAGCAGCATGCCGATCGACTGCAATATAGGGATTATATCGGCATCGCCGATTTCTCGGCCGCCTCGCGCACGCCGCGCTTTCATATTCTCGATGTCGCAAGCGGGCGCACCCGCTCGCTGCTCGTCGCGCATGGCCGGGGCTCCGATCCTGATCACAGCGGCTGGGTGGAGCGCTTCTCGAACCTGCCGGGCTCGGCCGCCTCTTCGCGCGGCGCCTATCTCACCGCCGATATCTATCAGGGCAAGCATGGCACCTCGCGGCGGCTGATCGGGCTCGATCCGCAGAACAACAATGCCGAGGCGCGCGCCATCGTCGTGCATGCCGCCTGGTATGTCAGCGCAGATATGGTCGCCCAGCACGGCAAGCTCGGCCGCAGCGAAGGCTGCTTTGCCTTCTCCGACGCCGATCTCAAATCGGTGCTCGACCAGCTCGGCCCGGGCCGCCTGATCTACGCTGACAAGATCGCCTGATCAGGGCTGGTAGAAGTCGGCCGGAACCGGCGTCGGTTTCTTGCACGATTTGAGGATGCCACGCTTGCATTCGTCATTCTGGATGCGCCAGGCCGCCATCGCGTCCGCATAGGCATTTTGTTGCTTCGCATAGGCGGTTTCGTCCGACATGATCTTGGCATGACGAGCCGCCATCTCGGCGCGAAAGGCGGCGCGATCCAGCTCATATTGATCTTCGCGCGCTGCGTTTACCGCATTGGTCGTGGCCGCGGCGGCGGCGACATTATTGTTGAGCGATTGCGTAACCGGCTGCTCTGCGGCATCAGCCGCCGCGCGCGCGCTATCCTGCGCCAGCGACGGCGTTGCGGCGAACAGCATCGGCGCCAGCGCCAAAACCAGCGGAATTCTGCGTTTCATCATTATCCTCCTAGATCCGCTCCACGCCGTAAACCGATGACGCGGCGGAGCGTTCCTGCGGAGGCGGAACGATCAGCCGGTGACGAGGATCACCTTGCCGGTGTGCGTCCCGCTTTCGAGATAGGCGTGCGCGGCTGCCGCGTCGGCGAGCGGGAAGGTGCGATCGACCTGCGGCTTGACCTTGCCGGCCGCGATCCATGGCCACACGATGCGCTCGACTTCGGCCGCCAGCCGCGCCTTCTCGTCGGCATCACGCGGGCGTAAGGTCGATCCCGTGACGATCGCCCGCTTCTGCATGATCTTGAAGATCGGCAGCGGCGGATTGTCCCCGCCCTGCGCCGCGATGAAGACGATCCGGCCGCGCGGGTTGAGCGCGTCGATATCCTTGCCGAAATAATCACCGCCGACCATGTCGAGGATCACGTCCACGCCGCCTTCGGCCTTCGCCCGCTGCGCGAAATCCTGCTCGGCCGCGTCGATCGCCACATCGGCGCCAAGCGTGCGCGCCGCCGCCGCCTTTTGGGCCCCGCGCGCGGTGGCGATCACCTTCGCACCCGCCGCCTTGGCCATCTGGATCGCGGTGACGCCGATGCCCGAGGTGGCGCCATGCACGAGCAGCGTCTCGCCTGCCTTGAGCCCGCCATGTTCGAAGACGTTGGCGTAGACCGTGAACACCGTCTCCGGCAGGCTGGCCGCCTGTTCGAAGCTGAGGCCGGCCGGGATCGACAGCGCGTGGCGTGGATCGCAGACGGCATATTCGGCATAGCCGCCGCCACCCAGCAGCGCGCAGACCTTGTCGCCCGCTTTCCACCAACCGGCCGCCTGCTCAACCTCGCCCGCAACTTCCAGGCCAAGGATGTCCGACGCGCCCGGCGGCGGCGGATAGAAGCCGAGCCGCTGTACGATGTCGGGCCGGTTCACGCCGGCCGCGCGCACGCGAATCAGCAACTGGTCGTTCGAGGGGATCGGCATCGGCACCTGCACCGGCCGCAGCGCTGATGCCGGTCCCTTGCCACCGTCGATCGTGATTGCCGTCATGTTCTGGGATTGCGCTACGCTCATGCCGGTCCTCTTCATTTGCGGGTCCGCATAAAGCTTGGCCCGCGCCTGCGATCCCAACGGGTCGCTGACGCGGGCCTTAAGCCGCGGGGACGGACTTTGAAAGCCGGTCTCCTGGAACGATCAGGTCAGTTGGTAGAAGCGGTCGCGGCAGAGCCCGACGAATGGCTGGCCTGCGCCGAACCGTTGGCATTGCTGCTGCCACCGAGCTGCGCGCCGAGGTTCACGCCCTGCGAGCGGCTCGCGCTGGCGCTTCCCGACCCATTGGCCGACTCATTGCCCGAACCGCCTGTGCTGCCGTTCGTCGCGCCGGTTGAATTGGTAGCGCTGGTCGCGCCATTGAGCGCGCCGTTGACTGCGCCGCCGAGCCCAGCATTGGCATTGGCCTGCTTATGGCTCGCGCTGCCATTGGCGCTCCCAGAACCATTGGCCGCGCCGCTGGCCCCGCTGGCGGCCGAACCGGCTGCTCCGGTCGCGTCGGTCGAATTGATCGCGCTGGTCGCGCCGTTGACTGCGCCGTTGACCGTGCCGCCCAGGCCGGCATTGGCGCTCGCCTGTTTGCTCTTGGCGCCGCCATGCTTGCTGGCATGAGCATTGGCGCTGCCGCTGGCTGCGGAATCAAGCGAGCCGGTCGTGGAATCCATGGTGTCGCCGAGGCCACCCGCCGAGCCGCCGAGCGTTCCGCCCAGCGTGCCGTTGAGCGTGCCGCCGAGGCTGCCGGTCAGGCCGCCCAGCCCACCGCCGAGTCCGCCCCCGCCGAGCAGTTGCGCATTCACGGGCATCGCTGCGAACCCGATCGCCGCAGCCGCTGTAAGAATCATAGCCTTTTTCATCTGAAGTCTCCTCCGTGCAATCGGGGGACGTTCGCGTCCCTCATTGTTGCGAACGAGAGGAACTGTCCATTTAATCCCCCACCGGGAAATTTTTTTGCGACGAGGGTGAAATCTGGATCGTTACGTTGCGGATCGAGCTCCTTCATTTCCTTTTCGTCATGCCAGCGCAGCCTGGCATCCATGTCTCTCAACATATTCGATGCCATCTCCTGTCGGGAGAGACATGGGTCCCAGCCTTCGCTGGGACGACGAGACGGTGCGAAATTGAAATGCGGGTTACTAGCGCCAGGTGCGGCAATCGCCGCAGACGAGGCCGCGGCCGTAGATCTTATCGGGTCCGGGCTGGCCGAGATCGACGGCCTCCCGATCGAGCGCGGCCAGGCTGTGGCCCGGCAGCATCGCCAGCCGCGCGGCAGCGAGCGGGGCTGCAAAGGAGGTACCGCGCAGCTCGCTCGTGCCCCCGCCCGGTTTCGCGCCGAGCATGTCGGCGCCCGGCGCGGCATAATCGAGATGCAGGGCATGGCCCGCCTCGATCAATGCGCGGTTGCGCCCGTCCACGCCGGTGACCGCGACCACGCCGTCATAGGAAGCAGGGTAGGCGGGTGGTGCAGCGGGGCCGTCATTGCCGACGGCGGCGACGATCGTCATGCCTCGGCTGCGCGCGGCGGCGATCACCCTTGCCAGCAGCGGATTGGCCGGGCCCACCAGGCTGATCGTGACCACCGGCACGGCGCGCTGCGCCATCCAGCCGAGCGCGCGGGCGATGGCGAAGGCGTTGCCGCCGGCGGGATCACGGCCATAGACATCGGCGACCAGCAGCGGCGCCCCCGGCATCACGCCGTCGACGATGCCGCGACCCGCGATCAGCGACGCGATTGCGGTGCCGTGGGCGCTGCCCGCAGGCGCCTCGCGCGCGAAGCCTTTCTGTTCGATCGGCCCGGCGAGTGCGGGGCTTTGCGCGACGCCGCCATCGATCATGCCGATCCGGGCATTGCCGGCGGAGCCGGAGATTGCCGCGCCCGTCGCTGAGGAGGTGGTACCCCCGCTTTCGAAATGGAGTGGGTTGGCGCTCCATTCGCCGGGCGCGAGCGCACGGATCGCCTTGAGCGCGCGGGCGAGCGGCATATGATCGGGGACGGCGAACCGGACCGTCTGAACATCAAGCCCTTCGATCCGCTCGTCGGCGATGAGGGTGAAGCCTGCCTTGCGCGCCGCCTCGATCGCGGCGGGGCTGATGTCGACCCCGATCACTTCGCCGCGCACCGCGGGATTGCCATGATCATCTAATTCGAGCGCGGCGCGGTTGCTGCGCACCAGACGATCGAGCCGGCTGATGCGTTCGTTGGCGAGGCGCTGGACATTGCCGACAAGTGCTTCGGTGCGGTCGGCCGCCGCGCCCAGCACCGGATCGACCGTGCCGTTCACGACGCCCCCGACCGCGCCCAAGGGCCGATCGAGCGGCGCGAGCAACTGCGCATGGCCGCGCGCCGCCAGCAAGAGCAGCGCCGAAAGGCCGAACAGCAGGGGTCGCGTCTGTCGCATATCGTTTCGTACTTACAATTTTTCGGTTAGCTCTGGGATTAAACGCACACAGGCAAGCGTTTAATCCATGATCGGACAAGGCATGGCGACAGAAAGGTTCGAGGAGGAGATGCTGGCGCTGCTGCCGCGCTTGCGGCGCTTCGCCCGCTCGCTCACCCGCGACCAGGCCGATGCGGACGATCTGAGCCAGCTGTCGGTGGAGCGTGCGCTCAAGGCCCGCGAACAATGGCAGCCGGGAACGAGGCTGGATGCTTGGATGTACAGGATCATGCGTAATATCTGGATCGACGAGGCCCGCGCCCGCGCGCGGCGGGCGCAGACCTTCGCGCCCGAGGAAGAGGGGCTGAGTGTCGGCGACGACGGCCATGAGGCGATCGAGCGAAATGTCGAGATGAACGATGTCGATCGCGCGATGGCGAAGCTGCCCGACGAACAGCGCGAGGTGATCGCGCTCGTGCTGGTCGAGGGGCTCGCCTATAAGGAAGCGGCCGAAATCCTGGAGATTCCGATGGGCACTTTGACCTCCCGCCTCGTGCGCGGGCGGCAGGCGCTCGTGCAGATGCTGGAGGCGGCATGATGATCGAGGATGAACTGCTCATCGCCTATGCCGATGGCGAATGCAGCGTCAGCGACCAACTTAAGGTCGAGCAGGCGCTGCGTGACGATCCCGAGCTACGCGCGCGGCTGGAGCAGCATCGCCGTCTTGCCGCGCGGCTGAACGCTTTTTATGCGCCCGCCGCGGAGCCGCCGGTTCCGGATCGGCTCACGGCGTTGCTGCGCAAGCAAGAAGCCGATGTGATCGATTTCGCAGCCGCACGTGAGAAGCGAACAACCCGCCTGCCCGGCTGGGGGCAGTGGGGCGCGATCGCCGCCAGCCTCGCAGTCGGCGTGCTTGCCGGGCAGCTTGCGCTTGCGCCGCGTGGGGCAGTCGTGGAGAGCCATGAGGGGCGGCTGATCGCGCGCGGCGATCTGGCGAAGGCGCTCGATACGCAGCTTGCCTCCGCGCAGCCCGGCGACGCACATGTGCGCATCGGCGTCAGCTTCCAGGATCAGGCTGGCGCATATTGCCGCAGCTTCGACACGGTCAATCTCGCGGGGATTGGCTGCCGCAAGGGCGGCGAGTGGCAGCTGCCAGTGACGCATTCGGCGAGCGATGCCGCCGCGAATGGCGGCTATCGGCAGGCGGCCTCCGGCGATGCGCTGGTGATGCAGGCTGCGACCGCGATGATGAAGGGCGCACCCTTCGATCCCGAAACGGAACGCCAGGCGCGCGATAAAGGATGGCGATGATCCCGGAGCCTGCTTATTCAGTTTGAGCTAAGGTGCGCTGACGCTACGGGAAATTGTGCGAACTGGACGAACGGCGAATCCTCGTGGCGGCTGGGGCCGCGCGGGCCTGATCTTGGCGATGACCGCGCTGCTCTCGGGGTGCGCGGCTGGCCCCGGCTATCATCCGAAATCGGCGAACGTGCTGGGCGTGCCCGAACATTATACCGCCGCCGCTAATGAGACGCAGCCGCGGGAGTTTGCGACCTGGTGGAACGCGCTCGACGATAGCGAACTCAGCGCGCTGGTCGATCGTGCGCTCAAGGCCAATCTCGATATTGCCCAGGCGGCCGCGCGGCTCCGGCAGGCGCGCGCGTCTCTAATCGCGGCGCGGGCCGATTTTTTCCCGTCGGTCAGCGGCCAGGCGAGCGTGGGCCGCAACCTCGATAACCGGCTACAGGATACGAGCAGCTTTTCGGCCGGCGCCAATGCCAGCTGGGCGATCGATCTGTTCGGCGGCACGCGGCGTTCGGTGCAAGCGTCGCGGGCCGATCTTCAGGCAGCAGGCTATGATCTTGCCTCGGTGCAGACGGCGGTGATCGCCGAGGTCGCCACCAATTATGTCGATCTGCGCGGCGCGCAGGCGCGGCTCGGCATCGCGCGCGACGTGCTGCTGACCCAGCAGGAAAATTACCAGATCGCCGGCTGGCGCGTTCAGGCAGGCTTGGTGTCCTCGCTCGATGTCGAGCAGGCGCGGACCCAGCTTGCGCAGACGCAGGCGACGATTCCCGCGCTCGAACAGGCGGTCGCGGGCGCGCAAAACCGGCTTGCGGTGCTCACCGGGGTCGCGCCCGGAACCTTGGCTGACGAGCTTGGCATGATCGGCCCGATCCCGGTCGGGCCGATCGATATCGCCACCGGCATTCCGGCCGACACGCTACGCAAGCGCCCCGATGTGCGCGCGTCGGAACGGGCGCTGGCGGCGGCGACGGCGCGCATCGGCGTTGCGCAGGCGCAGCTTTTTCCCGCGCTCAATCTTAGCGGCAATGTCGGGACATCTGCGCTCAGTCTCGGCAGCCTCGGCGACGTCGTCACCGGCGGCGTGTTCGCCACGCTGAGCCAGCTCATCTTCGATGGCGGACGGCGGCTGGCTTCGATCCGGAGCGCGCGTGCCTCGGCGGAGGGAGCATTCGCGGCCTATCGCCAGACCGTGCTGACCGCGCTCGAGGATGTCGAGAATGGGCTGGTCGCGCTCAAATCCGCGCGCGATCGCGAGACGGCGCTGGGCGACGCGTTCGAGGCTGCCAACAATGCGGCAATCCTCGCGCGCAGCCAGTATCGCGCGGGCCTCACCGACTTCCAGACCTTGCTTGACGCCGAACGGCAATTATTGAGCGCGCGTGACGGGCTGGCGTCCGCCAAGGCCGACGAGGCCAACGCGATCGTCCAGCTCTATCTCGCCCTTGGTGGCGGGTGGGACCCGCAGGCGCCGCTTCCCGACGGAAAGAGACCATGAACGATCCGCAAGCCCAGGCCGATCTCGACGCCTTTCTCGGTACGCCGCCGGATTCGCCATGGCGGCGGCGCGCGATCTGGGGCGGCGGCGCGGTGCTGCTGCTAGGCTTGCTCCTGCTGCTCACGCGCTGCTTCAACGGCAGCGGCGAAAACGGTTATATCACGCAGGATGTGCGCCAGGGCGATCTCAACGTCACGGTCTCCGCGACCGGCAATCTCGCGCCGACCAACCAAGTCGAGGTGGGTTCCGAAATTTCGGGGACGGTCGACAAGGTGCTCGTCGATTATAACGACCGGGTGGTGAAGGGGCAGACGCTCGCGATCATCGACACCGAATTGCTCGACGAGACGATCAACCAGTCGCGCGCGACGCTGGCAGCGCGGCAGGCCGATATCAATCAGGCGCGCGCGACGCTGGCGGACGCCGAAGCGCAGCTCAACCGCTTCCAGCAGGTCTACAAGCTTTCCGGGGGCAAGGTGCCGGCCAAGACCGAGATGGAAACCGCGATCGCGAACCGTGACCGCGCGGCGGCGGCGGTCAAGACCGCCGAAGCCAATGCCGTGGCCGCGCAGGCCGATCTTTCCTCGAACGAGACGCGCCGCGACAAGGCGGTGATCAAGGCGCCGGTCACGGGGGTGGTGCTGGCGCGCAAGATCGAGCCAGGACAGACCGTGGCCGCCTCGTTCAACACGCCGACCCTGTTCATTCTCGCCGAGGACCTGCATTCGATGCAGCTCGAAGTGGCGATCGACGAGGCCGATGTCGGCCAGGTGAAATCGGGCCAGAGCGCCACCTTCACGGTCGATGCTTATCCCGGCGAAACCTTCCCGGCGCGCATCCAGCGCGTGAACGTCGGCTCGAACAATCTTTCGACGACGAGCAGCGCGTCCTCCTCGTCAAGCGCGGCAGCGGCTTCGAGCAGCTCCAACGTCGTCGCCTACGACGCGATCCTCACCGTCAACAATCGTAGCGGCAAGCTGCTGCCGGGCATGACCGCCACCGCCGACATTGCAGTCAATGCCGTGCACAACGCCCTGCTCGTGCCCAACGGTGCCTTCCGCTTCACCCCCGGCCAATCGAGCAAGGGAGGCCAGAGCCAGGGGCTGATGAGCGGGATGACCGCGCGCCCGCGCTTCCGGCGCGGCGCCGAGCAGGAACGCAAGATCGGCGCCGGCAGCCGCCAGACCATCTATGTCGTGGGTAGCAATGGCCAGCCGCAGCCGATCCAGGTGATCACCGGCGCCAGCGACGGGCGCAACACCGCGGTCCAGTCCAAGGATCTCAAGCCTGGCATGGAAGTGATCACCGGCCTGCGCGCGAGCGCACAGTGAGTTCGAGGCGCTCAAGATCCTCCCCTGAAAGGGGAGGGGGACTGCACGTAGTGCGGTGGAGGGGTGTTTCCCCGCCGCGAGCGCAATACCCCTCCACCATCCTCCGGATGGTCCCCGTCCCCCCGCGGGGGAGGATTTAGTGGACGAACCGCTCATCTCTCTGCGGGGGATCACGAAAAGCTTCGGTACGGGCCAGGCGGCGTTCCAGGCGCTGAAGGGCGTCGATCTCGATATCATGCCGGGCGATTTCGTCGCGGTGATGGGCCCCTCGGGCTCGGGCAAATCGACGACGATGAACATTCTCGGTTGCCTCGACGTGCCGACTTCTGGCGTCTTTCTGTTCCACGGCCGGCACATCGAGCAGCTTACGCGCGACCAGCGCTCGCTCCTGCGGCGGCGCTATCTCGGCTTCGTGTTCCAGGGCTTCAACCTGCTCGCGCGCACCACCGCGCTGGAAAATGTCGAGCTGCCGCTGATCTATCGCGGTCTGCCCAAGGAGAAGCGGCAGGAAGCGGCGATGGCGGCGCTCGAGAAGGTCGGGCTCGCGCAATGGGCCGATCATACGCCGGGCGAGCTTTCGGGCGGTCAACAGCAGCGCGTCGCAATCGCGCGCGCGATCGTGACCGAGCCGGACGTGCTGCTGGCCGACGAGCCGACCGGAAATCTCGATACCGAACGCTCGATCGAGATCATGGAGCTGCTGACCGATCTCAATGTGCGCAGCGGCATCACCGTGCTGATGGTGACGCACGAATCGGAGATGGCCGATTTCGCCCGCACGATCATCCATTTCCGCGACGGGCTGGTGGAAAGCGTCGAGACCGGCCACCGTCGCGCTGCGGACCAAAAGCCCCACCCGCCGATCCCCTCTCCTGAAGCGGCGGGGGAGTCCTGATGCTTGGCACCACGCTCATCCTGGCGTTTCGGGAAATACAGCGGCACCTGCTGCGGTCTTTTCTCACCACGCTCGGCATTGTCATCGGCGTCGCGGCGGTGATCACGATGGTGACGCTGGGCAATGGGGCGACGGCGGCAGTGAAGAAGCAGATCAGCTCGCTCGGCTCCAATATCCTGTCGGTGCGTCCCGGCCAGCGCATGGGGCCGGGCAGCGACGGCGAAGCGCCGCCGCCGTTCAAGAATGAGGATCTCGATGCAATCCGCGATCAGATCGCGGGCGTGCGCGCGGTCGCGGGGCAGGCGCAGACCACTGCGACAGCCGTGCGCAACGCGCAGAACTGGTCGACCACCGTCAACGGCACGACCAATGATTTCCTCGATGCCCAGCAATGGATGCTCACCTCGGGCCGCCGCTTCACCGATGCCGAGGAACAGGCAGGCAAGAGCGTTTGCGTCATCGGCAACACCGTGCGCGCCAATCTGTTTCAGGGAGTCGATCCGATCGGGCAGCGCTTCCGCGTCAAGGATGTCTCCTGCACCGTGATCGGCCTGCTGGCCACGCGCGGGCAGGGCGGCTTCGGCAATGATCAGGACGATACGATCATCATGCCACTCAAGATGGTGCAGCGGCGCTTCACCGGCAATCGCGATCTGCGATCGATCATGGTGGCCGTCGACGATGATTATGACACGACGGTCGTGCAGTCCGCGCTCACCAGCCTGCTGCGCGAACGGCGTCACCTGACCGACGATCAACCCGACAATTTCAGTATCTTCGATACGCGCCAGATTTCCGAGGCGATCTCGGGATCGACCAAGATCATGACCGGGCTGCTCGGTGCGGTGGCCGCGGTGAGCCTGGTCGTCGGCGGGATCGGCATCATGAACATCATGTTGGTCTCCGTCACCGAACGGACGCGCGAGATCGGCATCCGGCTCGCGATCGGCGCGCTCGCCAACGAGGTGCTGCTTCAGTTCCTGGTCGAGGCGGTGGTGCTGTCGAGCTTGGGCGGCATCGTCGGTGTGGCGCTGGCGCTGATCGCGACCGTCAGCCTTGCCCCGGTGATGGGCGTGCCGTTTCTGTTCGATCCGTTCATCAACTTGGTCTCATTCGCCTTTTCGGCGTTGATCGGTGTGGTGTTCGGCTATTTCCCGGCCCGCCGTGCCGCCGCGCTTAATCCGATCGACGCGTTACGCCACGAATGACGGGACCGGCGCTTCGGCGGCCGGCCGTCGCAGCACGCGATAAGCAAGGATGATGCTGGGCGCGGCTCCGGCCAGCGTGCCGAGCCCGGCGCCGAGCACCAGCCCGGCAAGATCCCAGCGCGCGCCAAGCCATGCGCCGGCGACGCCGAACAGTATCATCAACCAGCTTTGCCAGTTGAGCCCCCGCACGTCCGCTGACGTGCCGCAGGCGGTGATGAACGCGCGCGGCAGGCCGGTGATCACCTTGGCCGATCCGTTGACGCAGGCGGCCGCGACCAGGAAGAAGGAAAGCTGATATTTGCCCTTGGTGAGAATATCCGTGAGCGGCGGCGAGAGCAGCGTCACCGCCGCGCTGGCGACGACGAGCACCGCCACTACCGCGCCGATTTCGTGCAGGATCACGCGGTTGCGTTCCTCGGCGGTGCGGGCGCGGCGCAGCCGGGGAACGAGCGAGAAGCCGACCCCCGAGCGCAGCATGCGGTATGGGAACAGCGCGACCGACGCCAGCACCGAGAAGCTGGCGAGCGCCTCGACGCCCAGCACCTTGGGCGCGACCAGCCGCTCGAGCTGGAGCACGACGGCGCTCGCGCCGAGGATGCTGACGAAGCTCAGCGCTTCGCGCAGCGGCACCGGCTGGTTGGGTTCACCGAGGCGCCTTTGAACGCGGAAGGTCTGTAGCCAGCCGGCACAGGCGCCGGCCGCGACACCGATCATCAGCAGCGTCATCGCGAAGCTGGCGCTGTGGATGCCAAGCAGCAGGCATAAAAGTCCGCTGCCGACCACCGTCCAGTTCGCAGCATTGTTGACCGCGAGCGCCGCCGTCTGATGCCCTTCGCGGCGCAGGATCGCGCTGGCCGAGAAGACCAGCGCCACCGCAACCAGGCTTGCCACGATCAGCCCCAGCATCGTCATGTCGAGCTGGTACAATATTGCCGTGACGGCTGCGGCGATAAGGCCCACCGCCGCCCCAGATAGGACGATGCGGATGAAGACGCCGCCGTCCAGCAAGGCATTCCGGCGCAGCGAGGCTTCGTCGAAGCCCAGCGGCGCCATCATCCCGAACACGTTGAAGATCGCGACCGCTAGCGCGTAGCGACCATATTCGGCGACCGGCATCACGCGTGCGAGCAGAAGATTGCCGACCGCGAACGCCGCGCCGCCGATGCCGAAGCCGATCGCCGCGCGTAGACTTGAGGATCTGAGGATTTTTACGAGGACCATGACGTGGCTGTCTGACGAGAGAAATTGAAGTTCGTTTTATTTCCGTCCGTCATGCCAGCGTAGGCTGGCATCCATGTCTCTAATATATTCAATGACATATCGGATCGAGAGAGACATGGGCCCCAGCCTTCGCTGGGGCGACGGCACGATTTTAGCTTCGGCATATTAGCCCGTTTCGGCTGCGGACAGCGTTGCCTGCGCTGCGGGCATTGGCTCGGGCTTGAAACCAAGCGCGCGGCGGCATTCGTTGAGGAAAATCCGCGCGCTTTTGTCCCAGGAGAAATCGGCCGCGCGGCGCAGCGATTTTGCGGTCATTTGTGCCACGACATCATCGTCCTGAAGCTGCCGCATCGCCTTGCGCAATCCCTCGGCATCCTGCGGATCGACCAGAAGCGCCGCGTCGGCGACGACTTCGGGGCAGGCAGGCGCGGTCGAGGTGATGATCGGGCTGCCGCACGCCATCGCCTCGACCAGCGGGATGCCGAAGCTTTCATATTCCGACGGGAAGATCAGCGCGCGCGCCATTGAATAAAGACCGGGCATGTCACCATGATCAATCAATCCCGGCATCGTCACCAGCGCGGGGTCGACGAAGGGGGCGAGCAGGTCCGGCGTCAGCCGGTCGGTTATCCCTGCGCCGACGATGACGAGCGGCGCAACGGGATCGCCGGCGTCGCGCGCGCGACCATAGGCTTCGAGCACTTTCTGCACGCCCTTGCGCGGGGACAGCTTCTGATGGCCCTCGTTGAGACGGGTATAGCCCTTCACCACCATCAGGAAGAATGGACGGTCGGGCAGCTTATATTTGGTGCGCAGCGTAGCCTTGGTTTCGTCGGATGCCGGTCGGAAGCGGGCGTCCGCCGCCGGATAGACCGTCGTCATCTTCTCATAGGGCACGCCCGCGAGGCGATGCAGCTCCTCGGCAAGGCTGTTGCTGATGGTGAGCACGCGCCGCGCCTTGCGGCAATAGCGCGGGATGGCGAGCATGTTGTAATAGCGGTCCGCCCGATCCCCCAGCGAAGGATAAAGATGCGGGTGCGTCCAATATTCGGTCCCGCGCTGCTGGCAGATGGTGGGGATCGGCGTCAGCAGCGGCACCGTGAACTTGTAATGGAAGAGCAGATCGAGCCGCTGCTTCGCCGCCGCCAGCGGCACCTTCACCTGATCCCACAGCAGCTTGTTGCCCCCGGGCACCAGCACTTCCTCGACATTGGGGAGTTGGGCGAAGCGCCCGAGCTGTGCTTCGTTGCGGAAGAACAAAACATAGCTGTTGCGTTGATCGATCTCGAGCAAAGACTTGAAAAGCGTGCGCATATAGACTGCCGCGCCATCGACCTCGTCGAACCCGCGCATCATCATACCAATGCGCATCGGCCTTGTTTGCTGATCGTCACTCATCTGCATTCCCAAGGCTGCTCCAGTCAAATTTGATCGAGGTCAATGCTGAATGGGCCCGAATCGCCAACGTGTCATAATGACCCATCAACATTTGCTCTTAAGGAAATATGGGTAGTGTACGCAAATTGACTTCGCAGTTGCGGTAATCCAAAACCCACTACGAATCCTACGGGTTCGAGTAGCGTACAGGGGGCTTCATGATCCTGCGTCTTGCCGCTGGACAGATATCGAGTTCGCCGGGCGTGGTCCGCCGGGCTTGTCGTGTCTTGTCTGCTGAACCTAATCTCGCAGTTGCCGGGGGAAAGACGAAATGAGCCAGGATTTAGCGGCGGACGCGCCTTACCGTATTTCGCGCAGCGGTTTCGATGCCTTTATCGGTGAATGGGGCGGACCGATCGTCCTGGTGCTCGCCTCGCTGGCGACCTTCATCGTCGCCAAGGCCGGCCTGCTGTGGGTGAGCGCGCAACCCTATTCGCCCTTCTGGCTCGTGCTGGCGACCTTCATCTTCGGCATCGCGACCTCATCGGTGCGCTACACCGTGCTGTCGGATGCGCCGCGCATCATCCTGCGTGCGATCGCGATGATGGTGCTGTTCCAGGTCGCGTGCGAGGCGTTCGGCGCGGTCTATGGCGCGCCCAATCTGCTGTTCAGCGAAGGGCCGGACCTGCTCTTCTTCCGCTATGGCGCGCTGATCGCGCTGATCGCGGGCGTGCTCTCCTGGTTCCGGCCGTCCTTCGCCATCTGCCTGCTCATGCATTATGTACTGTTCCGCGAGCGGATCAGCCATAATGCGCTGATCCCGATCGTGCGCACCGATTATATGAGCATGACCGACATCGCCCTGTTCACCGCGATCTCGGTGGTCGTGGTGGTCGCGCTGACGCGTGGCAAGCTGATGGAGCGGCAGGGCGTGCTGCAGGGCTCGCTGCCCGATGTCGCGACGTTGCGCGACAAGGCGTGGATGCTCATCTGGGGTGTCGGCGTCGGCGCGCATCTGGGCAATTATTTCTGGTCTGGCATTGCCAAGTTTCAGGCGGGCGAGTGGACCTGGACCTGGCTGCTCAAGAACCCGACGCAGACCGCGATCGTGATCGGGCTGGAGCGGGGCGACAATCCGCTGGCGGCCTTCCCGACGCTGCTCCAGTTCGTGTGGGATGCGATCATCACCATGACGCCGATGATCAACCCGCTCGTGCTGGGCTTTCAGACGCTGGTGTTCCTCGCGCCGATCAACCGCAAGGTCCTGCTGACCTTCACCGTCGCATTCGATTGCTTCCACTTGATCGTCTATTCGACGCTAGGCGCCATCTTCCAATTCTGGATTTTCGTGAACCTGCTGGTGTTCGCCTCGGTCATCAAGGTTCCCAAGGAGAAGTTCACGAATCCGGTACGGGCGGCGATCCTGCTGTTCACGGTGCTGGGCAGTTCCATATTCTACACCAGCCATCTCGGCTGGCTGGATGGCGCGAAGATCGCCGCGCCCAACGTCTATGCCGAAACCAAGGACGGCCGCCGCGTACTGGTGCCGGCGGTGTTCTTCGGGATCTTCTCCTATACGATCAATCAGACGCAGGCCTATATCCCACCGAACAGCTTCCCGATGCACCATGGCGGAAATAACAAGACGCTGGCCGATTTCGCGGACGCCTCGGTGTGCGGGCCCAGGACGGTGCCGTTCCAGAACACCAATGTCTCGCTGGGCGCGATGCAGAACCTGATCGGCAATGCCGATCATTTCATGCGCAAGCATCCGGATATCAAGAAGTACAACCTCTTCTACGTCTATCCGCATCACATGCTGCCGAATCCGGTGATGTTCTCCGATTTCAACAAGCTGACTATGGATGATATCGTCGGCTATCACTATGTAGTGGACTCGGTATGTCTCACGCTGAAGGACGGGAAGCTTGTCCGCAACGTGAAGAAGCATTGGGAGACGCCAGTTGCCATCTCCGCAAAGTGACAAGGGCGAAGGGCTGCAGATCGTCTATGACGGCGAATGCCCGTTCTGCAGCCGCTTCGTGACCCTCTACAAGGCGCGCACCGTCGTGGGGAAGGTTGACCTGATCGATGCCCGCGAGGATCATCCGGCGGTTCGGCTGGTAAAGTCCAAGGGCCTGAACCTCGACGAGGGCATGGCCGTGCTCTGGGATGGGCAGATTTACCATGGCGCCGATGCCGTCCACTTCATGGCAATGGTCGGCGCCGAGGGCGATCTGTTCAACAGGCTCAACCGCGCGATCTTCAAGGTGAAGCCGCTCGCGCGCATACTCTATCCGGTCATGGTGACGGGGCGGAACCTGACGCTCAAACTGCTCGGCCGCTCCTCGCTTGCCAAGGCGAAGCCGGCGTCCGCCGGCGAGAGCTGATAACGCACTCCGCGTGAGCGCCCGCCGCTGGTTTGCGGCACGAATTATTTCCCGAGCTTGTCGATCTTCGCTTGCAGCTGGGCGAGTTGATCCTTCAGCGCGCTGACGTCGTCGCCTTCGGCAGGCTTCGGGGCGGGTGCAGCCGCGCCGGGTTCGGCAGTGCCCTTGAATGCGTTGGCGGCAGCCTCGAACATCTCCATGTTGCGCTTGGCCAGCGCAGCGAAGGGGCCGCCGGCGAATGCACCTTCCATCGCGCTGCGAAACTGCGCCTGGTTGCGTCGGAACGCCTCCATCGATGCTTCCAGATATTGCGGCACCATTGCCTGCATCGAATCGCCATAAAGCGAGATGAGCTGCCGCAGGAAATTCACCGGCAGCATCGTCTGGCCGCGATTTTCCTCTTCCATGATGATCTGGGTGAGGATGTTATGGGTGATATCTTCTTCGGTTTTGGCGTCGATCACCTTGAAATCACGGCCTTCGCGCGTCATGAGGGCGAGGTGATCCAAAGTGATATAGCTTGAGCTTTCGGTGTTATAGAGCCGCCGATTAGCGTACTTCTTGATAATGACCGTTCCCGATCCGCCCGCCGTTTTCACCATGGATTCGTCCAATCCGTCTGAACATCAGTCTTTATCAATAGCATCAAGCCTTTCTGCGCCGCAACATGAGTTTGGCGCGCAGCAAAGTGCGGCGCAACATGATCCCCGCCCGCTGCATTTGTTTCTCAATATGCTTATGGAACGGCGCGGCCAGGACAGGCCGTTCGTGCGCAAAGTGCTTGCCGGGCTGCGGCGCTATCAATCCGCGCCACGCCCGGCGCGCGCCGAGCAAGCGCCAGAGATCGCGCGTATCGGCAGCGCGCGGCTGCTGGATTATGGGGGCGCGGGGCGGCCGGTGCTGTTCGTGCCTTCGCTGATCAATTCGCCTTATGTGCTCGATCTTGCCGAGGACAACAGCCTGCTGCGATGGCTCGCCGCGCAGGGCAGGCGGGTGCTGCTGCTCGATTGGGGCGATCGGCGGGCGGACGACCCGACGCTTTCGGTCGGGGGCCATGTCGAGCGGATCCTGTTGCCGTTCATCGAAGGGATTGGAGAAAAGACCACGCTTGCCGGCTATTGCCTGGGCGGCACGATGGCGACCGCAGCGGCAGCGTCGGCCGATGTCGCGGGGCTCGCACTAATTGCCGCTCCGTGGCACTTTAACGGATATCCTGCGGAGACGCGAACGGGGTTTCACGATCTCTGGAACGCGGGGCGGCCGACCGCCGAACAACTGGGGATCTTTCCAATGGAAATGCTGCAAAGCGCGTTTTGGCGGCTCGATCCGGATCGCACGCTTGCCAAATTCGCGGCCTTTTCCGACATGGCGCCGGATGCGCTTGGAGCGCAGGCTTTCGTCGCGCTGGAAGATTGGGCGAATGAGGGGCCTCCACTGTCGCTTCCTGCGGCAAGAGAGTTGGTCGAGGATTTATTCGGCGAGGACATGCCGGGAACGCGGCGCTGGATGGTCTGCGGGCGTGCCATCGATCCGGCAGCGCTTGATTGTCCGATCCTCAACATTATCTCGACAACTGACAGGATCGTACCCCCTGAAAGCGCAAGCGCCTGCGGCGAGCGGCTGCGTCTCGCCAAGGGCCATGTGGGCATGATCGTGGGGGGTGGCGCCCGCGAGAGCCTTTGGCAGCCGCTCAACAACTGGCTTTCGCAATTGCGGTAGGATTGCTAGGCGACGCAGCGGAGTCGAGTGGGAGCAATATGATGTCGGATGTTGTTATTGTCGCAGCAAAGCGCACGCCGGTGGGCAGCTTTCTGGGCGCATTCGGCAACACGCCGGCGCATGAGCTGGGACGTGTGGCAATCGAAGCCGCACTGGCGCAGGCGGGTGTCGCGCCGGAAGACGTGTCCGAAATCATTCTAGGCCAGGTGCTCACGGCTGGGCAGGGGCAGAATCCAGCGCGTCGAGCCGCCATCGACGCGGGTATCCCCAAGGAAGCGACCGCGATGGGCATCAACCAGATGTGCGGATCGGGGCTGCGCGCGGTGGCGCTTGGCGTTCAGGCGATCAAGGCAGGCGATTCCAAGATCGTGGTGGCAGGCGGCCAGGAAAGCATGTCCATGTCCCAGCACAGCCAGTTTCTCCGCGGCGGCAACAAGATGGGCAATGTCAGCCTGACCGATACGATGATTTATGACGGTCTCACCGACGTCTTCAATAATTACCATATGGGCATCACCGCCGAGAATCTGGCGGAGCAGTATCAGATCACCCGCGAGGAGCAGGATCGCTTTGCGGTCGGAAGCCAGAACAAGGCCGAAGCCGCGCGAGCGGCGGGGCGCTTCAAGGACGAGATCGCGCCGGTAACGATCAAGGGCCGCAAGGGCGACACCGTCGTCGAGGATGACGAATATATCCGTGCCGGGGCGACGATCGAGGCGATGGCTGGGCTGCGGCCGGCGTTCAAAAAGGACGGCACAGTGACCGCCGGCAACGCCAGCGGCATCAACGATGGCGCCGCGGCGCTGGTGCTCATGTCTGCCGACGAAGCCGCCAAGCGCGGCGCGACCGTGCTCGGCCGCGTCGCCAGCTGGGCAACCTGTGGTGTCGCACCAGAGATCATGGGGATCGGCCCGGCCCCGGCCAGCCGTCTCGCGCTGGAAAGAGCAGGCTGGAAACTGGCCGACCTCGATCTCATCGAGGCCAATGAGGCGTTTGCAGCCCAATCGCTCTCGGTCGGCAAGGAACTCGGCTGGAATCCCGAAGTGGTCAATGTGAATGGCGGCGCGATCGCCATCGGCCATCCGATCGGCGCCTCGGGCGCGCGCGTGCTCACGACGCTGCTTTACGAGATGGCAAAGCGTGACGCCAAGAAGGGGCTGGCGACACTGTGCATCGGCGGCGGCATGGGAATTGCCCTGACTATCGAGAGATAGCGTTACGCTCCCACAATTAAATCCGCTTAGCCTAATCTGAATTAAGCCTCTGGCGAATTCGTTCAATCTATATTGGATGATCTCTCTTACCTATGATATAGGTCTGGCCGCTGATAGCTGAAAGTCGCTTTAAGAATATGGCCTGCGATTGACGCTGGGTGTGTTCGGGGGGCGATCTATGAATAAGTTGTCGAGGTTTGCGGAATCTTCAAGAGAGCTTGTCGAAGCCAAGCGCCGACTTGAAGGTATCGTCGAGAGCGCGATGGATGCGATCATCACGATAGATGAGAGCAATAATATCGTGTTGTTTAACCCTGCCGCCGAACGCATGTTCGGCGTTCCAGGCGACCAAGCCCTCAGCCTGCCCATTTCGCGCTTCATTCCGCAGCGATTCCGCCGGCACCATGAGAATCATATCCGGCGCTTCCGCGAAACCGGCGTAACGACGCGCGATATGGGCGCCTTGGGCGCAATCAGCGGCCTGCGCGAGGGGGGCGAGGAGTTTCCGATCGAAGCGTCGATCTCGCAGGTCGAGGTCGACGGGAAGCGGCTGGCGACCGTGATCCTGCGCGACATTACCGAACGCAAGGCGAACGAGGACGCCCGCCTGCTGCTTGCGCGCGAGGTCGATCATCGCGCGAAGAATGCGCTGGCGGTCGTGCAGGCGCTGGTCGCGCTCACGACCGCACCGACGACCGAAGCCTTTGTAGCCGCCATTCAGGGCCGCGTGGCCGCGCTGGCGCGCGCGCACAGCCTGCTTGCACAGAACCGCTGGAAAGGCGGCGATCTGGCTGAGGTGATCCGCGACGAAATATCGTCTTACGGCAAGGCGGAGCAGGTCCGCATGTCCGGTCCCGATGTCGCGCTCAACGCCAATTCGGTTCAGCCGCTCAGCCTCATCATTCATGAGCTGGCTACCAACGCGGTCAAATATGGCGCTTTTTCTGTGTCCGGCGGACGGGTGGATTTGGAATGGCATATCGATGCCGACGGGTCGCTCAAGTTTCGATGGACGGAAAGCGGAGGGCCTGAGGTATCGGCACCGAAGTCGCAGGGTTTTGGTTCGACGCTGATCACGGCCGTCGGGGCTAAGCAGCTCGGGGGCGAAATTTCGATGGAATGGCCGAAGGAAGGGCTGGTGGTGAATGCGTCCCTGCCACCCGAAAGCTATCGTTCCGAGAATTTGCAGAAGACGCGTGGGCCAGACGAGGGTGATGGCGAGAAGCACCATGAAGGGCGTCTGCTGATTGTCGAGGACGAGGTGCTGGTCGCGCTCGAGCTAACCAAGGCGATGCGCGACAGCGGCTGGGATGTGATCGGCCCGGCCTCGACGCTCGAGGAGGCCTTTCAATTGCTTGCCAAGCATGAGCGGCCGGACGCGGCGTTGCTCGACGTCAACCTGCATGGCGAGATGGTCTATCCGCTTGCGGATCTGCTCGAAACGCGCGGCGTGCCGTTCATCTTCTGCAGCGGCTACGAAATGCTCAATCACGGCAATCGCTACCGGCATTCTCCGGTCATTCGCAAGCCGACCAGCTTCGGCCTATTGATGGCGGAGTTGCGAAAGATCCTGCCGCTCGGGCAGGGTCCGGCGCCCCAGCCCGCTTGAGCCGGGGCGAGCAGGCCGCTCATGCGTCGGAGAGTGCGGCTTCCTTCGCCGGCTGTCCGTCCGGGTGCGCCTTGAGCCATTCGAGCACCTTTTCCGGCGCGCTCTCGCCATAGGGATCGTCATCGGCGCCTTCGTCGTTGATGCCGGGCTCCTCGAACCAACCGACGATCTTGCCGTCATCGACCACCATCGCGTAGCGCCAGCTTCGGTCGCCGAAGCCCAGATGATCCTTGTTGATCAGCATGCCCATGCGGCGGGTGAAATCGCCCGATCCATCGGGCAGCATCCTGGTCTTGGTCACGCCCAGGCTCTTGGCCCATTGATACATGACGAACGCGTCGTTGACTGACAGGCAGTAGACCTCGTCGGCACCGGCCGCGCGCAGGTCGTCATAGCTGCGCTCATAAGCGGGGCATTGCTCGGTCGTGCAGGTCGGCGTGAACGCGCCAGGCAGTGCGAAGACGACGACGCGACGGCCCTCAAAGATGTCGGACGTATGCACGTCCTGCCAGCGGAACGGATTGGGCCCGCCGACGCTCTCGTCGCGCACGCGGGTCTTCAGGGTAACGTTGGGGACTTGGCGTCCGATCATGTCGCGGCTCCTTCGATTTCGATGCAGGGCAGTTACACGGTGGTGCGGTAGCCGCGCCAACGCGTTTCATGCCTTACAGTGATCGAAGCAGCCGATCGTTCCCGCAGCTTTGTTCGTAACGCCCGCTAAATTTGCGCAATCAGGATTTAGGGGTGAGCAGATTGGTCTCGTAATACCAGTCGACCGTGCGGCGGAACCCTTCTTCCAGGTCTACCTTGGGTTGATAGCCGAGCAGGCTGCGGGCCTTCTCGATGGAAAAGGAACGGTTGGAGCTGAAAAAGCTCAGCCGTCTGCGATGCAGCGGCGGACTCACGCCAATCGGTATGCAGATCGCTTCACATAGCCGCGCCGCCGCCTTCATCAGGCCCATCGGAATGCGCCGTTTCGGTGGTTGCGCGCCGACAGTCCGCGCCGCCGTCCCTACGAAATCCCACAACGGTCCATAATGTTCGGCGCCGATGATGAACACCTCGCCCACCGCTTCGGGGCGCATCATCGCCAGCATGAAACCCTGCACCAGATCGTCGATATAGACCGGATGGAAATTGGGCTTGCCGTCGCCGACGAACAGGAACACGCCCTTTTGCACCATCTTGAACATCTTGAGCAGGCGAACGTCGCCGGGCCCGTAGATCGAGCAGGGGCGGATCACCACCATTTCGATGCCGCTGGAGCCCTCGGGCGTGCGGCAGGCAAGCTCGGCCTTGAGCTTGGTTTCCTGATAGAAGTCCATCGGGTTGAACGGGGAATTTTCATCCGAGGGAATTTGCTTGACGCTGCCATGCACGCCGATGGTCGAGCAGTAGACGAAGCGCCGGACGCCGGCCTGCTTGGCGGCGTCGAGCAGGTCCATCGTGCCTTCGTAATTGACCTTGAGGAAATCCTCGTAAGTGCCTTCGCTGCGGAACATGGCGGCGATGTGGAACACAGTGTCGACATCCGCGACGAGCCGGCGCAGCGCCTCCTTGTCCTCGAGATCGGCCTCGACGATTTCGAGGCCAGGCGCGGGTTCGATCCGCTTGGCATCGCGCACGAGCGCGCGGACTGGATAGCCGTCGACCAGCAGGCGCTTGACCAGCGCATTGCCGGTAAACCCGGCGCCGCCGGTCACGGCGACGAGCGGCTTATCGCTCACGGGCTGCGCCCACGCTGCACCTTGCGGCGGAAAACACGAAACTACTCACCATAGGCACCATGATCTGCTGCAGCGCACAAAGTGCATATCGGCGTGCCCTGTCGAGTCAAGCAACAATGATGGCTAATGATTTCCGGGTTCAGGCGCTGTCGCTGCCATCATTGTCGCGATCCGCAAGCTGTTGGCGAAGCTCCGCTTTCATAATCTTGCCGGTGCCGGTCAGCGGCAGCGCGTCCATGAAGATGATATCGTCCGGCAGCCACCAGCGTGCCACATGGTTGGCGAGATGATCCAATATCGTCTGCTTGCACACATCGCTGCCCGGTGCGCGCGACACGATCAGGATCGGCCGCTCCTCCCATTTGGGATGCGGCACACCGATCGCCGCCGCCTGCGCCACGCCGGGGCATCCAGCGGCGGCATTTTCGAGATCGATCGAGCTGATCCATTCGCCACCGGATTTGATGACATCCTTGGCGCGGTCGGTGATCTGCACATAGCTGTTGGAATGGATGACGGCGATATCGCCGGTATCGAACCAGCCCTCGGCATCGAGTGCGGAGGATCCGGCCTTGAAATAGCGATCGACCACCCAGGCTCCGCGGATCTGAAGATGGCCGGTCGTCCTGCCGTCGTGCGGCAACGGCTTCGAATCCTCACTCACGATCCGGAGCTCGATGCCAAAGGGCGCCACGCCCTGCATCCGAATGAAATCGATCTGATGGTCGCTGTCGAGCTCAACCCAGTCGTCGGGATAGGCGCAGACCGAGCCTACGGGCGAAATCTCGGTCATCCCCCAGAGATGGTGGAAGGCAATGCCGAGATCGAGAAAGCGCTGGATCAGCGCGCGCGGCGCTGCCGACCCGCCCACCGAGACATGGCGCAATTTTCCAAGATTCGAACCGATGGCGTCGAGATGCGCAAGCATGGTGCTCCAGATCGTCGGCACGCCGGCGCTGTGCGTGGCACCTTCGTCAACGATCATGCGATGCATGGTTGCGATATCGCCGGGGACTACCAGCGCCAGGCGCGCGCCCGTCATCGCGCAGCTGAAGGGCAATCCCCAGCTTGCGGCATGAAACAGCGGCACGAACGGAAGCGCGGTTGCATGATGAGGCAGATTGAAAGCATCCGGGCCGATCGTCATCATGGCATGAAGCACGGTAGAACGATGCTCGTAGAGCACGCCTTTCGGGTTTCCGGTGGTGCCGCTGGTGTAGCAAAGCATGGCGGGCGCTCGCTCGTCGCCATCATGCCAGCGATAATCATCGCTTTCATACGCCAGCACAGCTTCGAATTCGTCGTCAAAGCAGATGAACTGTTCCACGCAGGCAATGCGGGGCTTGATGCGCTCGATCACCGGCGCGAACCCCCTGTCGTAGAGCAGGATGCGGTCTTCGGCATGGTTGATGATGTAGACGATCTGGTCGTCGAACAGGCGCCAGTTGATCGTATGGATCACCCCGCCCATGCCGATCGTACCGAACCAGGCGACGAGATGGCGCACATGATTCTTCGCCAATGTCGCGATCCGGTCGTCAGGCTTGATGCCACTGGCTTCAAGATGACGCGCGAATTTCCGCGCATCCCGCGCGACTTTCGCCCAATTCGATCGGTTGATGCCGCCGTCCGCTTCGCAGGTGATGATCTCGCGTTGGCCATGGACCCGCGCGGCATGATCGATCACATGCGTCAGCCTGAGCGGCCAATCCTGCATCTTTCCCAGCATGTCTCTCTCCACGCGCAGGATCGCGCAATCGCATGTGATTGACAATGGCGTTGCCGATTACCAGGGCTGGGGAAAAGCGCCGAGAAGCCGGGCCATGTCTTCCGGCGTGTTGACGTTGAAGAATGCGCCGTCGAACGCGATGGCCTGCGCATTGCATTGGCGTATCCACGCGCGGATCGAACGATCGTCGGTCCTAGTCAGAAAAAATTCGAGCTGATCAGCCAGAGCAGCGGGCCAGAGCCCGAACAGCCATTGATCGCGAACATAAGCTGGGCCGGGGCTGAGCCGCGTCGCGAGATCGGAGGGTATCGGCAGCACGTCGCATCCCGCCGAAAGCACGGCGTCGAAGCCGTGCGCGTCAGCATGACGGAGCGCCCCGCAGAGGCCGCCGAGCGGGCCGAGGCCAGGTTCCGGCCGGTCGTCCACCCGCTCCAGCCCCGGCCAATCGCGTCCGCAGACGACCAGTTGCTCGCATTGCCCGCGCAGCGCTTCGGCGACATGCGCGATCAGCGGCTTCCCGTCGATGACAGCCAGCGCCTTGTCCGAACCGAAGCGGGAGGAGCGGCCGCCCGCCAATATCGCCCCGAGCAGTTTCATCGCGCGACGCTAGAAGAAAGCCGCGCCGAGAAAAAGCAGCGCGTGTTGACGCGCCGCGCGGATTGGCGGCAATAGGCCATGCCTGCCGCCCACCCACCTGCCCGCCGGGGCGTATTGTTCGTCCTCTCCTCGCCGTCCGGCGCCGGCAAATCGACGATCGCGCGCAAATTGCTCGAGGCCGATTCCGACATCTCGATGTCGGTCTCGGCGACCACGCGGCCGATCCGGCCCGGCGAGGTCGACGGCGTCGATTATCATTTCGTTTCGGTCGAGCGCTTCAAGGAAATGGTTGCCGCCGGCGAGTTCCTGGAATGGGCGCATGTGTTCGATCATCGCTATGGCACGCCGCGCGCGCCGGTCGAGCAGATGCTCGCCTCGGGCCGGGATGTGCTGTTCGACATCGATTGGCAGGGCGCGCAACAGCTCTACCAGCAGGAAGGCGACGTCGTCCGCGTCTTCATCCTGCCGCCTTCGATCGAGGAGCTTGAGCGCCGCCTGCGCAGCCGTAACACCGATAACGAGGCTGTCATTCGCGATCGCATGCAGCGCGCGGCCAGCGAGATCAGCCACTGGGATGGCTATGACTATGTGCTGATCAACGACGATGTCGAAGCCTGCTTCACGCAAGTCCACAAGATCCTGCAGGTCGAACGGCTCAAGCGGAAGCGCCAGACAGGGCTGATCGGCTTCGTTCGTTCGCTGATTCGGTGATATTCGTTCATTCGGTGACATAAGCCGCCTTGCTGCGTTAAGCTGCCATTGCAACGGGGAGGATGGCATGATGCGTGCGCTCATCGGAGGTCTGCTCGGCGGCCTCGCGCTTTTTTTTACAGGCTTTGTATTTTGGGGGACGCCGCTTGCGCGTCTCGCCATATCGACGGTGGACGATGCAAGGAGCGCGGCGCTGCAGGCATCGCTGGCGCAAAATCTCGCCGAAAGCGGCACCGGCACCTATGCCGTGCCCTGGCCGAACAGTGGCGCGGGAACGGTGCTCTATGGCAAGGGCCCGATCGCCACGATCCATTTCGTCACGCAGGGCTTTCCCGCCTTCGATACGGGCTCGCTGATCGGCGGGCTGTTGATGGCGCTGCTGGCGGGCGTGCTGATTGCCGCCGCGCTCTATGGCCTGGCAGAGCGGCTGCCGTCATTCGCTGATCAGGTTCGCGTCATCCTGTTGGTGGTGCTCGCGACAACGGGATATTCGATCCTCGGACAGCCAATGTTCAATCATTTCGGCTGGGGCTATTATATCTATGCCTTCGTCGCGGATTTTGTGGGCTACGCACTGGCGGCGCTCATCATCGCACGCTGGTTCTTGCGGGCGAGCGGCACGGCGTCAGGCGAGCAGGTTTAGAAAGCGCGCCGCGGCTATGAAATCGCGCTGGCGGTGCTCGCGCGCCTGTGTCGCCAGCGCATCCTCGCCCCATTGCTCGGCCTGCCACAGCTCGTCGAGATGGGTCGCGGCGAAGGCCGTCGCTGGATCGACATCGCCGGAAAGAACCGCGAGACCAGCAATCAGCGAGCCGCTGATCGTGACCAGCGGCGAGAGCCCGGCCAGGCGGAACGGATCCAACGCGCGCACTGCCGCCGTGAGCCGCTCCAGCGTCGCACGCGGCTGCGGGCGGTGCATGATGCCGGCCACCCGCTCGAAATGGACGTCGTAGCGGGCACGCGCCCAATCGAGCAGCCGATCCCATTGCTCGGCCTGGTGCGCGACAAGATCCGGGGGCTCGGCCGCGCGATAACAGGTCAGGTCTGTCTCCGCATAGCGCGCAAGGCCGTCGGCGAACGCAGCAGGGTTTGGCGCGATGCGATCGATCGCGGCATTGGCCAGCCCGGTGAGCGGCATCTGGCGCGGATCGAAATCTTCGGGCTGGCTCGCCCATTCCTGCGCGATGGCATCGGCCAATTGCCGGCCGGGCACGATCAGCTCGGCGCGTGCCGGCGTGCGCACCGGGCGGCCGTCCAGGCTGATCGCGAAGCCGCCTTCCGCCCGGATCGCGGCGGCGGATTTCCAGAAGCGCTTCATGATCCTGGCGGGGTGCGCCAGCGACGCGCGAGCATGCGCGGCAGAATCAGCCCTTCGATGCAGCCGATCGCGAAGATCATGCCGCCGATCAGGTCGGACTGTTGCATCGTACCTTTCACCATCACGCCCATGCCGCACAGCATGAGTGCGACACCGGAGACGCGCAGGACGGTGAGCAGGATGAAGCGGCCGCGCGCGGGATCGGGCGCATCAGGCGTCATGGCAGGCCTCGCGCGATGGTGACGATGTCCGCCGGAACCCGAGCGACATGATGCGCCCCCTCGGCGAACAGCTCGGCTTCGTCATGATAGCCCCAGGCGACGCCGACCGCGGTCACCCCGGCTGCACGCGCCATGCCGATGTCATAGGCGGTGTCGCCGATCATCATCGTCGTTTCCGGGGGAGCGCCTGCCTCGGCCATCGCCTGCTGGATCATCGAAGGATGCGGCTTGGAAGGATGGCGATCGGCGGTCTGCAGCGTGACGAAATGGCGGCCGATGCCATGATGATCCAGGCAGAGCGCCAGCCCGCGATCCGATTTGCCGGTGGCGACGCCGAGCAGCCAGCCATCCTCGATCAGGGTCGAGAGTGCATCGGTGACGCCTTCGAATAGCGGTTCGTCGACCAGCCCCCGCCCCCGCAAGCGCTGAAAGGCGGTCTTGTAATCCTCGCCGAGCTGCATGTGCAGATCGGGATGGGCTTCAGGCGCCAGCGCCTGCACCGCTTCGAGCAGGCTGAGACCGACGATGCGCCGGATGGCTTCGCGCTCCGGCGGCGCCAGGCCGCTGCGCTGGAAGCTATCCTCCATCGCCAGGCAGATATTGTGCTGGCTATCGACCAGCGTGCCGTCGCAATCGAAAATGGCGAGCCGGTTCATGCTATGCGTCCGCGCCCGCGCCGTTCGCCGCGCCGCGCCTTGCGCGCCTGCTTGGCTTTCTGCGTGGCGGCGCGGCGCTTGCCTTCGGCGGTCTCGCTGAACTTGGTCTCGTCGAGCGGCAGGTCGCCTGAGCTTTCGTCGAAGCCCAGCAAAGCGAAGCTTTCTTCAAAATGCGCGGGCAGCTCCGCCGTCACGTCGATCGCGCCGCCATCGGGATGATCAATTCGCAGGCGGCGGGCGTGAAGATGCATCTTGCGGCTGATCCCGCCGGTCAGGAACGCATCTTGCCCGCCATATTTGCCGTCGCCCACGATGGGATGGCCGATCGCCGCCATGTGCACGCGGAGCTGGTGGGTGCGGCCGGTATAGGGCTGCAGTTCCACCCAGCAGGCGCGATTGCCAGCGCGCTCGATCACGCGGTAGCGGGTGCGCGCCGGGCTGCCTTCCTTCTCGTCGACATGCATTTTCTCGCCGCCGGTGCCGGGCTGCTTGGCGAGCGGCAGATCGATCATGCCGTCTTCGATCGAGGGCACGCCCGCCACCAGCGCCCAATAGACCTTGCGTGCGCTGCGGCTCGAAAAGGCCTTGGCGAAGAAGGCGGCGGCGCGGGCGTTGCGGGCCACCAGCAGCACCCCCGATGTATCCTTGTCGAGCCGGTGCACCAGCTTGGGCCGGCCTTCGGCTTCGAAGGTCAGCGCGTCGAGCAGGCCGTCGAGATGCCGGTCGGTCTTGGTCCCGCCCTGGGTGGCCAGGCCTGGCGGCTTGTTGAGCACGATCGCCGCCGCATCGCGATGGATGACGAGCGATTGCGCGAACTCGGTTTCTTCGGGGCTGAGCGCGGGGCGCTCACGTTTCGGCCGCGCGCTGGCCGGCGGCGTGACATCGATCGGCGGCACCCGGATCGTCTGCCCCGCCGATATGCGGTCGCCCGGCGCGGCGCGGCTGCCGTCGAGCCGAAGCTGTCCGGTGCGCGCCCAGCGTGAGACGATGTTGAAGCTGGCATCGGGCATGTGCCGCTTGAACCAGCGATCGAGCCTTATGCCGTCATCATCCTCGGCGACGGTGAAGCTGCGCCCGGCGTCGCTCATCCCAGCACCCTGGTGAGCAGGACGCCCAGGAACAGCAGGATGATCGCGCCGGTGACCGAGGAGATCGCATAGGCAACCGCCATCATATAATCGCCGCGCACCAGCATATTGTAGGTTTCGAGGCTGAACGCCGAAAAGGTGGTGAAGCCGCCCAGCACGCCCACGCCGAGGAATAGCCGCAGCGGTTCGCCGCCATCGACTTCGCGCGCGAGCGTTCCGGCAAGCACGCCCATCAACAGGCCGCCGAGCAAGTTGGCGATCCAGGTGCCCCAAGGAAACCCAAGGCCCATGTGTTGCAGCGCCACGCGGCTGAGATGATAGCGAAAGCCGGCGCCGATCGCGCCGCCGGCCATGACGAGAAGGAGAGGTGGCATGGCGCGCGATGTAGCGCTTGCGATCTCGCATCGCTAGTGATCGCAATTATCTTTGTTCCGAAGCAGCCTGCACTACCTAGCCGCCGACGAACGCGGAACGATCGTCAGCCGCGCGCCCTGGGATCAAGCCAGCCGTAAAGCAGGTCGGCGAAGAGGTTGAACAGGATGATCAGTGCTGCGTAAATCGTCACCACCGCGAGCACGAGCGGGTAATCGCGGTTGAGCGCACCTTGCACGAAGTATCGGCCGAGGCCGGGCAGGGCGAACACCGTTTCGATCACGACCGCCCCGGTGAGCAGCCCGGCGGCGGCAGGCCCGGCATAGCTCGCGACCGGCACCAGCGCGGGCCGCAGCGCATGGACGACCAATATCTTGAAGCGCGAGAGACCGCGCGCGCGCGCGGTGCGGATATGATCCTGCCGCAGGGCGTCCGCCAGCCCGGCGCGGCTGAGCTTGGCGATCGCGCCCGCCACCGGCAGCGCGAGCGCGACGACCGGCAGGATCAGATGGCGCGGCGTCTCCAGGCCCGAGACCGGAAGCCAGCCGAGCCCGAGCGCGAAGACCAGCACGAGCAACGGCCCGGTAACGAAGGTCGGCAGCGCGGTCAGCAACGTCATTGCGAGCATCAAGGCCTTGTCTATTTGCGTGCCGGGGTGGGCGGCCGCCGCCAGACCGATGGCCAGGCCGAGGGTAAGCGCCAATACAAAGGACAGCCCGCCCAATGTGAGCGAGACGGGCAAGCCTTGGGCGACCAGATCGCTGACCGAAAAATCGCGATAGACCAGCGATGGGCCGAAGTCGCCGCGCGCGATCCGGCCGATGTAAAGCGCGACCTGTTCGGGCAAGGGCTTGTCGAGGCCGTAGCTCTCAACAAGCGCGGCATGGGTCGCCGGATCGAGCGGCCGCTCGCTATCGAACGGCCCGCCCGGCGCAAGCCGCATCAGCAGGAAAGACAGGATCAGGATCGCCGCCAGTGTCGGCAGCGCAGTGGCGAGGCGGCGGAGGATCAGCCCGAGCATGAAATCCTCCTCTGCGGCCGAGGAGGATTGCGCACCCGCTTACTTCGGAACCGAGGCCGAAGCGTTCGGGCTGCTGCTTTCGGGCGCGGTCAGGATATCGCGGGTCGTGCCGCCCTTGTCGACGACCGTGGTCTTGGGATCGCCAGCGGTCGAGCGG
>Ga0207671_10001234_pt1 | contig 30219 bp, 25 predicted proteins | sample KBSC24metaG_FD_184352 | JGI IMG/M metagenome (GOLD analysis project Ga0207671, IMG submission 184352) | Corn rhizosphere microbial communities from Kellogg Biological Station, Michigan, USA - KBS C2-4 metaG (SPAdes) (version 2) | ecosystem: Host-associated > Plants > Roots > Rhizosphere > Soil...
GTTCAGCACGTTGGCATAGACCTGGTTCAGGACTTCATTTTTCTGCGGGATCCCTCCTGCATTGATCACGCGATCAACACGCACCCCATGCTCGGCCATCCGCTCGAGAATGATCCGAGTATGAAAAGCCGTGCCCTCGATTGCAGCGAAGAGCTCATCTTGCGCCGTGCTCACCATGTTCCAGCCAAGCGTTACTCCACCCAACTCGGGATTCACCAGAATGGTGCGATCGCCATTGTCCCAACTCAGTCGCAAAAGGCCCGTCTGTCCCGCTTTGAACGTTTCCAAACCCTTCGATAATTCGTGCACGCGAGTCCCAGCACGCTGTGCAATGGCTTCAAAGATGTCGCCCGTCGCTGAGAGACCGGCTTCAATGCCAATGTAACCCGGATGAACGCTGCCGGGCACAACTCCGCATACGCCGGGCACTAGCTGTGCATCGCGCGCGATCCCAATGATGCAGGTCGAGGTTCCTACGACGTTGACCACATCGCCTTCGCGGATATTGGATCCAATCGCATCCCAATGCGCATCGAAGGCCCCAACAGGAATCGGTATCCCTGCACGGAGGCCGAGTTTCTCAGCCCATTCCGGCGAAAGATGTCCCGCGATCTTGTCGCTGGTAAGGTACTGTCCGCCTAGCTTCCCGCGTACCCCTTTCAGGAGAGGATCGACGGCAACGAGGAAATCCTCCGGCGGCAGTCCGCCCCACTTGGGATTCCACATCCATTTGTGACCCATTGCGCAAATGCTGCGTTTTACATCTCGGGCGTTCTTAATCCCGCTCAGAGTAGCCGCCACCATGTCGCAGTGCTCGAGCGCCGTGGCAAAGGCTTCCCGCTTACCCGGGTTGTGACGCAACCAGTGCAGCAGTTTTGCAAAGCCCCACTCGTGCGAGTACACGCCGCCGCACCACGCGATGGCCTCGAGCTCCATCGCGTGCGCCTTATGCGTAATTTCCTCAGCTTCAGCGTGCGCCCGGTGATCGCACCACAGGTAGTACTCGTCCAGGGGCTGGAGATTTTCGTCCACAGGGATCACGCTCGATCCAGTCGTGTCGATCGCGATCGCCTGCACGCTGTCGCCACTGATGCCCGTAGAAGCGAGCACGTCCTTCGTCGCAGCAGCCAGGGCCGCCATCTGGTCCGTGTGCGATTGGGTCGCAAAGTCGGGGTCTTCGCGTCGCCGATGAAGCGGATAAGACGCCGACGCGGTTCCAACAGGCCCGCACTCGCTATCCACCAATGTCACTCGCACGCTCAATGTGCCAAAATCGACTCCGGCTACAACGGCCATTTCTTGCTCCTGGTAAACGCTTACCTGCTCGTGCACCAGACTACACCAACCACGCTAATCGCCGCAGTGTTCCGGCCTATTTGTCGAACTTCGGAATCACACTCCGGAGCCGCACCAGCCAGGAATTTGGTCGGGCTGCGGGCTTAGCTTGAATGGGGGAATCAGCTCCGCCCGGCGTCGTTTTGGCTGGGCCTTTTGCATCCGCGTTCTGTTTGTTCGCTGCGGAAGTTGTGGACGCCTGCTGCGCCTCGGGTTGATTCGGGTCCGGCTTGGATCCCTTGGTCGCCGGGGGCAATCCCTGAACATTCTTCACCAGGATCGAAATGCGACGGTTCGAAGGGTCGTTAGGGTTTGCCTTCACTCGCAATAACTGATCTGCATAGCCGCGTACCTGTGTCACCTGATCTGAGCGAACGCCGTCCTGCTGCATCAGCCGCCGCGCCGCATTGGCCCGATCCGCCGACAACTCCCAGTTCGTGTACCTTGCATCCTCTGAATATCGTGACGCATCCGTGTGTCCCTCGATGAGGAGAGAATTCGGCAGAGTCTTCAGTTCTACCGCCAGCAGCACGAGCAACTCCCGTCCGCTGTTGCTCAAACTCGCGCTGCCACTCTGGTAAAAAGTGCCATTCCGATCTTCGAGCAGCTCAATGCGCAGACCCTCCGGCGTGAGAATGATCTCAATCTGCTTCGACAGATTCTGCAGATCTTTTTTCGCCTTGATCTGCTCCTCGAGCTTGTCCTTCAGCTTCTGCATATCCTGCACTGCTTGAGCGCTGACGGTCTCTCCCGTGCCGGTCAGAGTCGTTCCCATCAGGGAGGCAATCCCTTTGGGGTCGTTGAAATAACCCGCTACAGCCTTCTTGATCTTTTCGCTCGAATTCATCAGCCATAGCACGATGAAGAGCGACATCATCGCTGTCACGAAATCGGCATAGGCTACTTTCCATGCGCCCCCATGATGGCCGCCATGTTTGCCTTTGCGTTTGATGATGATAATCGGTTGCGTTTTTGCGGCCATTTGGGTCCCTACGCCGCTTTGGGCGCGGCAGGCGTTGCGTCGCTCTGCTTCTTGCAGAATTTCTCCATCTCATCGAACGTTGGCCTTACGCGCGCTGGAATCGCGCGCCTGCCAATCTCGATTGCGAGAATCGGCGCAGACCCCTTCAAAAATGCCAGCAGCAGAACCCGCATCACGTGCAGATAGTCATTGTGCTCATCGATCGCTTTGGACATGTTGGCGCTCAGGGGTCCAACCAAGCCGTAGCAGAGCAGCACGCCAAGAAAGGTACCCACCAGCGCCGCAGCCACTTTTTCCCCGATTTCTTCCGGAGGACCTCCTAGTGCTCCCATCGTGATGACCACTCCCAGAACCGCTGCCACGATTCCCAGCCCAGGTAGCGCGTCGGCAACTGTGTTAAGTGCATTCACGGGCTGCGTCGCCTCCTGATGATGGACCTCCATGTCCAGTTCCATCATCTGGTCCATATCGAAGGGATCCACACCCCCGGTGATTGCCATGCGCAGCGTGTCGCATACAAAGCCCAGCGCATGGTGGTCGGCCAGGAATTCGGGAAACGCCTTGAAGATCGCGCTCTCCTTCGGTTTCTCTACATCGTTCTCGACACTGAGCAGGCCTTCCTTCCGGACCTTGTTCAGGAACACATACATCATCTTCAACAGGTTCAGGTAGCGCGGCTTATCCAGCTTCGATCCCGTAAGAACACCCTTCAGGCTCGTGACAATTCCCTTCAGAATGTGCAGGGGATTGCCGATCAACAGCGTTCCTATCGAGGCGCCCCCGATAATCAGAAGTTCGGCGGGTTGCACTAGAACGGACAAGTGCCCCTTCTCCATCAGGAATCCTCCGACTACCGCGCCGAAGACGATAACGATGCCGATAATGGCAAACATCTAGGCTTTCCCCTGTGCTCTCGAAATATGATTTCCACCTGCGTGAATGCTCGCCTGCATTGCGGCTTGGGCCCGCTCCAGCAATGCAGAAAGCGTTTCGCCATGCTGTGCTTGTGCCGCGCCAATACTTACGGTCAAAGAAATGCGATCGCCCCACCATCGAAAATTCGTCGTACGAGAGAGCCCCGCAAGAATCTGCGCGTGATCCGCAAGCGCTGCCGCATTGCCTTCGTGCGACATGACAAGAAACTCATCCTCGCCCCATCGACCGATCTCTTCGGTCGGCTTGAGTCCACTTGCGAGCGTTCTCTCGAGCGCTTCCAGCATCGATTCGCAGGCGCGTGAGCCATGGGAACGACGCAATTCCGCACCTTGGTCCACTGTTATCCAGAGGATCCCGAGCGGCAGTTCACCTCGATGAAAGGCCTCATGCAGCCGGGCCAGGCGATCTTCCAGCTGCGTCTGACTCTCAGCGATCTTTGCATCATCGTTCGACTCTCCATGGGGTAATGCGTCGACGTTGTCGGCGGAATGAAAGAGCACTCCCGATCCAATTCGGGTTCCCATTCCGTCACGCAGGATCATGACTCGCGCTCGCACCGGCACTTCATACCCAAGCGCATGTCGTATGCGGACCATACTTCCGCGATCGTTCGATGTGCCGATGGCAGTTGCCCGAACCCACTTCGAAGCCCCGCCAACAACTAGCAATTCGAGCAATTGGCGCACTTGTCTGCAAACCACCTCTCCACTTTGGTAGCCGGTGATCTGCTCCGCTGCGCGGTTCCAGAACACCATTCCCCCGCCAACGTCCGCCAGTGCGGCTCCCTCGGAAAGGGAATCCAATGCAGATCCTAAAAGTTCGACGCGATCGGCCACGCTGTCCATCCACTCCGTTCATCGGCGCAGAACTGGGCAACTTGATCAGCGAATGCCAAGGTATTTCGAGATCGGGGATTGGACGTTCGATGGTGAGAAAGCGAGACTCGAATCTCAAGAGTGGCGGTTACTTTGCCGGCGCGGCGCCATTGCCGCTCAATGGCAATCGCACCTCAAATCGAGTATTGCCGGGTTCCGACTTCACATGGATTTTGCCGCCAAATTTCTGCGTCACGATGCGATGCACAATCTCCAGCCCGAGGCCTGTACCTGACCCTTGTGGCTTGGTCGTGAAAAATGCCTCAAAGATCCTGGGAAGAACATCGGCAGGAATTCCCGGTCCGTGATCGGTTACGCTCACCCCGAGCCAGCCCGGATCATCGGCTCTGCCATTCGCGGGCTCGGTCCATGTGGAGATCTCGATGTGTCCCATTGCCGGAGAGGCGTCTGCTGCGTTGTCAATCAGATTGGTCCATACCTGGCTCAGCGCAGAACCGCGAGTTTGGATCACAGAGGGTGATGCATCGAACTTCTTCTCCACCGCGATCTGCTTGACACGCAACTTGTGACCGAGGATCGTAATCGTGCTCTGCAGGCTGTCGTGAATATCCAGGTCCTTCAGCGGCGAGCGATCGTCGTACGCAAACTTCTTCACCGCCATCGCCAGGTCCGAGATTCGCGAGATGCTCTCCTCGATTGCACAGACCAGCGAAACACTCGAAAGTAGCGCTCCAAGCCAGTTCAGCGTGTCGGAAAAGCTCTGCGTGTCAAAAAACTCCCGCGCGCACCTAAGCTCTTCCTGTTCAAAGCCGATTGCCACCATTGCCGGAGCGATTGTAAAGGCATTCTCGACGCCGGATTCATGCAGCCACGCACCGAGTCTCTCTTCAGCGTCTGCCTGCTCCAGAGAGCCGAGTGCCTTGCACTGGCAGCCCTTCACCGCGTGCTTCAGCAAGCGGTGCATGCATTCCAGTTGTTCCGGTGTTTTCGGCTTTTTTGAGGAGCGAAGACTGAGGTCCTGCAGCTTCAGCATATTTTCGCGCAGTTGCGATGCCGCTCTTTTCGCTGCTGATCCTGGGTTATGTAGCTCATGCATCAGCCCGGCCGCGAGCGTTCCCAGCGAGACTAGCTTCTCCCGATGCAGAGCCTCAGCCTGATACGCCGAGAGCCGCGCCGCCATGTCAGACAGAATGATCGTGCGCGCCCCAGGGCAGCAGGACATTAACTGCCAGAACTGTTCGCCGGTGAATCGAACCAGCGTGGAGTCTTCCAGAGCGGTGATCAGAAAAGCAGCCTGTGTCCTGCCAGTAAGAAACGGAGTCTCTCCGAAACCCTCCCCGCCCTGGGCTGTTCCCACAAGGCTGCGCGAGCCATCCGGTTCCACGCGATCAGCCTGGCATTTGCCCTTCAAAAGCAGCCAGTAGTACATCGTCGTGTTGCCAGGTTCGGTCAAGACGGCGCCGGGTTTGGCCGTCACGCGATCCACTACATCAATTCCGCTGAGTGCGTCCGTTGGTGTTGCTGAGAAAGGACGAGTCTTCGTCAGCTCCCCTGCAATTTCCCCAAAGGGAACTGCGTCGACGATGACCGTTTGTGCGCCCTCGTTCATTTCTGCTGTTTCAATCCCCATCTAGAATCCTGCGAGGTATTGATGCGCGAACTGAACCGCGATCGATCCCTCTCCCACTGCTGACGCAACCCGCTTTACTGAGCCGTGCCGGACATCTCCCGCAACAAACACCCCTGGAACGCTGGTCTCCAGCAGGAACGGCTCCCGGCCCTGATTCCAGCCGTTCACCAATTTCCCGTCCTGCTTAAGATCAGGCCCGGCCAGCAAAAACCCCTTGTCATCGCGCAGAATGCTCTCTGGAAGCCACTCCACGCCGGGCTCCGCACCGATAAATACGAATAATGAGCTGGCTTTTACGCAATACTCGCCTTTTGGACCGCGCAAGCGCAAGACCTCAAGCCGTTCTTCGCCTTCTGACGCGATTACCTGGGTCTGCGTTTCCACTGAAATATTGGATGTGCGGCCGATCTCATCGATTAAGTATTTCGACATCGTCGCGGCAAGGCCTGTTCCGCGTACCAGCATCGTGACTTTTCGGGCAAATTTGGCAAAATGAAGCGCCGCCTGCCCTGCTGAATTGGCGCCTCCCACCACAAAGACCTCTTCGTCCTTGCACGATGTGGCCTCAACCAGCGCGGCCCCGTAGTAGATTCCCCGTCCGGTAAGTCGGTCAGACCCCGGAATGCCCAACTTGCGGTACTGCACGCCCGGCGCCAGCAGCACCACATGCGACGAAACCTCCCGTCCATCTGCGAGTTGAACAAACCGGTATTGCCCGTCGATACGCAAACCCACCGCCCGCTGGGTCACAAACTCTGCTCCGAACCGCGTGGCCTGAACTCCTGCGCGGCGGCCCAGATCAGCTCCGGTGATTCCAGCAGGGAAGCCCAGATAGTTCTCGATCCGCGAACTAGAACCCGCTTGACCGCCAGGTGCCTCTGGCTCGATCACAAGTGTCTTCAGCCCCTCGCTCGCCCCATACACCGCGGCCGCAAGGCCCGCAGGGCCCGCGCCCACAACCACCATGTCGTAGAACTCCTGCGTAGCGTGGGTGCTGAGGCCAACTTTGGCTGCCACTGCATCCTGGTTGGCTTCCGAAAGCACACTTCCATCGCTGAAAAGAACGATCGGCAACTGATCTGGCTTGAGCTTCCGCTCCTCCAGAAGCTTTTGTGCCTCCTCTGACGTAGGCGCATCCAGCCACCGGTAGGGAACGTGGTTCCGCGAGAGGAAGTTGCGCAGCTTATAGTCTGCCAATGCCCACCGGTTCCCGATCACCCGCAGCCCCTCAAACGGCGGCCGATAACCAGCCTTCCAGTCGTCCAGCAGGTCATTCAGTACCGGGTAGAGCTTCTCTTCCGGCGGATCCCACGGCTTGTTGAGGTAGTAGTGGATGCGCGCCGTGTTGATCGCCTGAATCGCCGCCTCGGTATCTGCGTATGCGGTCAGTAGTACTCGTTTTGCCTCGGGATAGACCTCCCGAGCACGCTCCAGGAACTCTACTCCCGGCATTCCCGGCATCCGCTGATCGCTTAGGAGAAGAGCCACAGGCTCCTCACGGGCCTTCAGCTGACCTAAGGTATCCAGGGCCGCCTGGCCGCTCGCCGCCCGCATCACCCGGTAGTCTGCCCCGTACTGTCGACGCAGGTCCTGGACCACCGCCTCCAGTACGCTCACATCGTCGTCTACTGCCAGTAAGTTCGGCCTCGCCATGATCTTCCCAGTCTAATGTTTTCGCCGCGCTTCATCGGCTTTCATCCCAATCAAACCCGTTCCGCTGGACCCGAGCAAATCGGTCGCAATTTAGGTTTCAATAAACCACACTACATCCATCTGGTGCCAAATCGGTAAACAGGATCATCAGGCAACCCCGCAGGATTCCAAGTGACGTTTCGTCACTTGGGCTGTACTCTAAATTGCGGGGTATTACTAAGGTGCAGGTACCCTTGAGCAAGAGGGGTGACGAAAGTCCTGTGTATGATTTCCACTGCACCTAGTGGAAGTTTTCCCCGAGCTTTTCTGGGCGTCTGCCGATAACCGAAGTTAGGCAGAAGAAGTAGCGTCCGATGTTTGGCAGCACCCGGCCCGTGAGAGAAGGGGAGCCGGTTTCGGCCCACGAATTGATGTTCTACAGGCGATGAGGCGCAAAACATGAACAAAGTCATTCTCGCGGATTCACAGGCAATATTCAGAGCGGGGACAGCGAAGGTTCTCGCAATGGATGAAGATCTTCGCATCATCGCTCAATGCACCGACCTTGACCGCATGATGCATGCAATTACCACTTTCCCAGGATCGATCGTGGTCTTTGCCGCATCTCTCCGGCCTGATATGGCTCGACTGCGTACCCTGCTTGAGGCTTCCAACAGCCGCGGCATCGTCATCGCAGAGAACACCGAGACTGCATCGAGCTACCTTCAGCAGGGCTTCCGTGGCGTGGTCTTCCGGAATGTCACTGGACAGGCGCTCGTTGAGTGTGTCCGTCGCGTCGCTGCCGGCGATACCTGGGCTCCCCCCCAGCTTCAGCTCCCCGACTCACCCGAAGAGGATATGGTCGGCACCCGAGTTCGCGATCGCCTTACACCCAAGGAGATGCGCATCGTCGCGCTCATCGTCCAGGGCTGCAAGAACCGCGAAATCGCGCTGCGCCTCAAGACCACCGAGCAGGTCATCAAGAACTATCTCCGCTCCATCTACGACAAGACCGGCGTAAGCGATCGCCTCGAACTCGCGCTCTTCACCATCCACCACCGCGTCCTCGCGCAGGCTGCGGCGGAGGTGGGCAGCAAGCTCGAGGCCGAGATGCAGCAGGCTCCGGCTCCTATCGCGTCCAGCTCCCCGGCACTCGCCCAGTCGTAGTTCAACCGAATACACTCACAAAGGCCGCTGATCCGTCAGCGGCCTTCTTTATTATGAGCACAAACTTCGACTGGAACACCGGCCCCCTAGCCCATGGCCTCCAGTGTTATCGCACCCAGCAGTTCTTCGAGGCTCACGAGCACTGGGAAGGTGTGTGGCTCACCCTCGCCGAGCCCGAAAAGAGCTTCCTCCAATCCCTCGTTCAGATCTCCGCCGCATTCCACCACCTGCGCCGCGGCAACAGAATCGGTGCGACATCACTTCTCACCAGGGCACTCAAGCGCCTCGATCTGTGCGGCGAACAATTCGGCTCTCTAAACGTGGCTCTACTTCGCAACCATGTGCGCGAGTGGCTCACTGCATTGCTCACCGAGCCTCCCAGATCACTTCCCACTTACCCAGAATTTCGCATCCTTGCGGCTAAGGCACCGTGATCACGATCTTCCCGACCTGCTGGTTTGACTCGAGGTAATTGAACGCCTCCACCGTGTCCTTGTACGGGAATGTCTTCGCAATTTTCGGAACAAATCGGCCGTCCGCAAGCCGCTCGAATATATATTGCTTCGCCACCGCAAGTCGCTCCGGATTGAGCGTAATCTCCCCTAGGCTATACGCGCGCAAACTCACAGCGTTACGAAACGACTGCAACAGCGGGAACGGCGTCGGCTGCATAGAGAGGGCGCCATAGATGAAAAGGATGCCGTCTTGGGCGGAGGCCGCCGCCAACTGCTCCACGAAAGGACCCGCGACAGGATCGAAGCTAATCCGTACCCCTTTGCCGCCTGTAATTTCTTTTATGCGCGCAACGTAATCTTCCTCTTCGCTCGCGATCACATGATGCGCCCCGAGCGCGATCAGCTCACTCTTCTTCGTCGATTTGCGCGTCACTGCAATCGCCGTTGCGCCTGCGCCGCGCACGATCTGAAGCGCCGCCAGCCCCACGCTCGACGAAGCCGCTGGAATCGACACGAAATCTCCCGCGCCGATTTTTCCGTAAAACACCAGTGCCCCGTAAGCCGTCAAATATTGCATCCAGGCCGCCGCAGCCTGCTCAATCGTCAGCTTCTTCGGAAACTCTACCAGCGTTCGCGCGGGTACCACCGCCTGCTCTCCCAGCACGCCATATTGATTCAAAGAGAATGCCGGAATAATCGCGACTTCCTTGCCGATCCAACTCGGATCCACTCCTTCGCCCACCGTATCCACAACGCCAGCCGCTTCATAGCCAACTCGCGCCGGCAACTTTGGTTGTTCAAGGTACTGCCCGCGAGTAAACAGCACGTCGGCACGATTCAAACCGACGGCCCGCACCCGTATCCGTGCCTCGCCTTTTTGCGGCTGCTGCAGGGGAGCATCCTCGAACCTTAGAACCTCGGGCCCACCAAGCTGATGGAAGCGAATAATCGACGGCATCTTCTTTCCTCCGGGTTTTGGATGGATCAATGCAGGTGAGCGGCTCAAACTGTTTCTGAAGAACCTGAGTTCGATGGAGTATGAAGCTAACTAAAAGAAGGCGGCAAGGAGGTTGATCCCCTTGCCGCGCCTGATACAGAGAGAACTTATGTCTTGCCTAAATTCCAACCCGTGAAGGCGCCGATCCCAGCTTCTCCGCCACGCTCTTCGCTTGCGTGAACAGCAGCAGATAATCCGGGCCGCCAGCCTTGGAATCTGTACCGCTCATATTAAATCCGCCAAAGGGATGCGCACCGACCATCGCGCCTGTGCACTTGCGGTTCAGATACAAATTGCCCACGTGATATTCGCGTGTCGCAACATCCAGCGCCTCGCGTGAACCGGTGTAGATCGCGCCCGTCAATCCGTACTCAGTATTGTTCGCAACCTTCAACGCTTCTTCAAAGCCGTTCACCTTGATCACCGCCAGCACCGGCCCGAAGATCTCCTCCTGTGCAATCACCGCATCCGGAGCGATGTCTGCGATCACCGTCGGCTCGATGAAGAATCCGCCGTCGGCATTCACGACGGCCTTACCGCCCGCGACCAGTCGCCCTTCTTTCTTGCCGATCTCGATATAGTTCAGAATTGAATCCATCGCGGCTTTGTTGATCACCGGTCCCATGTTCGAGTTCGCCGCGGGATCGCCAACCTTCAGCGTCGCAACCTTCTCACGCACCCGTTCGACGAACAGGTCATATACCGGCGCGTCCACAATCGCTCGCGAGCACGCCGAGCACTTCTGCCCGCTGAATCCGAATGCAGCAGCGACAACTCCATCCACCGCCGCATCCAGATCCGAATCCGTCATCACGACGGTCGAATCCTTGCCGCCCATTTCCAGAATCGTTCGCTTGATCCAGATCTGTCCCTTCTGGTGCTTCGCGGCGCGCTCATGAATCTCAAGCCCCACGTCGCGCGAACCTGTGAACGCAATGAATCGCGTCTTCGGATGCTCGACGATCGCGTTGCCAAAACTTGCGCCGGATCCCGGGCAGAAATTCACAACCCCACCCGGCAGGCCAGCCTCTTCCAGCACCTCGATGAACTTTGCAGCAATTGTCGGCGAGTCGCTCGAGGGCTTCAGGATCACCGTGTTGCCCGTGACGATCGAAGCCACCGTCATCCCTGCCATAATCGCGAACGGGAAGTTCCATGGCGGAATCACCGCGCCCACGCCCAGAGGAATGTACATGAGCTGATCCAACTCGCCCGGCAGCTGAACCGGAGTCTCTGCTTTGGCCAGCCGCAACGCCTCGCGGCTGTAGAACTCAAGGAAGTCGATGGTCTCGCCCACATCGGCGTCCGCCTCCACCCAGTTCTTGCCAACCTCATATGTGAGCCACGCACAGAACTCAAACTTCCGCTCACGGATGATTCGCGCTGCATTCAGCAGCAACGAGACTCGCGTCTCAACCGAGGTGCGGCTCCACACCTCGAAAGCTTCGAGGGCAGCCTGCATCGCCTTCTCGGCATGTTCTGCGCCGGCTTTTTGATGGATGCCGACCACCTGCGCAGGTCGTGCCGGGTTGAAGGACCTGATCTTGCTCTCGGTCCTCAGGCGGTGACCGCCGATGATCAGGTCGTACTCGTGCCCCAGTTGGCTGGCTACAAGATCCAGTGCCGCCATCATCTGCCGGGCAATCTCAGAGTCTTTGAAATTGGTAAACGGCTCATTCCGGAACTCGCCCTGGGGCGAGCGCGGCATTATTTCGGTCGGGAGTGTCACAGTTGCCATAGCGAAAACGATTGTATTCCTTCAGGGCAAAAAATTCGTGCGATCGGGGTCGCCTATCATTGGACTCAAATCACGCCCTTGGGGAGACTTTTTCTCCGCAATTGGACCCATCGAATACTGAGCAGATTGCTTCGGGGACCGCTTCAGAAAACAAAGCAACTTCGGCTCTGAAGCAGTCACGACAACGGCGCTCCGACAGAATCAGCCCAAAGCACTTATTGAGCATGACCAAATGTCAGTTTTCGTGAGTTCCGACGGATCGTGACCGACTCGTCCGTTACCCATGAGTTAAATACCACAGGAAACTTCAGCCTCATCCAAAGTCAACATCTCGCCCGCCTCCGCTCGCCCTAAGTTCCTGCCTTGGATAAAGATCCCATGTCACCCGTTTTGCATGTTAATTGGCGAAATTCGCCACAATAGAGACATGAGCAGAAATAGAGACATGACCCGAAACCATCGCATCGAGGCGCTTCGTTCCTCGATTGTCCCTGCTCCAGTAACTCCTTGCTGCTCAAGATCGAATTGGCAAATCCAGCACGATCAGATACTTACAAGGACCCGCACTTCATAAGCCATTGCAAACAGAGTCGTTAGCCAAAGAAGGTAGGGGGGAGGGGGTACCTTCCCCAGGGAGCTCTCTATGCTCAAGGTCAAAGGATGCCGCCACATGACACGCAGAGTCCCAACATCCTGGAGGCCAACATTTTCGTTACACCCGCGAAACTAACGCCCCCGGTAAGGGTTGCTAGTTAGGTACCCTCGTCCGGTTAGAGTTAGCTGCAACCGAGTCTGGGCACAAGAGTATTCGGCGACGACAAAGGCTGGCGGGTTTCGTTGATCTAGAACCAGCGCATCGACCGAATTCTGTGAGGGATAATGGCACCCCTATCTGGCTCTCTGCGCCCGTCCTCCTGTACCTCACTTCCACGCTCGACACCAGATTCACAGGCCCGGCACTGGAGAGTGACCGGTTCGGCAATCGCAGTAGTTGCCTTGGTTCTCGTCACTTCGCACGGCATCGCCCAGCAGCCCTCCCCCATTCCCAACTGGACGCCATCTACGGCGGGCACTTCTGCCGGCCAATACAGCCCGAATCAGGACGGCCCGAACCAAGCCTATGGTTATGCTCGCCAGCCCTACGATCAGGCACAGACGGAACAGCCGCCGGCCTACGAACAGCCACCGAATTACCCGCAGCAAACTGGGCAGCCGCAGTACCAGCAAGCACCGGATTATCAGCAGCAATACAACTATCAGCAGGCTCCTGATTTGAATTCAGAGCAGGCCTGGGGCGTGCCCGATCAGGGACCGGCTCCGACCTACCAGCCTCAGCAGGCCCTCACTCCCGATCGACTCGAGCAGATGGTGGCTCCAATCGCCCTCTATCCCGACAATCTCGTTTCCATGGTCCTCGCTGCCTCTACCTACCCGGCTGAAATCTCCTCCGCCGACCAATGGCTGCACTCGCTGGGTGGTGCTGCTCCTGAACAGATTGCTTCAGGGGCTAACGCGCAGACCAGCTGGGATCCCAGCGTCAAGGCCCTCACAGCCTTCCCGCAGGTTCTCGATACGCTCGCGCAGAACCTGCAATGGACCACCGACCTCGGCAATGCCTATTACAACCAGCCGCAGGATGTCATGCAGACCATCCAGGTGATGCGCGGCCGCGCTCAGGCTGCCGGAAACCTTCAGGACACGCCGCAGCAGGAAGTCGTCGTCGATCAGGGGCAGATCCAGATAGCTCCTCCTACTCCTGAAGTCGTCTACGTTCCGCAGTACGATCCATGGGCGGCTTACGGTCAGCCGGTTGACCCCTATCCCGGTTTCGACTGGGTAGGTGCTGTGGGTTCGGCCATCGGCAACGCTTTCATCGGATGGGGCCCCGGCCTCGCAATGCAGGCATTTTCTGCTACCCCGTTCGGCTGGCTTGGCTGGGGACTCGACTGGTTCTCACACGCCATCTTCTACGGCAACGACGTCTGGTGCCCTCGCGGTTACGGAGGCCGAGACTGGGGATTTGCCCACGGCGGCTCCCGATACTGGGGCTATCACGGCGAGATGGCCCGCTGGCGCGAACGCGGAGGCTGGGGCGGGCGCGGCGGATGGGGTGGTCGCGAAGGCTGGCAGGGGCATACATTCCGCTCCGGTCTCGACCGCGGACGCAATGGCGGCTCGTGGGGACGCAATGGCAGCGGATGGGGTCGCGACGGGAACCGTGGCGGCTATGGCGGCCGTGAGGGCGGCTCGTGGGGTCGCAACAGTGGCGGCCAGGGCAACGGTGGAAACTGGGGCCGCAACGGCGGTGGATCCGGCAGCGATCGCGGTGGAAACAACTGGGGTCATAACGGAGGCAGCCAGGGTGGCCGTGACGGCAACGGCGGACATGATGGTGGCCAAGGCGGCTACGGCGGACACAACGGAAACGGCGGCGGCCAGGGCTATGGCGGTCAGAATGGCGGCCAGAACGGTGGCTATGGTCGCGGCGCATTTGGCATGCCCGGCGGAGGCGCCTACAGCCACGGCGGAGCCGAGGGACGAGTGCCGAATGGCCGGGGCCTTGGCTTCGGTTCCTCTCCAAGTGGGGGCTACGGCCAGGGAAGGAATTCACAGGGCTGGCAGGCCGACAATCACACGCCGCAACCAATCGGCCGTCCTCAGCAATATGGCGGCGGACAGCAGTTCGTGCAGGGTCGTCAGGGCTATGGCTACTCAGCACCTCAGCACGTCTACGGCGGCAACTATGGTCGTCAGTACGGCGGGTCTTCGGGAATCTATGGTTCGCGTCCCAGCTTCGGAGGAAGCTACTCGCAGCCCAATCGCTCATCCGGGTCCGGCTATAGCTACGGAGGTCGTTCGTACGGCTATGGCGGTTCTTCCGGCATAGCTCGCGCGCCATCAAACCGCGGCGGATTCTTCGGCGGCGGCAGTCGCTCCTCCTCAGGTGGGTATAGTTATGGCGGCGGCGGCTTCAAAGCTCCCAAAGCTCCGAGCTACAGCAGCCATTCCTGGGGCGGAGGCGGCGGCAGCTTTAAGGCACCGCACTTCAGCGGAGGCGGAGGCGGAAGCCACTTCGGTGGGGGATCGCACTTTGGCGGTGGTGGAGGCAGTCACTTCGGCGGAGGTGGCGGTCACTTTGGAGGCGGCGGCCACTCGGGTGGCGGACACTCCAGCGGAGGTCACTCCGGTGGCGGAGGCCACGGCGGTGGTCATCACCGCTAAAACGACGAACTCTGGTTCCAAAGAAGAGCGGCAAGCCTTCAGGCCTGCCGCTTTTCTTTTGCCAAATTGAAATTGGACTATTTGAACACGCCATTGCCACGGTTCAACTCATCGCGATGCGACTTGTAATCCACCATTGAGAGAAACGCTGCTTCGCTCAGAGCGTCGCCTTCTCTACTTGCACGAATCGCCGCACCTACCTTGTCAATTCCATCTGCCTGCGGACACACCCAGACAATCGCGAACGTGCCCGGTGCGCTCGTGTGCACAGCCGGAACGTCGATTTCATACTCCACAATCGTCCCATCCGCCAATTGCTTCTCCAGCAGAGGCACGATGAAGCTCTTGCTGAGTTGCTCCACCGCATCGTCCGGAGCATTCGGCTTCAGCGTGTAGATCGCCACCTGCACGTACCCGTTCTTGTAGGCGCCGGGCTTCCAGTTGTAGTAGTGGCTTACATCGATGTGATCCCAGTGCTTCGTCGAACTCTCCAGAACTGACCTGCTGGTTCCACCCGCTTGCGAGATCTGATCCAGCACCTTCATCAGACCAGCAATCGAATTGGAGGACCACCAGTCGTCATGCGTGAATTCTCCCGGCGTGTGCACGAGGTTCTCGTCGTTTCCGTATCCAACCAGCGTTCCATCTGCCACTGCTTTGTCGAGGACAGCTTTGTCTGCATCTGCTGCCTTGGCCATCTCCGCCCAATGTGCACGCGGAATCTCCCAGTTGGCGATGTACGTGTACATTGCCGGTTTCTGCTTCACTTCCTGAGCCTGGGCCCAAGTTCCCACTGACCACATTGCTGTGAGCGCAATCGCACACAGTCCTGTTAACTTCCTCTTGCTTGTCATTCGCGTTCTCCCGGGTTTGCTTTCTAGCCGGCGGGCAGGGGGAATTAACCGACCGTGACGGAGTGTACAGGCATAGCTAGTTAGCTGGATACAAGTGTTTCCGCGGAGATTGTTGGTGCTTCAAGGTATTGAAGCTGTGTAGTGAACTTCAACGAAACCGTTCTTGTATGCGGTGACATTCTTCAGAGACCACTTCTGCTCCTTCTCAAGCTCACCGAAGAAGCGGAGGCCATCACCGAGCAGCACCGGTGCGATGGTCAGCCTGATCTCGCTTACGAGACCAAGCTCCAGAAATCTCTGCGACAATATGGCCCCGCCGACAAGCCATACGTTTCGAAACCGCGGCGCGAGCTTTGCGTCGACGACTTCCTTGATCTCGCCCGAATGAAATTCAACGCTCGCTCGAGCCGGTTGCAATTGTCTCCGGGTCAACACCACGCATGGAGTGTCCCCATACGGCCAGCCCAGCTCAAGCGCATGCTCATACGTGCGGCTGCCCATCACGTAGCAGTCGACGCTCTTCACAAACGCCGCCACCTCATCCTCCGTGATCGAGACTCCCGCCTCGTACACACCCCCGCTGTCCTCCAGCCACGAGACACTGTTGTCTTTTCGCGCGATAAACCCGTCGAGGCTCGAAACCATGTGCAGGGTCACAACCGGTCTTCTCTCATCCGACATGGTTTCTCAGATTCCTCCTCAGAAATGGATCACTGCGAACGATGCCAAGCGCTCTGCAAATGCTAAGGCTCGGCGATTACCTTTTGCACGTCATCGATCAGCGCCCAGACGCCGATTCCAATCCCCCTGGCCATCTGCGGCAGATCGACCATGTTGTGCGCGAGAAAGACAAATGCGGAATCGTCAACCGGATCCGCCTCCCACCATCCTCCGTAAGCGCCGGGCCAGCTGACCGTTCCCGGGTTGCCGCGTCGAAACATGTCCTTCCTGTCCTGCTCCATCACAACAGAAACGCCGAGCCCAAACCCCCGTCCAATCGCGAACGGCTTCCGACCAAGAAAAACGGAATTCGCGCGCTGCTCATCCGTGAGCTGATTCGTCATCATCTTCCGCAACGTTTCAGAACGTAGCAGGCGAACTCCATTCACCTCGCCATCCCTGAGGAAGAGCCGAGCGAACGACAGGTAGTCATCGAGAGTGGACCACAACCCTACAGCGCCCGACTCGTACGCCATCTCCGTCGGCCTTTCTTCGACAACAACACCGCCCCACGTAAGACGCTTCACCAACCGGCCATTCTCGTCGAATCCATATGCGGCGGCGCGCCGATTCCGCTTCTCAGGCGGAACGAAAAAGCCGGTATCCTTCATCCCCAGCGGTCCCAGGATGCGCCGCCTCAGCATGTCTCCCAGAGAAGTACCGTCAATCCGCGCGATCAATAACCCCAGCAGGTCAGTTGAGTTGCCGTAGTACATGGCGCTGCCCGGCTGCGCGATCAGCGGCAACCCTGCGAGCCATTGGATCCACTCGTCTGGGTTGACTTCAGTGTCGATATCTCCTCCGAGCCTCTCGCGATACGCAGCCGAAAGGGGACTGCGATGAGGATCGCCGTAAGTCAGCCCTGAACGATGCGTGAGCAGGTCGTCGAACGTAATCGGGCGTTCTGCCTCAACGGTGTCGTCCAGGGCTCCGTTCGGAGCGCGAAGAACACGCATCGTCGAGAACTCCGGAGCGATCCGCGCAATCGGCTCATCCAGCGAGATCCTGCCCTCATCCACCAGCATCAGCGCTGCAACCGAAGTGATCGGTTTCGTCATGGAGGCGATTCGAAAAATCGTGTCGCGCTCCATAGGCAATTTGTGTTCAATATCCAGCCAGCCCGCCGCGGCGAAGTGCATCTGCCCGCCGCGCAGCGCCAGTACGGCGGCTCCGGCAAGTTGGCCTTCGTCGACGCTCTTCTGCAAGACCTTCTGCAATGGCTCTTCTTTCTTCACATTCGGATCCTTCCGCGGTTGCTATTTATTTTGTAATTGATTTATAAAATAGATCAATTATAAAATCAACCGAAATGAAGACTAATCTCAAAACTGACCAAATCAAAACCAAGGGCGACAAGCGTGAGCGCACCCGTGCCACCCTACTTGAGGCCGCCCGCCAGCTCATCCGCGAACAGGGACACGAAGCCGCGACCCTGGAGGCCATCGCGGAGCGCGCCGGCATGACCACCGGGGCGATCTACGGCAACTTCAAGAACCGCGAGGAGCTGTTCATTGCCCTCGCCCAAGCCTACTGGGCTCCCATCAAGCCCAAGGTCAAAGATGGCGCGACCTTCGCAGAAGTGATGCGTTCCATCGCCGACGCCACCATTGCCTCATTCCCCGATCGCCAGTCCGTCGTGATCGGCCGCCTTACCGGAATGGCATACGCCATCGGCAATGACGAGATGCGCCAGCGCGTCTTCGCCGTCACCCGGGACAGCTACGCCTTCGGCGAAGAGTGGCTGTCTTCCATCGTGCCGCCGGACCAGCTCCCCATGCCCGCCGCCCAGCTCGTACGCGTGCTGCACGTCATGATCGAAGGCTTCACCTTCCAGCGCCTCCTTACCCCCGAGCTTATCCCCGACGAGACGATTCAGGCGGCTTTCGCTGCGCTCGCCAGAACGTCAACGACTCGATAAGCCGCGCGTTTATTCGAGTGGTGGATCTGGTGCCATGAGGAAGCCGTGAGCGTCGAGGCATGCGTCCTGGACGAGCGGGTCGGTCTTCGGACTCTTGCGGACGAGCTTGGTGGCGAGTTGCAGTCCGTACATCATGATGCCGGCCTTTCTCTCGTCGATGCGGGCTTTGCCGAGAGCGTCGCACACTTGCGTGATGGCGCGCCGGACGCCTTCGGAACTTTCGAGGGAGGCGAGCTCAAGCCGCTTGTGGGAGTGTTTGGACCGGTTGAGAGCTACATGGATCTTCTGGTGGTTGAAGCAGTAAGCCATACCGCGGAGCGCCGGGCTATGGCAGCGCCGTCCCCCCGGCATGATGTGGCGGCATCCTTTGACCTTGAGCATGCAGATCTCCCAGGGAGGTACCCTCCCCCCTACCTTCTTTGGCTAAGAACCCTGTTTGCAATGCTTTATGAAGTGCGGGTGGCTTTAAGTATCTGATCGTGCTGGAATTGCCAGTTTGATCTTGAGCAGAAAGGAGTTAGTGGAGCAGCGACGATCGAGGAACGAAGGGCCTCGATGCTTGGTTTCTGGTCATAACTCTATTGTGGCGAATTTCGCGAATTAACATGCAAAAAGGGTGACATGGGTTTTCTATCGCGAGTCAGGGATTTAGGGCGAGTGGATGCTGGCGAGATATTGACTTTGGATGAGGCCGGAGTTTGCTGGGGTATTTAACTCATGGGTAAAGGACGAGTCGACCACCATCCTCTCGGAACCCACTGGATGTGGAACAATCTCACAGCCAAAGGTGTCTAAAACCATAGTTCACAAATGCGCGAAGTCCTTCAATGGCGGCGTGGGTTGGTGCTGGCTGGAATTCATCTGGTCATTTGCGTGCCGTTGATTGTATGGGAGGAAGCGAGCAGGTGGGACTGGGTACGCTCGCAGGAGAATCTGCCGCCTCTCGAGTTAGCGCGCCCGGTTCCGCCGCCGGCTCCAGACGCGATCAAACCCGCCGATGATGGCGAAACGGTTTCGTTCAGCCCTTGCGGGATGTGGTACCACATGTCGCTGCCGCAACGAATCATCGTCATGGGCGAATTGCCAGCAGCGGCAGTATCACGTTGGGGGGAACCTTGTCCGCCTTCATGGTCGCTTGCGGGCGAGCTTGGCGTAGGATGGCCAAACCACGACAGTCGGCGCAAGGAGGTAGAGTTCTCAATCGGTCTGTGCGGTCTGATCGCATTGCAGTGGGTTTTGATCGGTGGGTTTCCACTGATTCATCCCCGCAGATGGTATTGGGAACCCGGCGCGCTCATCACCATCTGCACCTGCACAGCATTTCTGGCGTTCCTTGCGCCATTTCTATGGCTGGCCTGGTTCGTGTTGCTTGCGTGGAAGCTGCTTCAAGGCTGCTATCGCGGGGTCGTTTTCGCTTGGCGGTTCTTTCGGCGCAATGATATCGAAACTCCGTTGACGAACTGAAGACGGGTGATGCCTCGGCGGGATTGTCGAAAAGAGCCACAAAGCTGCCGTAGTAGTTGCCCCGTTCCGCTACGCGGTCGTTTAACGGGGAACCGGGACCCCAACGTGATTCAGCTCACTCCTACTTCCCAGTTGCCCACGACTCGCTCGGAACCGATCCACAGCCATGCGTCCCATCTAGAAAACTATTGGCTGGGAGCACTGGAACAACCCTCTGTCACGATTGTGCTGCCGACCTCAGGGTGACGATTGATGTATTCAAAAGCGTGCGGCGCGAGGTCTGCGAGGCAACGGCAAGGTACTAGGCTCGTGACGCAGCGGGTATTGAAGCTGCGTGCCGCCTGGAACTGCTCGGCGGTTGCTGCTGGCGTAAGGTAATGCTGCGTGCCCGCCCCTCCAGTATTAGTCATGGTTAGGGTGAATCCATCGACCACGTAAGCTTTCGACTGCCACTCCAAATGCGGCATGTCTCCGGAAACATTCCAAGTGTTCGCAAGCCAGCGAGTGCGGCCTTCCACATATAGTCCGCCCTGAATGCCTTCGACGCGTTGCGCCCTTATCGGGACACTTATGTATACCAACCAAGCACGTAATGAGAGCGGATCGCGTAAAGAGTTGGGGGCCCGAAACATAATCAGCGCGACGATGCGATGGATCCCCTTCAATTGCCGGTTCAACGCGTCAAATACGTTGAAGGGCGACACCTCGAATTCATAGGTGAAATCTGGGATGTGTGCGTTCCGAAACGCGCAGTCGGCCTTGTCTGGACAATCATCAATTGGGGTCGGCGGTTGGGGCATTCGCTTCACGCCTCCATAACGGGCTACCAAAGGAAGCACAGAATCCTCTGTCGAGCCGACTGGTATTCGGCTTACTTCATCAAGCAGGGTGAACGCGCGGTGTGCCATGTATCCGGTGTAAATGCGGAGACCGCAGCAGAGAAGAAGGACGAACACAGAAGCGGAAATCGCCAATCTGAGCGCGAGACGGCGGACGCGGTGATGCGCCGATTTCAAAACTTCTTCCGATGGCATGGCTAACAGCTTAACGCTTGTTCGGGGGGGTGAAGGCATCGTGGTTGAATTACCGCGAACTCGGAAGTTTGTCGAATCTGCTTCGAAGCCGGGGCCTTCTGCTTGCAACGCTCTAAAACGGGGCGAACCTTTTGCTGTGCGGCGAACTGTGCAGCGAACTAGCCAAACATCGCCGTCAGCTCCGAGATGTACATCGCTTCGTCCGCAAAGCCGAACGTTCCGTCGTCTATCACCTCGCGCGCAGCATGCAGAAACGCGGTTAAGGCCGCCCTGCTGAAGCCCGACCCAAGGCTGATTCGCCGCACTCCCAGCTCGCCCAACTCCGCCACCGTGAGCCGCGGAGCGCCCTTCAACCCCATCAGCACATTTACCGGTTTCTTCAGGGAAGCGCAGACCGTTCGAATCTCCTCTGCGGTCGTCAGCCCCGGCGCATACAGCACTTCTGCCCCGGCCGATTCATAGGCCTGAAGCCTTCGAATCGTATCGTCCAGATCGCGACGTCCGTGCAGATAATTCTCCGCCCGCGCCACAAACATGAACGCGAAGGGAAGCGACCGCGCAGCCTCTGCAGCCGCGGCCACTCGCTCCACTGCCTGATTGAACTCGTAGATCGGCTCGGCTTCGTTTCCTGTCGCGTCCTCGATCGATCCACCCACCAGGCCCGCCGCTGCTGCCTGTCGAAGCGTCTCTGCTGCATCCTCCGGCGCATGCCCATAGCCGTTCTCAAGATCGGCAGCGACCGGCAAATTCGTCGCTTCTACGATGGACTTGGCGTTCGCCAGCGCCTCCGCACGCGTCACGGCTCCGGTTCCATCCTTGCGTCCGAGCGAGAACGCTAAACCAGCGCTCGTCGTCGACAAGGCTTCGTACTTCAGGCTGGTGAGAATGCGGGCCGAACCTGCATCCCATGGATTGCCAATCACAAACGGCTTCTTTCGCTGGTGAAGCGCCTGAAAAATCACCGCCTTTTCAGCCTGGGTAAACATTTGAACTCCTGCGAGGGGAAGAGTTGAACAACAGACCCATGAGAATCATAGAAGGGTTCTCGCGCTGCCCGGCTCCCACCTCTCGCGAACGGCGCTGAAAAGGTCGATAATGGACTGCAGGAGCTTCGGCTCCTGCCTCGCTGTGGACCCTGGCAACATTACAATCTCGTCCGGAATGAAGATGCGCATCGCGATGGCTCTTGCGGTCATCGCAGACGTTGTGCAGATGGCGCTGTTCCCGCTCTTCATCGAAGGCGCGGCTTCGCCGGTTGATGACGTGCTCGATCTCGCAATGGCTGGGGTACTGAGCTACTTGGTCGGCTGGCACTGGGAGTTTGCACCCTCGTTCATCGGCAAACTCGTGCCCGGAGTCGATTTCGTTCCGTTGTGGACACTGGCCGTGGCGAACGTATGGCGGAAATCAAAGCACATTGAGGGAGGGAGCACACCGGAAGGTCCGGCCCCCGTCATCGAGGGAGAACCCATCCGCAAGAAGTGATCCGATCAGCGCTTCACGGCTAACGATGGTAAAAGGGCAACACGATGACGAACGCCACAGCGATCGCGCCGAGAATCGCGAGCGCAATCAGGCTGTAGATCAATTTCAGATTGACCCCTTGCATGGGTTCTTCCGGGTCGATGCCGGCTCCAGGCTTTGGTTTGTTTTCATCACTCATACTTCAGTGACTCCACAGGGTCCATTTGCGCCGCACGCGTTGCCGGAACGGTTCCGAATACGACTCCAACTACGGTGGCCGCGGCTAGTGCGATCACAACTGACCACGACGAGATCGGGAGCGAGTAATCGGAGAAGAGTCGGATCGAGAGCGGCACTGCAAGTCCCACAAAGCAGCCAACCAGGCCGCCCGCAAGCGAAATGATCACGGCTTCAGCGAGGAACTGCAATTTGATCTCGCGATAGGTTGCGCCCAGCGCCTTTCGAATACCAATTTCGCGAATGCGCGAGCGCACGTTCGCCAGCATGATGTTCATGATGCCTACGCCGCCCACGGCAAGCGTTACGGCGGCAACCATCACAAGGATAGCGATCAACGCGATCGAGATTCGATTTGCCATCAACAGCAATTCTCGAAGATCGAATGTTTTGTATACCGAGGTCGGCCTGTGGCGCGACTGGACAATTCTCTGAATTTCCCTCGTAGCGTCAGAAACCTCATCCATGCTGCGGATCGTGAAATAGATCTGCTTCACGTTGTCTGTGCCGGTGAAGTACCGTGCCACCGAGAAGGGGATGAGAATAGTCTGATCGGCAATTTCGGTCTGACCGAAAGTGTCAACGCTCTCCTTGAAAATCCCAACGATAGTGAAGGGAATTCCCTGAATCGAGAACTGCTTTCCCATCGCCTCTTCGGGGCTTCCGAACATCTCACGCGCAAACGGCACCGTAACGTCGGCGCACATCACGTGCGCGGTTTCATCCTGTTCGTCGAAGAACCGGCCCGAAAGCACGATCAGGTTGCGTACGTCCCTGTACTGCGGGCTCACGCCGAGGATAAGTGTGTCTTTGATTACCCCGCCGCCGAAACTGATGCGATCGTGCGATTGAAGAACCGGAGAAGACGCCACCACGCTCGGTACCTGGGCCAGCACGGCCTTCTCGTCATCACGCGTAAGAAAGTCGTTGTAGACCACTTTTTCCGCGCCAACGGAGCCGCCGCCCGAGTACTCAACCTCGACCTGGTTCGTGCCGATCTTCTGAATCTCATTCAGAATGAATTGCCGTCCCGTGAGCCCGATCGTTACCACCAGGATCACCGATGCCGTTCCAATCACCATGCCCAGAGCTGTGAGAGCGAAACGAAGCTTGCTGGCAGCAAAGCTGTCGATCGCCAGCTTCAGAATCTCGCTCAACATCATGGTGCGACGAGCGCTCAGCAGCGTCTGCTGAAATCTGGTATTGCGAGTCTGGTCGAGAACGGGATTCATTGTTTCCTAAAGAACTAAAGAATAGGATGCGCCTCTGGTGCGGTCAGCTTCAGCACAATCGTGAGACGCGCGAGGTGGCAAAGCTGATGCCCACTTCTGCGATGCACCTGATTCTCCATGGTTTGCTTGATGCGCGCGCGAGCCACTTGCTACTTCTTATCGTACTGCTCCAGCCACTTCAGCTCTTCCCGCACCTTGATATAGCCATGCCACGGGTTCTTGTCGAGACTGTGCCCCTCACCCGGCAGCACCAGAAATGTGTGCGGAATCCCGAGAGACTGCAATGCCCGTTCCATCGTCTCGCCCTCCAGGTACGCTACGCGAACGTCCGCCCCGCCCTGCACCAGGTGGGTTGGCGTTCTGACCTTGTCGAACTGGAAGAGCGCTGCTTCCGATTGATAAAGCTGCGGATTCTCCCACGGCCGTCCGCCCAGGTACCATGCATCGTCCCAGGTCATGTCGTCGTTTCCCCAGTTGGCAGCGTGCTCCACCGCTCCCGCGCCCGTCACCGCGGACTTGAACCGCGTGGTCTGCGTGATCAGCCAGTTCGTCATGTATCCGCCGTAGCTATATCCGCCGATCGCCAGATGGTCCGGATCCGCGTAGCCGTCCTTCACCAGTGCATCCACTCCCGCGAGGATGTCGCGTCCCGGCTTCGAGACCAGGTGAGGCTCGATCCCCATCATGAATTCGTCTCCATACCCTGTCGATCCCCGATAGTTCGGGCGGAACACGAGCCATCCGTTGTCGGCGGCGAATGTCGCCCAGTCATACCAGTTAGCACCAAAATGATCGCCGTCCGCATCTGCCGGGCCACCATGAATAAACGTGAACATCCGCAAATGCCTGGCGCCCTTCTTACCGGGAGGAAAGATCAGCACTCCCTCGACGCTCTGCCCGTCATCCGACTTCCACGTGTACGGCTGCCAATCAGGCTGCGCACGCTCGGCAAACACGGGATTGAAGCTGGTTACCTTCTTCAACTTGTCCGGCTGCATCGGATCCGTCATCAGGTACACCTGCTGCGGATCGTTGATCGTCGAGAACCGAATGAGAAGAGAGTTGGCAGTGTGCGCCGGTTCCAGCCCGGCATACGTCCCGGCCATCCCAGGCAGTTTCGTAGCCTTCTCGCCATCGATCAGGTAAATCTGCGCCTCCGTTCCCTTCAGGCCCAGTGCCACTTCGCGCCCGTCCGGAAGCAGCGTGTACTGATCCAGGGACCCATCAAATGACGATCCCAGCCGTTCGACTTTTCCCGAAGCCGGCTCAAACCGGAACAGCCTTCCCTGCATGTCGCGGTATTTTCCGTCTATCGATCCGTTCGCCGCATTCACTGAGAAATGAATCCAGTGTCCATCCGGCGACCACCGCACATTCGACTCCATCGCCGCATTGTGTGTCAGCTGCTTCGGCGTGGTTCCATTGCTCACCAGGAAAATCTCATAGTCCGCCGGATTCTCGATCCGTTTGTGAATCGGCTCCGTGACAAACGCAACCTGCTTGCCATCGGGCGCCGGCGCAATCTCTGCAATCGAAACATCAGCCTTCGCAATCATGGTTGCGCCATCGGGAAGCTTCGTCGAAGGCTCCGCATCGCTCGCGGCCTTGCCAGGAGCCTCCTTCGCGAGGGGCATCGCTACTGCTCGTGCCAGCGCAGGCGCAATCTCTATCTTCAGCAAAAAATCTCCGCGATACTGCTCGCGCCAGCGCACCACATCCTTCCACTCATCGCTCTGTTGCTCTTCCTGCTCATGAGTCAGAGGCGCTTTGGCTGAGACGTAAATTGCCGATCCGTCCGGCGCCCACGCAAAGGCGTGCACGTCCAACTTCTCCTTGTATAGCGGCAAAGCCTCGCCGCCCGATGGCGAGATGAGCCACACTCGATTCGGCTTGTCATTGTCATCACCCGTATCGCCCGAACCCGCCGGGGAACGGTCTGATGTAAAGGCGATCCACTTGCCATCGGGACTCCACTGCGGCCGTTCATCTGTCCCCGAGCGCGTCAGCGGCTTCAGCCCGTCCTTCGGTGTCCACATCCACAGGTCGTGCCTGTAGTTGTTAGCCTTCCAGTCTGGAGCTTCCGTAGCAATTACCGCAGCCGATGCGTCCGGCGCCAGGCTCGTGCCTGTGATCTCGGTTGTGTTCAGGTATTCGTCGAGAGTGATCGTGGGCTTTTGAGCTGCAACAGAAAAGGCAGAAAGTAAACAGCCACAGGCTCCAAGAAAGTTCAAAGCACGATGGGAAGACATATACGAACTATAAATTGTGTCTGCGGAGGGGAATCGAAGATGGGATGAGAGGGTTTTACCGCGTTTTGAAACGCATAATGTGCGCAGCGGTGAGCTTCGATCCCGGCTTCAAATTGCCGTGGTCGTCCAGCTCGCTCCACCCGGAGTTGGCAATGTAATAAAAATCATCACCCACGAAGACTCCGTGCGTCGGGTCGCCTAGCGTCGGTGTGTTTCGCTCGATGATCTCGCTGGAAACAATCCGCGAGAACGACGGATCAAGTTTTAATCGCACAACGCGTTCCGGCGAAGTTCCGTTCTGCGTCACGAACAGCGATCCGCGATGAAAGTAAAGCCCGTCCACGCCGTTTAGTGCCGCCCCTGGGGTCGCTTGCTGAACCAGCCACTTCAAGCTACCCGAATCGAGATCAAGAATCCCGATCCCTCGCAGGTAGTCCGGCACAAAAACGCGTTTGCCGTCGGGAAGCATCGCCGCGGTTTGCGGCGAAATGAAATCCGTCCCATCCATCAACTGCAGGTTTCCATTTCGCAGCCGATATACACCGCCTTTTTCGCCATCGCTCAGGATGAGGTCGCCATTCGGCGCCAAGACAACGTCCGCAAGCGCTGCACCCGCAGGCCCTTCAACTCTTCGCAGAAGTTTGCCCGTGGCATAGTCAAAGCAGAGAACAGCAGAACGTCCCCAATCCGCTTTCGGAGCAGCCGTGAACCCGTCCAGCGCAACCTCAGTCGCCCATACCAGCTTTCGCGCGGCATCGATTTTGATCGCAAGCATCGGCCAATGGCTAGGCGACTGAGCGAAATCTGTAGCCGCTCCGCTCTCACTTACTCGCACGATCTTCTTCTCAAGAACACTCGTAATCAGAAACGACTTCGACGCTGGATCGAAATCAATGTCTTCCGCCACAAGACCGGGATCCGAAAGGCTGAACGCGGTCTCCGCAGTCGATGCAGGCATCTTGTTCTGAGCAAATTTCTCGAGCACCGCTTTGTATCGGGGCGAATCGGCGAGCGGCGCGAATGTTTTATTGCTCCCGTCGATCATGCCGTCGTCCATTTGTCCCAGGTCAGCAAACTCCGTGAGCGCATCCAGCGCCTTTTCGCTGTCGCCGGCTTCCATGTACGCGCGAGCGACAGACAAGATGGCACTGGGATAGTTGTTGAGAAGGGTTCTGACTTTGAGTGTCCCCTGCAGGTACCCGGAATGATCTCCGGCTTCGCGAGCCGCATGCGCCTGCTTGCGAAGCGCAGCCAGCTCATCCCGTGCGTTCGTCACCGAATCTGACGCGAAGAGCAGAATTGCGGCAATAGAAATCATCCGGATCATGCCAAGGCATTCTACCTACCGGGTGCCGAGATTTACCCTTTCTGTGACGAACCGATCTTTGCGCCCGGTGAACTGCAAGCCGCCCGGTGAACCTGCAAGGACAACGAGGAACCATGCGACTCGACGCACATCAGCACTTCTGGAAGTACAACGCGGCAGAATACGGCTGGATCGACGACCAGATGGCCGCACTTCGCCGCGACTTCCTGCCCCATGATCTCCAACCGCTCCTCGCATCGGAAGGCTTCGACGGGTCCATCGCGGTACAGGCTCGCCAGAGCCTCGAAGAGACCCGCTGGCTTCTCGAACTTGCCGCCCACAACAACATCGTCAAAGGCGTCGTTGGATGGGTCGACCTCTGCTCTGCCGATCTTCCTGCCCAGCTTTCTCAGTTCGCTCAAAACCCCAAGCTCGTCGGCGTGCGTCACATTGTGCAGGGCGAGCCCGATGACGAGTTCGTGATGCGACCGGAGTTCCGTCGCGGTATCGCCAGCCTGCGCAACTACGAACTCGCCTACGACATCCTCATCTTTCCGCGCCAGCTTCCGGCGGCCGTCAAACTGGTCCGCGAATTTCCCGATCAGCGCTTTGTGCTCGACCACATTGCAAAACCACCGATCGCCCAAGGCCTCTTGACTCCCTGGGACAGCGGTATCCAGGAGCTGGCGAAATCCAACAACGTCTGGTGCAAGCTCTCCGGCATGGTCACGGAGGCTCGATGGGACGGCTGGAAGCCGCAGGATTTCCGACCCTATCTGGATGTGGTGCTGAAGACCTTTGGATCGGCCCGGCTGATGATAGGTTCAGACTGGCCCGTGTGTACCGCTTCCGCGCCCTACGGCCGGACCATGGGTCTCGTCCGTGACTACATTGCATCGTTGACGTCGAACGAGCAGGAAGCAATCCTCGGCGCGAACTGCGCCACGTTTTATGGTCTGAAGTAGCCGGCGAATATGCGGGGCTCCGGCAAATCATGCACCTGTCACCACGAACTGCGGAGACGAAGAGCACATTGCCCACGGAGCTCGATCAGATAAACGCCAGTGCTGAAGATCCGGAGCTTCCGGCGAGCCTCTCCATCCCTGCACTGCGTGGCGGAATGATCATCGGTTCGGCCCAGCTCATCCGGATCGGACTGCAATTTGTGTCGGTGGTCGCCCTTTCGCGCCTGCTTACGCCGCAGGATTTCGGCCTGGTCGCGTGCGTCTATCCCGTCATCTCCTTCGTTTCGTTATTTCAGGACCTCGGCTATGGCCAGGCAATCGTCCAGCGGCGCGAAATCTCCCAGGAGCAGATCTCATCGATTTTCTGGATAACAGTCGCCCTGGGGCTGGCGAGCGCCCTTTTCGCAGCCATTTTCAGTCCCGCGGTGGCGTGGTTCTTTCACGACAGCAGGCTCGTTCTGTTGACTATCTCTGCCAGTGTCTCTCTTCTCTTCGGCAGTTTGGCGGCGGTCCCCAACGGACTGCTGAACAGGCGCTTGAATTATCGCGGGCTTGCAGTCTCAGACGCGGTGGCCGCTGCATCCGCTCTGACCTGTGCCATCGTTTCTGCTTTGCTCGGCGCCCGTTACTGGTCGCTGATCATCGCGTCCGTGGCAGGCACTTTTCTGACCGCAGTTGGATACTGGAGCTTCGCGCGCTGGAAGCCCGACGGCCTGAGTACAAAGTTGGTCGACAAAGAGATTGGAATCTTTGGCGCAAACCTGACGGGGTTCACCTTCGTCAGTTATTTCTCCCGCAATCTCGATAACGTCCTTATCGGCCGCAGGCTCGGGACTGTGGCTCTGGGCTACTACGACCGCGCCTTCAAACTCCTCAGTTTTCCCATCCAGCATCTGAATGCTCCCCTCTACAGCGTCATGACCCCGCTGCTTAGCCGCGTGCAGGACGACAAGCCGCGCTTTCGCGCCATGTTCCTTCGCGCTGCCGGCCAGCTGACCCTGTTCATCGTGCCTGTCATGGCGGCTCTCGTCTCTGTCTCGCACGACTTTGTAATTCTGGCCTTCGGGGCGCGATGGGAACTGGTTGCGCCCATCTTCTTCTACCTGGGAATCGTCGGGATGGTACAGCCGCTGACGAATGCAACCGGTTGGATCCTGATCGCGCAGGGTCGTACTGACGTCATGTTCCGCCTCGGCATCATCACGTCTCTCATTACAGTCGGCTCGTTTTTTGTCGGACTTCATTTCGGCGGCGCTGTCGGGCTGGCTGCTGCCTATGCCGTCGCCGAGTCGCTCCTCAAAGCGCCCATCCAATATGCCGTGCTGCATCGCGTGGGGCCGGTCACGGCTGGCGACCTCTGCCGGTTGCAGCTGCCCCTCCTCCTGGCCGCGGCCGTTACGCTCACTGTCGTCAACTATGTTTTCCGCGGATACCTTGGGATGCACGGTGTCCCGCTCATCGCCTCAGCTCTAGCGTTCTCCTGCGTTTCGGCAATTCTGGTCACGGCTATCCGGCCGCGAGGCATGGCGATTCTGCTCGAGAGTCGGATGCTCTTCCATCGACTGTTGGATTGAACGATCCTTCTATAAACCGGGACCTGGCCCGCGACGGGTGGGGTACCGAAGAAATCCGGCCGGTCGAGAGTCGCCATGCCTGGGAAGGGAAATCCCGATTATCATGGAAAGAGTGCGGAAGTGGTGAAATGGCAAACACACTAGCCTTAGGAGCTAGCGCCGAAAGGCTTAGGGGTTCAAGTCCCCTCTTCCGCACCAGGCGCGGGTACCTTCCATCCTGCTGGTGAAAGGACGAACCGCTCACCTACTCGGAAGCGGCAACTCGATAGCCG
>Ga0207671_10001235_pt1 | contig 30209 bp, 25 predicted proteins | sample KBSC24metaG_FD_184352 | JGI IMG/M metagenome (GOLD analysis project Ga0207671, IMG submission 184352) | Corn rhizosphere microbial communities from Kellogg Biological Station, Michigan, USA - KBS C2-4 metaG (SPAdes) (version 2) | ecosystem: Host-associated > Plants > Roots > Rhizosphere > Soil...
GTTAGGCCTGTGCGGGAATAACCCTTTCAGGGTTAGACGCATGGTGATTATGTTTACCCAGGGTTGTCGCTTGCGCTCCAACCCTGGGCTGGAATTAGCGAACGCCTTCGGCGTTTATCGCGCCGGTCCCGCAGGATCTTAGCGAACGCCTTCGGCGTTTATCGCGCAGGGTTCCGCAGGATATCGGCCAGCGCGTGCATTCGGGTTGCGTCAGCACTCTGGGTTGTGCCGGCGCTCTCGTCTAACGATGGCGCCAGCTCTTTGAGTTTCGCCAGCGCTGCTCCATCGTTTGAATGCTCAGCGCTTTGAATCGCCTGGCGCAGCGACGCGACGCGATCCGCCGGCAGTGCTTTCGAGCGCTCCAACTGATCGATGTAGGCCTTAGCCACTACCAACTGGTGCGGCCACTCGATCTTCTGCTGGTTCTGCACGTTCAACTCGCTCAAATGAACCGTCTTCGCAGCGTCGATCTCGTTCTGCGTAAGATACTTCGTCGGCGTCAGCTCAAATATGTCCAAGCCGCGAGCGATCTCTGAACCCCAGATACGCCCGTTGTACCAATACGTAGACCAGTATCCGCCAAGCGCGAGCATGTTTGGATACATCGGCCCGCGATCGAAGTACGCGATCTCAACCGGATGATTCGCGTCGGTAAAGTCCACGACCGAGAGCCCGCCCTGATACCATGCCTGGACCATCACATCGCGCCCAGGGATCGGAATGAGCGATCCATTGTGCGCAACACAATTTTCGCTATCACCCTGTGCTGCCGGCATCTTGTAGTAGTTCCCGAACTTCAACTTGTTATCCTCGATCTGGAACACTGCATCCGCGCCCCACTTGTTCGGATCGTTCGGACGGCAACGCGCGCCGAGTCCACCGCCCCACTCATCGGTGAACAAAACTTTCTTTCCATCGTTCGAAAACGACGCCGAGTGCCAGTACGCATAATTCGGATCGTTCACTGCGTCGAGGCGCTTCGGGTTCGCGGGATCTTTGATGTCGAGCAGTAGTCCATTTCCAGAGCACGCACCGGCGGCGAGTCCCATCGCCGAGTAGGCGGTGATGTCGTGACACTGGTTGGACTCCTGCGGCTTTTCCGCCCCGTCCTTGCCATGACTGCCACCGTTGGTAAGAGCGTTCAGAACACCCGTCCGCGGATCCATAAACAACCGAGGACTCGAGACGACCTTCGCATCCTGCGGCGACGCCAGCGGTACTTTGATCACTTCAATCCGGAACAGCGCCGTATTCGGATCCTTGTCAGGCGCCTCACCCGAGCACCCGGCCAACTCTTCCGGTTGGCGGACGAACGATGTTCCCGAGACGTAGATGTAGACATTGTCCTTGTCATTCGGATCGACGATGAGCGTATGCGTGTGCGACCCGCGGCAAGTTTGCACCGCGGCCACCTGTTTCGGGTTTCTGATGTCGCTGATGTCAAAAATTCGCACGCCGCGGAAACGATCCTTCTGCGCGGGCGGCGGGCTGAACTTAGGCTCTTCACCCGGCGACGGCGTTGGCTTCGGAGGTGGCGGCGGGAACCCTTCAGTCCCACAGTCCAACCGGCCGTTCGGCATCTCGACCGACATGAACAGCAGGTTTTTGTATACCGAAGGATCGCCTTGTCCACCCGGACACACCATCGAAGTCAACAACGTGGGCTTCGCGGGATTTGAGATGTCGTAGATGTTCATCCCATAGAAGTTTCCGAGAAACAGGTGATTGCCCTGGAATGCCATGTCGGAGTGTGCAAAAGCGAGTTGCGCAGTCACTAACTGCACCGGTTTCGGAATCTTCGCGAGGTCGCTGGCGTTCGCGCCGAATAGGCCAAGCACTTTCTGCACCTTCGGATCGTTCGGATCGCTGGCGCCGAGTTGGAACGCCTCCGGCTTTTTGAGCAGGAGGAGATGCTTGATGCCCACTGCTGCTTCGCCGGCGTCGTAGATTCCCGGTTTCAATTTGTATCGCGGATCAGTCGTGTCTGAACCCGTCATCCCCGCCGGTAGCGGCGGTGCTGGTTCAGGAGCAAATGGATTCCCATCGTCTTTCGCGGCTTTGTCGTCAGGCTTCGTGGCCTGTTGTGAAGACGGAGGCTGCGAAGGCGAAGGTGACGGCGACGGCGTCTGCGCCCGTGTTACCAATAAAAACGACGAGCATAGAAGAAGGGAAGTCAGTAACAAGCGGAAGGCGATGTTGTTTACACTATTCATAGTTTTTCCTACCTAATCTATGGCTTTTCGCCCAACATTTTTTGCATCACTCTGATCTCAGCGCGTTGGCCGCTGTCGACGTCGGTGGTGAAATTAAATACCTCAGCATCCTGCCCGGCGCCGGCCGTGTTAAAGAGGTCTTTCACCATGGTTAGCGCGCCATTGTGGTGCTGAATCATACCTCTCAGGAACAGTTCATCAAACCGCGGTCCCTTTGCGTTCTTCAAGTCGTCCATCTGCTTTGCCGTAAGCATTCCCGGCATCAACATCTGATGGTTGGGCATGTGCATCCCGTGCATTTCCGGCATTGCGTGCGAAACCGGTTCGCCCCTGGCAGTGAGCCAGCGTTTCATAAACGCGATTTCGTCTGATTGCGACCTGCTGATGCGTGCGCCGAGCGTTCGCAGATCCTTGTTCTCGGTGTGCGAGTCGATCAACGCCGTCATCTCAACCGCTTGCGCGTGATGCATGATCATGCCCTGCATGAACTGAACATCGGCAGGCGAAATTGGCGGCAAGGTACCTGTGGTCGAGGGCGGCAGTATCCGTGTCGGCTGGCCCGGTGCACCGGGTTGGACCACGACAGGAGCCTGAGGATCAGCCTGCTGTGCGGCGACCGACAGTGATACCAAACAGACGAGAATGCCCGCGCGCGCAACTACGACGATAAAACAAAGGGGGTTCATCGACTTCGATCGTCAGTCTGGATAGCCTCACCTTACACAACCCGTCCTCTCTGTGCAACCGCTCGGGCTTGGGTGTCTATACACAAGAAAGTGGCCCAGCGTTGAATGCCTGTTTGCTGGGCCACGGATGTACGGATTTAGTGATGCGCTATCGGAAACTATGGACGGTTCGAATTGCTGTTGCCGTTCATGTTGCGATTGCTGTTCATGTTGTGGTTGTTGCTGTTGCCGCCTTCTTTGGGATTGAGCGCTTGTGCCATTTGCAGATGTTCCCGCAGAGTCGGGAGTGCCGTAGTTGCAAACGCTTTTAGATCGGCGTCGTTACCTTTCGTGCTCTCCTTTTCGAAAGCATTAACATCTTTTTTATGGTCGCTAAGCATCATCTTCGAGTACGCGCGATCAAACTCCGCGCCGGTCATGCTTGAAAGCTTCGTCACCTCCGCGCGATGCTTTTCGTCGAGCGCTGTCGGTAACGTGACCCCCTTAGTCGACGCCAACGACATGAGTTCCGTGTTTGCCTTCGTATGATCGTCCACCATCCGCTGGCCGAACTGCTTCACAGCATCACTCGTACCTTGTTGCGCTGCAACGCGACCGAGTTCAACTTCCATCATGCCGCCCGTTGCTGCGTCCATCATGAAGTCTCGATCCTGCGAACTCAAATTCGCCATGCCGGTCTGTTCGCCCGTGGCGCCGGTGTTGCGATTGGCGCGCATGTTCGAATTCTTGTTTTGCATCGTGTTTGCGTTGCTGGTGTTGCTGTTACTGTTCTGGTTCTGGTTCTGTTCCTGACCTTTCAGGTCGGTTCCAGCAAAAGTCCATAGCCCACACGCAAGAAGCACGGCTAGACCCCAAATGTGGGCAGACTTTATTAACTGCTGATTACTCATTGATACCCTCCTTGTTTGCAGGCTGAGTTCTTTAGGGGAAGTAGGGGCAGGGTAGCAGCGAAGGCGTTGAAAATCGGTTCGGTGGCGTACGGACCCGCACACAAATTCAATGGGTATTTGTACAACCCGCAAAAACTTTCTCAAACTGTTTTTCAACCAACTCTAAACATTCACAACACTTCCCCCTGAATGTGAAGATCTGGTGGATACAGGAGTGACTGCGAAGCCGCCCATTCCCTTAATGGTCTTCGACTAAGAGAACCTTCGGAAGCTGGCTGATACTTTCCAGCACCGCAATAGGTTCATACCTGCGGAAGTCGTCCTTCGGCGTGACGCCGGAAAGCACAACGATCAACGGCACACCTGCTCGTTGGGCCAATTCAGCGTCGACCACGCTGTCGCCAACATAAACGACGGACGCAGTCGAACACCCGAGTTTTTCAATGGCTTGGAATAACCCTTCCGGGTGTGGTTTATGCTGCTCGACATCCTCACCGCCGATTACGACTTCAAAGCCATGCATCAGCGCCTCGCGTCGTAAAACCTCGCTGATGCGACGGCGGTACTTTGTCGACACGATCCCGAGTTGTAGACCAGCTTCACGCAGCGTCTCAACCGTCGCCGGAACCGACTCGTAAAGCACGGTGAGATTACTCATCACTTGCTCGGCTCGCTGCACGAAGAGCCGGTAGAACTCATCACATCGATGTGGCTCGTGATGTTCGCCAAGCGTGAGAAAAGTCTCATGCAGCGATAAGCCGATGGTCCGGCAGGCTGCTTCCGCCGACACGTGCGCGAGTCCCATTTCAGAGAGCGCAAAATTAATGCACTCAATGGCGCCTCGAGACGAGTCGGCCAGAGTGTAATCGAAATCAAATATGACGGACTGAAAATGATGGCGCATATGGTCTAATCATACTAGAATGTGGTCCTCTCCCCGTTCTTCAATCCATGAGGAGGACGGAGATGCGATTCCCGATCGTTGTATTGCTGGTTCTTCTTTGTTTTTCAACCACCCTTTCACAGTCGAAGCCGATTGTAGAAGACAGAGGCAACTTTGGTCTTCACGTCGTCGATGACTGGATCCGGCGACACAAATATCTCGAAGAGAAAAATCAACTGCTGATTATCGGCAACCAACACCTTCAACTGCTCGACCTCTCGAGCTTCAAGGTAATTGAAACGCGGCCCCTCAATCTGCCGTATCGCGATCTTCGCGGCGACTACAGCGAGGACGACTGGACCATCAGTCCCGATGGCAGCCGAATGATGCTGCTCGGTTTGTACGAAGGCCGCACGAAAACGAAGACCGAAAACAAGCAGACCGCGTGGGTAATTGATCTGCAAACCGAGAAGCGTATTGCGTCGCTCAACCATCCAGACCGCATTCGCTCTGCAACCTGGAGCAAAAACGGCAAGACGCTGATGACGATGGATGCTGCCCGCGTCGGTGCGTTTACAAGAACGCTGAACGTTAGCTTCTGGGATGGCGAAACGTTTGAGTATCGGCACAGCGTGCAGGTGGAGAACGTCACGTGGATCTACCTGAGTAACGACGGCGAACGTTTCTTTGCCGCGTCCGGCAAGTCGAAGAACTGGTTCGGCATCAAGTATGTCGCAGACAGTGATTCCGTTGTCCACATTTGGAAAACACGAACCGGAGAGCTCGAGAAAACAATCTCCGCCGCAGATCCGAAGTTTCAGTTCAAAACGCGAGAGATAGAGATCAGTCCCGACGAACAATTCCTGCTGATGGTGAAGAAGCACAAGTCAGCTTCGTCCGAACACCGCCTGCTCGCGTGGGAAATCAACGGCGGCATCAACCCGATATACGAATTGCGCCCGCAACCGAAGATCGACGACTCGCACGTGGAGTTCAGTCCTGACGGAAAGTATTTCGCATTGGACGTCGGGAAAGATCTGCAAATCTACGAGACTGCGACGGGCAGGTTGAAGGTTCAATTAGCGGACGTCGAGTTGCCGTCGTGGGGTTGGCTGGATAACCAGGTACTTGCGAGCACCGATTTCAAGTCCAAGAATTTTTTCGAGATGGGAAAGATTCTGAAGGCATTCGACGCCAACGACGGCCGTCTGCTGTTCCAGCAGAGGTTGGCTTATGCAGAGGGGAAGGAATACCGTTGTTGCAACACGGACGATGACGGGATGACGATCGTCACCGACGACACGTCCATCCGCCCACATCCGACGAGGAAGATATTTCTCACCAGCAGCAATCAGTTCGCAAAGATCTTCGACTCGCAAACGGGCGAGCTGCTCCAGACCGTCGTGCATCCGTTAATCCGCGTCGACCTCACGGGCAAGATCACGATGACACACGGAAAGACGGTGGCATCCGCCGATTGGTCAAAAGACGGCAAAACGCTTTACGTCTTCAGCTCTAACCATCGCTCCGTCTCGCTGTGGGAAGTGATTAATTAAAGCCCGGATAACACGGATTGATGCAGATGAAAACTTTATCTGTATTAATCCGTGTTATCTGTGGCTAACAACATGTAGAATTCGCGCCATGGATGGTCCCAAAGTCGAGTCAGTCCTTACCGAATTCGTCAATTCCACCAAAAAAGCATTCGAAACCGATCTGCGGTCGATTGTGCTTTACGGCAGTGGCGCAGAAGGGAAGTTGCGTCCTACGTCAGATGTCAATGTCGTAGTCATTCTCTCCAAATTCAACCAGGCGAAAGCAGATCAACTGCGAGAACCACTGCGACTGGCCCATGCGGCTATCAAACTCAAAGCGATGTTTCTCCTGGAGGAGGAAGTTCAACCGGCGTCACAAGCATTCGCGGTCAAGTTTGCAGACATTGGCCGGCGGCGACGTGTCCTCTATGGAGATGATCCGTTCGCCGGCCTCTCGGTTTCGCGCGAAGACGCGATCTTTCGTTTGAAGCAGACGTTACTCAACCTGATCCTGCGTTTGCGCGAGAGCTACATTTCGCGCGGCTTGCGGGATGAACAACTCGCCGCGACTGTTGCCGACGCCGCTGGGCCACTACGCTCATGCGCCGCCACGCTTCTCGAATTGGAAGGAGCGAGCGCTCCGTCGCCCAAGGAGGCGCTGCAATACATTTCGTCTTCGTTGCCAGGAGCGGGACACCGCAGCGTCGGAATAAACCTCATCTCTGACGTCAGAGAACGGCAAACGCTGCCGGCGGGAGTTGCCGCTGAGATGCTGTTTCAGCTTATCGAATTAGCCCGGCTGATGTGGGTACGCGCCGCTGCCCTTAAGTGAGGTGATCCGACGTGAATCCTTTTGATTTTTCCGGTCCGGACTTTCTCATATTTTACGTTGCGCTTTGCGCCGTGGTGATCGTCGGCAGTGTCGTTCTGCGCAGAAAGATTGAATCTGCTCCGACTCCGCGGATCGATCTATCCGATCCTTTGTTGATCGCCTTCCTGCGTGGTGGAGAAACGGAAACGATGCGCGTTGCAGCAGTGTCGCTGGTTGACAGGGGACTACTCACTTGTAGTGGTGTGCGTCTGAAGAAGGCGCCTCACGCGCAATCGGAATCCGTGCGGAGACCGATCGAGAAAGAGCTGCTCAAGAAATTCGACTCGAGTGAAGAAGCAGCGTCGATGTTTCATGATTCAGGGCTGAAGTCGACGTGCAAGGAGTATGAACAGACCCTGAAGAAATCGGGTCTCCTGCCGGATGATTACGTCGTGCGAGTTCGCATGGTGATCTTTCTTTTTGCCGCTTTGATTTTAGGAGGAGTGGGCGTCGCAAAATTGATCGTCGCACTCGAACGAGGACGAACAAACGTTTGTTTTCTCGTCGTCCTGATTATCGTCTCGATCGTGATCGTCGCGCGGAAATTGTTCCCGAGGCTGACGGAAAGCGGGAAAGAGATGTTGGAAAGTGTCAGGACGCTCTATTCCGAATTGAAGGATCGTGCGACGTTTTTACAACCTGGTGGCGCGACTGTCGAACCGATGATGCTCGCTGCGGTTTTTGGTGTGGGAGCATTGGCCGGCGAGGGTTTCGCTTACACGAAACAACTGTTCCCACCTGCGAAGGAATATTCCGGAGTGTCATCCTGCGGGAGCTCGTGTGGGAGTTCGTGTGGCAGCTCGTGCGGTGGTGGATGTGGAGGAGGATGCGGTGGCTGTGGAAGCTGATCGTTTTGGGCTCGGGTGGCGACCACCATTGGCGCTCGGGATTCTTTCGAATCTCGATCGCATCGACGTTGTGGAAGTCATCGCCGACGACTTTTTCAATGCTCCTCGAAGACAGCGCCGAGCGTTGAAAACGCTTGCTGCACAAGTTCCGGTGACGCTTCATGGCGTCTCGTTAGGATTGGCGTCATCTGTCGCCGTGGATCGACGTCGTCTCGAGCTCACCGCACGTTTATGTGAAGAGATCCGGCCGCTCTCGTGGTCGGAACATTTGGCCTTCGTGCGCGGAGGCGGAATTGAGATCGGACATCTGGCTGCTCCGCCGCGCTGTGATGAGACGATCGAAGGAGCCCTGAAGAACCTCTCGTTCGCGCATACGATCGTGGGCATCGCTCCTCAAGTGGAGAATATCGCGACGTTAATCGATCCGCCGTTGAGCCGTTACGATGAAGCGACGTGGGTCTCGGAAATCATTCGCAATTCGGAGAGCGATCTGCTGTTGGACCTGCATAACCTTCACGCGAACGCAACGAACTTTGGCTTTCACCCGATGGATCTCATATCGCGAATACCGTCACGTCGTGTGCGCGGGATACATCTGGCTGGCGGCAAGTGGGTGGGGAAGGGGAATGTTCGTCGCGTGCTCGACGATCATCTTCACGATGTGCCCGATCCTGTCTACGCGCTGTTAGAGGAGATTGGAGCTCGAACCGAACCCGGGCTCACGATCATATTGGAACGTGACGGCGATTTTCCGTCGATCGAATGTTTGCTTGATCAGCTTGATCGCGCACGAGAGGCACTGGCACGGGGTCGTGCACGCGCTTTGCGGCGGGAGGTTGCAGCGTGAGCGCATCGATCGTCGAGGCATTCCTGGCGCGCATCTATGTCGATGCAGACGCGAGAGAGAAATTTCTGAGTAACCCCACAGCAGAAGCGCGTGCGGCCGGTCTGTCACCAGAAGAAGTCGAAGCCGTTACGCAGATCGATCGGGTCGGGCTCGAGTTATTCGCCGCCAGCCTCGAACGCAAAAGACACCGCAACCATTCGAATTAACTGTAGGGGCGGCCCCTCACTGCTTGAGAGACGCAAAGTACGCCAGCACCTCGTCAGCCAGGCGTTCGTGTCCCTTACCTTCGACGCGTGTCACTGAAACGTTTTTATATCCATGCGCGGTTGCGACGTCCATCGCGTTTTGCATCTGCGTGTAGATCGGACTACCGGGCGAGCAGAGCTCGTCTTTCGTCCCGATGAAGTTTCGAATCGGCAGGTTGGCCCGCTCCGGCGCTGACGATATCTGCTTCTCGTCGACCCATCTGCCGAGATAGTTCGGACACACGAGCACAGCACCGCGGACTGTTTCAGGATGATTAAACAGAATCCCCCAGACTGTGTGGCCCGCGGCCTCGAGGCCGGTGATGAAGTACTTGTCTTCACCGCCATACTGTTTCACCACGTCCTGCATGATCGCAGTGATGCCGTCCGAATCGAACTTGAATGGACCACTCTGAATTCGCTCCCACACCGGATCGGAGTAATGGTAAGTCGGCACGCTGCTGTAACGTGTGCCGCCATTCGTGACGACCAGCGGCGTGACCAGAATGAATGGTCGAGACCCACGTGCGTCCGCGAAGGCAGTCGCTGCCTGCAAGAACTCTCGCTCAGCACTGTCGATCACCACGACCACCGGCCATTTCTTTCCCGCAACCCAGTTCTGCGGCAACGATAAATAGTATTGAATAGGATGGGTTGAAGCTGTTTTCAGTTGTGGTGGTTCAGACGCATGGGCCAACGCGGTCGGCGCGCAACCAAAAGCCACCAAAAGACACAAAAGAGTAATCGTTACTACTTGAGGACTTCGGTCGGATCTGATATTTATCTTCACCTTCCCCCTCATTGGTACACCAGTCACGAAAAGGACAAGAGAAATGGACGAGCTAATCAAACGCATCACCGAGAAGACTGGAATCTCAGAAGACCAGGCACGCTCTGCCGTAAACATGGTATCAGGCTTCCTCAAAGAGAAGTTGCCGGCTCCGATCGCGGGGCAGATCGACAACGTGCTGAGTGGCCCCGGCGGCGCGACCGACACACTGGGCCAGGCAGCGGCTAAAGTCGGGAATCTCTTCGGCAAATCTTAGTGCTTCTGGTAAACCAGCGAATAGCGGCCACAACAAATGTCTCGTCACCCTCGACCCGGGTAGAATTGTGTCCGCAAGCGAGCGCATCTGGCTGACGGTTGAATAAGAATCGTGTTGCCCGTGTTGCTCCCACGCCTTACGGACTGTTGCGGGCGGTCTCAACCGTCCGTTGTGAATTAGTCGCAGACCAACACTCACGCCGAACCCAATAACGTCCGCCATCCGCTCAGCCAAACTGCTCGACTCTACGAGATCCAGAACCGCCAAAACTCCGCGTGGCTTTAGCGCGTCTTTCATTTTTACGAACAACTCGCGCTGTTGCACGTGATGCAGCGTCGCAATGGAACAGATGAAGTCGAAGTGTGACTGAGGAAAGTTCCACGTCATCGCATCGGCCAACTCGAATTCCAGATTCTCAAATTGGGTTGACCGCGAACGTGCGACACGAATCATCTCCGACGACAGATCGAGCCCAATCACGTGTTTGCAACGGGCAGCCAAAAGTCGCGCGAACGAGCCCGTGCCGCATCCGATCTCGAGCGCGTGTTCACAGTTGCGAGGAACGTGATTGAGGAGAAAATCGTGATACTGGTTGTTCGCAGTCCACCCCTCATCGTCGAGTTGGACCAAACGATCGAAATCTGCTTCAACAGATGACATTCAATCCTTCCTGAATTGCTCGGATTGTCGCAGCGAAGGAAGTGTCACAGCAAGATCTCATCTGTACAGCATACGGCGCTAAACTCCTCTGTCTCACAAACAAACAAAGAGGACAACTCAATGAAGAGAATTACAGCGAATTTCCTGGCTCTAGTTCTACTCACTCAGTTCGCCCCAGTTGTCGTAGCAAAACCGAAGGGCAACTGGAACGCAGTTAAGACTCTGGTGAAAACCTCAATCTCGGTTAGGACCAAAATCGGTGGCACATATTACGGTCTGGTCCAGCCTGTCGATGACGACGGGATCACGCTTCAACTCGCCGGAAAAGAGGATTTCACGCCGCAAGAAGTTGTCTTTCGACGCGACGACATAGAAAAAGTCTGGAGCGCAAAACTGCGCTTTGCCGAGAGGAATATCGCGAAGGGCGCTTTGGTCGGTGTTGGTGCTGGACTGGGTGCAGCCTTAATCACGGCCCTCGTATATGCAAAAACCAATCCCGGTGACGCGCCCGTCGGTGTCGGTGCCTTCCCATTCTACGGCGCAGGAATCGGCGCGATCGCAGGAATGTTCTGGAAGAAAAAACATAAGAAACTGGAATTGATTTACAGCATCTGGCTAATTTGAAAGCAGGAATCGGGAAGCCAGCAAGAGACGGTTCTGATAGTCTTGAAAACGGAATGACTATGATGAACCCAGCACGAGCCATAATCGCGCCCGAAAGTATTGAAGACCGCGTCGCGACGATCGACTGGCCGCAGATTTCAACAGACTTGGACGCGGAAGGGCACGCGATTATCAAGCACGTCCTCTCCGCCGGTGAATGCGAAGAGTTATCCGGCCTGTTTCAGAGCGACCACCTTTTCCGTAGCCGCGTCGTGATGGAACGGCATCGTTTCGGGCGTGGAGAATATAAGTACTTCCGGTATCCGTTGCCCGACATTGTTGCGAGCCTTCGCGCGGTTGTCTATCCACAGCTCGTACCGATCGCGAACCGCTGGAACCAGGTCCTTGGCATCGACGCTCGCTATCCGGCACAGCACGCAGAGTACATCGAGCGCTGCCACAAGGATGGCCAGTACAAACCGACACCTTTACTGCTTCAGTACGGACCTGGTGATTACAACTGCCTGCATCAAGACCTGTACGGCGCGCACGTTTTCCCGCTGCAACTAGCAATCCTTCTGTCTGAACCGGAGCGCGACTTCACCGGAGGCGAGTTCGTACTGACTGAACAACGCCCGCGCATGCAATCACGCCCGATGGTGGTACCACTGCGTCAAGGCGATACGATCGTCTTCGCAGTTCATCAGCGCCCGGTCCAGGGTGCCAGGAGCGTGTATCGCGTGAATCTCCGTCACGGCGTGAGCCGCATCCGCTCAGGCCACCGGCAGACACTCGGCATCATCTTCCACGACGCTCAATAATGCGCGTTGATCCGTGATTCAGTTCCTATTCGTATCGAAGCGCTATGAGCGGGTCGACCTTCGTGGCTCTTCGTGCGGGAACGTAGCACGCGATCAACGCAACCATGGTCAGCAGGATTGCCAGAACGCCATACGTCACCACGTCTGTCGGTCCAATCCCGAACAACAAACTCCGCAGCAATCTCGTCAGCGCAACTGCTCCGATGAGTCCGACTGCGATACCCGCGGCAGTTAAAATCATCCCCTGCCTAAGAACCCAACGCAAAATCGCTGTCCGGCTCGCACCCAACGCAACACGAATTCCGATCTCACGTGTTTTCTGTGTGACCGAATACGCGATCACGCCGTAAATTCCCACTCCCGCAAGCAGCAGCGCGAGCACGCCGAACAGTCCGATCAATTGCATCGCAAACTTGCGGCGACTCATCGATTCAGCGGCTATCCGCGCCATCGTCGTTTCGCCAAACACAGGCAAATCGCGATCTGACACGCGCACCTGTTCGCGCACCGCCTGCGCCACGCTCGACGGCGCCACATCAGTCTTCACGTATATGGCCATCGCATATGACGGAAATTGGAAGATCGGATGATAGAGGTGCGGTTGATCCGGCTGGTCAAACCCGTCGCTCTTCACGTTCCCGACAATTCCGACAACCGTCATCCACGGCGCTTCTGATGTTGGACCACCTCTTTTTATTCGTGCTCCTAACGGATCGCGGTTGTGAAAATAGCGATCCACAAGTGCTTCGTCGATCAGCACAACCTGCGGCGCTTGCCGGTCGTCGGCGTCGGTGAAGAACCGGCCGCGTTTCAGAGGCGTCTCGATCGTTTGAAAGTAATCAGGCGAGACGATGCCGATCTGAGCGGTCGGGATTGCGTTGTTAGTTACAGCGTCACCTTCAATCGTGAAGCCACCGGAATTACGTGGACCAACCAGCGGAACAGCATTACCACTGCTAATTGCAGCACTGCGCACGCCCGGAATCGCCTTCACTCGTCCCACCAGGTCCTTTATGAACCCGGATCGCTTCAACGGATCTCTGTACGGATCGAGTTCCGGATTATTCGGCACCGGCAACCAGACACGAGAGAGCAAGACATTGTCTGGATTGAAACCCGGATTCACGTCAAGCAGCCGAACAAAGCTGCGAAGCAGCAATCCCGCCGCGATCATCAGAATCAGCGACAGCGCGAACTCGAGAATTACAAGCCCACTGCGAAAACGATGAGTCGCGAGTCCGAATCCAGATCCGCGGCTACCATCCTTCAAATTGGCGACGACGTCCGGTCGAGATGCTTGGAGCGCAGGAAAGAGTCCGAAGAGCAATCCCGTAACGGTCGAGATTAGAAACACAAACCCGAGGATGCTCAGATTGATCTGGATTTCATGTAGTCGAGGAATGTCGGCGGGGATGAGTTGGACCAACCCTTGTAATGTCAAGGTGAGCACAAGAAGCGCGAGCGCTCCGCCGATAAACGCCAGCAACAAACTCTCCGTCAGAAGCTGAACTACGAGGCGGCGACGACTCGCCCCGAGCGCGAGGCGAATAGCCATCTCGCGACGTCTCCCGGACGAGCGTGCGAGCATCAGGTTGGCGAGGTTGACGCACCCGATTAGTAGTACCAACCCGACGGCGCCGAGAACGACGTACAGAATCTTTTGCACGTTGCCGACCAACTGCTGGTGTGCTGACAACACGCGAATGGACCAACCCGCCTGTTGCGGATATTCTTTCGGAAACTCGTTCTGAAGCTGGGCAACGAGACCATCCACTTTTGCCTGTGCCTGGTTGACGTCAACTCCGTCTTTCAGGCGACCGATCGCACCCGGAAGCATTCGTGCCGCGCGCACGGGAGGACCAAATGGATTCGCTGAGAACCCGGCCGTTCCCCACATGTCGACAGCATTTCGCAACGTTTTGCCAGGGTGACGAAATCCCGGAGGCATCACACCGATAATCGTATAAAGATCTGTGTCTGCATAAACTTTACGACCGAGGATATTTGGATCGCTGCCGTAGAGTCGCTTCCAAAGTCCGTCGCTAATCACGACGCCCTCGGCGAAGCCCTTCGCTTGCTGTTCCTCAGGACCGAACACACGCCCAAGCTGAGCGGTCGCGCCGAGCAACGCGAAGTAATTTGGACTGACGGCCAGCAGCTCGATTCGTTCGGGTCTTTCAGATCCGGTTAGATTAGCGTCGACAGGCCAGACTGCCGACACCTGCTGGAACGCACCCGAACGCTCTTGGAGATCTTTCAATTCGTCGACCGACATCCCGACGTCTTCAATCTGCCGGCCGGTCAAATCGTCGCGAATGATCACGATCTGTTCTGGTTTCGAGAAGGGAAGCGGGCGAAAGACGACGGCGTTCACGACACTGAAAATCGCCGTATTCGCGCCGATTCCGAGGGCGAGTGTCAGCACCGCAACCAGTGTAAATCCCGAGTTATTGCGCAACATGCGAGCTGCGTAACGGACGTCATGAAGAAAAGTGTTCATTTGGGTGGCCCTTTCGTCTTAACGTTCGAATGTTGGATACGGTCAGTACCGTAACGCGGTAGCGTCGGGTCTGCGTAGCACATGAATCTTTCGGGATTAATGCAAACGTCGACCCGACGCTACCGCGTTACGGTACTGACCGCATCCAAGAGCAGTTATAGGTCAAACTGCGTCACTACGATGATTCAAGTCTGTTCAGGGTCTCTTGCTGTGTATCGATTTTCGTTTACGTTGTTTCGGTGCAATTAGTTCATGAGTTTTCCAGCTTATCAATTCTGGATTCCCCACCGCCTCAGAAATCTCCGAACATTCGCGGGTAGGATGTGCGTGCGAATGACACTCTGCATTGTCTCGGGCCTGCTGTTATGGGGCGTCGCGGTTCGAGGCGCGCAGGCTGATACGCTCGAGGAAAAGCTCGGAGGTGTAACTGAGTTTGTGCCGAAAGCTAGTGCGCCCGTGGATCAGCTAATCGAAGTCGCACAAAGATTCAAGATCCCAATGGCGATCGAGTGGGTCGAGAGGTCGCGCACCGCTCCCGATCAGAGGCTGCCTTCAGGGAAACGATCCGTGCGGGAACTGATCGAGGAAATCGCAAGTGTGGCGCCCGAGCACCGCGCGATAGTTGATGGCGGCCTCGTTCGCATTTACTCACCCACCGACTCTTTAGACCCGCTCAACTTCCTGAATATCCGGCTCAAGAGTTTTCGCGTGAAGGACGCAGATCTTTTTGCGGCCGAAGATCAATTGCGATGGGCCATCAGGTTCAAGCTCGAGCCCGAGAAATACAGGTACGGGTACAACGGCGGTTATGGTCATGCCGCTGATCACATCTTTCAAATCACGAAGTTCACGCTTTCGGAATCAGACGTCACCGTTCGTGAGATCCTGAATCGGATAGCTCTGGCCCAGGGAAATGCACTTTGGGTAGTCACGATGAAGAGTGAGGACCTCGACTCACCCGTTAAGTTTGCGTGGCACTTTCTTCCACTGTCGGAAATCGCGGAACTGGCGACAGAACACGTCGCCGTGGATGTGATGGTAGAGGGGCTGCTGGACGAGCGTATGACCACAATTCCCGTAATGCTTGAACACAGTCTGGCTGGTGATGCGGGAGGGACGATTGGCGGATCTTCATCGCAAGGCACTTCGTTTCGATACGCAGCCAGAATCGCAAAGCTGGGCAAAGACTTCGTGACGCTTTCACTCCACCTCAACGTCGGACGCGCAGGCGAAGCCGAATTCACCTTTGACCAGAAAGTTGAAATTTATAAGGACCGCCTCACCGAGATCCAACCCGAGCCTCGAATCAGAATCCGAGCCTATTTTGAGCCACAAAAAAGCACACAGGACTGAGGAAGGGCGCCCACTCCGGTTTTCATTATGTCTTTTGTGCGCTTTTTGTGCCTTTTTGTGGCTAATGAGCCCTGGTTATCTCGAGCGATGACATGCGCTTCGTGCCCGGATAAGGTTGCGTGCCTTTGACGATACTCCAGAGGACGAGATTGAATGCCGCCTCGTCAGCGGCATCAACTCGATCGAGGTTCAACTCGAGCGACGCTTCCGCGGTCGGATTCTTTGCCGGATTCAACTCGTTCAGCGGATGCTCTGACTTCAGCGACACGTACGGCGTTAAGTTCGGTACCGTCCCAAAGATCTCGCGTAGTGGTCGTCCGTAGTAATCAAACTTCGAAAGCTTATCGAGACCCAGAATCTCCTCCATCGTCGCGAGCACGTCCGTAGTGTTCACGAAGCGATGGAAAACGCCGCCGCGATTGTACGCAGAGACGACGAGCAGCACTGAGCGATGCGAATCGACGTGATCTGGTCCATCCTGCGCGTCATCTTCCAAAACGAAGAAAACCGTGTCTTTCCAGTAAGGCGAATTCGACACTGCTTCGATCATACGACCCAACGCGAGATCGTTGTCGGCCATGTGTGCCTTCGGCGTGCGTTTTCCCGGACGTCCACCGAACGTGTGATCCCCGGGGAGATGCATGATTTGCAAGGCAGGAAGGTTTCCGCGCCGCACGAACCCCTGAAACTCCTTCATCCAAACGTCGACGCGAACCTGGTCCATGATGTTCATGTCGAACGCCGGATATTCGCGACTGGTAAAACGATCGAGCGCCGGCTTGACCGCTCGGTACTGGGCCGGCTCATTCTTGCTTTTACTCGGCACTGGTTCGCCAAATTCACCATAGTTCCTTAGCGTCAGTCCTTTTTTGATTGCCGCATTCCACAGATAACCAGACGCAGGTTCGTCGACGTCGCCGCGGTCATTTCCATCGCGCCGCGATGAATAGAGCGAAGGGATCGTCTTCTCACCATAATCGGTGACGTATCCGGCAGTACTCCAAACGTGACCCTGCGAGCTGACCTCCGCGTTACAGAAAAATCGATCGAACAATCCGAATCGCTCTGCGAGGGCGTGATGGTTTGGAGAAATCGCTCGCGGGAAAAAGACCAACGATGAATCGCCGTCGCCCTGAGGCAAGTCGCCCAATACCTGATCGTAAGTACGATTCTCTTTGATGATGTAGATGACGTGTTTGAAAGGCGGATACTTTGCGGCGCGACCGGGTGTGTTGCTCCAATTGTTTGCGCGCGCGACGCGCCTGGTCAGTGCCATCAACTCGCGCGCGTTGACCTCCGCGGGAAGTGTGGTGATGCTGCCGTTCAATTGTCCGAGCGTATAGTGAATGCTGTCGTCACTCAGTTCGACGTCGGGTGTTGGGAATTGCGGATTCGCTCGCGTGCCTTTGCCCTTGCCGTTCAGAACAAACAGACTATCGCGCGTCAGCAACAGAGACGCGGGATACCATTCGACGGGAATTCTCCCGATCAATCGAGTTGGACCACGCCCTGTCCTTATGCCTGCGACATTACCTGCGAGTTGAAACACCGCGACCGCGTTGTTGTCAGCTTCCGCGACGTATAGTCGTAAACCGTCGTGTGAGAGTGCGAGCGCGTTCGGCGTGCTGCCTTGATTTGGACCAGCCGGAGGTGGATCGAGAAGTGTGGTTAAAACGCGTAACTGTTTGGTATCGACAACGGCGATTGTGTTGGTGCTGGCTGAGGCGACGAATAGTCTCGAGCCATCGTGGTTCAGCAAGAGCGCGGAAGGATGCCGGCCAACGGGTATTCTCCCGCGTTCTTTCCACTCGCCGTCGCCTCGCGCAAAGACCGAGACGGTTTGTCCACCCCAGGCTGAAACGTACACCTCGTCCGCAGGTGAGATCGCGACCGTGTAAGGATAAGGCTCCGTTTTCAGGCGTTGGACCACGCGCTTACTCTCGAGATCGACGACGGCAAGCGAGTCGCTGATATTCTCCGCGATCAGCAGTTGCTTATCGTCGTGAGATACAGCGATGCCGGCTGCGAAGCGAGTGCCGTCTTTCTTTGGTTCTTTCGGCGCGAGAACAATACTGTCGATGAGCGTCGCATGTTTGTCGCGCCATGCGTAGCGATAGACCACGTCTTCATTGCCGCCCGACGCGTAGAGCGTCCGGCCATCGCGGGAAAAGGCGAGACCAAGGAATGCACCCGGCTGTGGAATCGTTTGCAGTGTCGCTCCCGTGTGGCGATCGACGACTTGAATACCCTGCTGCCGCCAACCGTTAAGTGAAAGCACGAGCCGGTCACCTTCGGGTGAGAGCACCATCGCGAGCGGCATGTTGCCGGCGTTGTAAGATCGACCTGCTGCATCGAGGCACGTTCCAACCGGCAAGCACGTTTGCGCGTCCTGCGCCATCGCACTCGCACCCGCGAGAACAATACAAATCAGCAATCCGGTGCTTAGAATTCTTGTCATATTAGCCCCTGCAGTTCATGCGAACAGCTGCTCAATCTCTGGCGGAAACTTGCGGCGCGGCGAGTTGTCCCTGACGTGGAAAGGCGGCAAACTCGGATCGTTTTTCGCCGCTCGAAGATACTTTCGTTTATCTACCCGCTCGCCTCTTACCCAATACCGCGGAAACCCTCGACGCAACTTATTCGCGAGGTTCCATTCTCGCTCGATGCCGTGGAACTCACCCTCGTGCCAGTGTCGTTCTTCGTACACGATGTGAGGCTTACTCAACCACCACTCATAACCGTGCGGCAACCCGTCTCGTAACGTGTGAATCTCGGAAATGCGAATAGCGCCGTCTTCGTCTTCCACGCGCCAAACGTCGTAACCAGTTCCATGACGCAGGCTGTACGTGCCGATGATCGATCCGTCACGTCCATACTGTTTCGCCGTGCCATGAATTTTGCCGTTCACGTACGGCTCGATCAGGCTCAGTTGCCCGTCATCCTCCCATTGATATTCACGTCCATGTTTAACTCCATTCCTCAGCGGGGTCTCTGTGACGAGTTGACCTTCTTCGCCATACGCGCGTTGTCCTACGACTTCACCATTCAAAATGCAGTCTGTGAGCCGAGTGTAGATGGCTCCGCCGACACGCCGAAATTCGCGCGTAACCTGCTCAACAACGTTTGGAGGAATGTCTCGCCTCATTTGGTTGGTCCAAGATAGCGGTCAAACCAATCTCTATGCAACGTCTGTGTCACCTGTGTTACTAACTTTCAAAAAAGGGATTGCCCCGCGCTCGTTAAGCGGCTAAGATTACGCCCCCAAGCCCCCAGCTTTCCCCAACAGCATTCAGGGTTAACCTTGTGACATAAACAGTACCTCGACAAGTAAGGAGAACTCTCGGTGAAGACACGTTATACTCTCGCGCACGCACTGGCTCTATCATTCGTCCTGGCAGGGCTGTTTGTATACATTGCCTCGGTCGATGTTTATTCTTCCTCGGGCTACGGCCATAAGCCTCCCGCCACGCATTCTGACTTAGAAAAAGTCAAGCAGTCCTACTCCAAAATCCCGTTGAGCTTCGTCGCCAATCACGGCCAGGCCGGCAAAGACGTAAAGTTCACATCTCGCGGAAGCGGCTATAGTGTCGCACTTGCGCCGACTACATTCACGCTTGCCCTTGCGAACTCACACGCATCCGCCTCTGTGCTAAGGGCAACCCTGCTGGGCGCCAACAGCGCGGCAAAAATAAGCGGGCTTGAACGGCTGCTCACCAGAACGAACTATCTGATCGGCAACGATCCGAGAAAGTGGAAGACGAACATTCCGAATTACGCGAAGGTAAAATATTCAGGCGTATACCCGGGAGTCGACCTTGTTTTTTATGGTAACCAGAATCTCCTGGAATACGACTTCGTAGTTTCACCCGGCGCGGATCCTCGTGTCATTGCACTCGGATTTGACGGCATAACCGATATGCGCGTCGATGACAAAGGCGATCTCGTACTGCGCACTGATGCGGGAGAGATTCGACAAAGCAAGCCAGTTGTCTATCAGCAGATTGACGGCGCCACGCAAATGATACCGGCCAGTTACGTCATCAAAGGCAAGAAACAGATCGCGTTTGAAATCGCGAATTACGATCGAAGCAAGCCACTCGTAATCGACCCCACGATCGCTTTTTCTACTTTCCTCGGAGGCAGCGGCAACGATCGAGGCGACGGCATCGCGATTGATTCGGCGGGCAACGCGTACATAACCGGCAACACAAACTCGGCAAACTTTCCGATAACGCCGGGAGTCTTCCAGCCTACCAAAGCCAGCCTCGACTTTGACGTCTTCGTGACAAAGATGAACTCGACAGGCACGGCCCTCATCTACTCTACATACTTTGGCGGCAGTAACAGGGAATCAGGGAACGACATTGCTTTGGACTCAGCGGGTAACGCATACGTGACAGGACTGACCGATTCGCCCGACATTCCGACTACGCCCGGCGCATTCAGGAACACGCCCGTCGGCTCCGATGAATTTGATACGTTTGCAATGAAGCTCAACCCGACGGGCACCGCGCTCGTCTACTCAACCTACCTTGGCCCTGCCGGCGGCAGTGGGATTGCCGTAGACTCGACAGGAAACGCGTTCATCACCGGCAATGCTAATGGCGACTATCCGACTACACCGGGCGCCTTCCAGACTGTGTACGGTGGTGGTGGCGATGCGTTTGTGACGAAGCTGAACGCGACGGGCACGGCGCTCATCTACTCGACCTTTTTGGGTGGAAGCGGATTCGATACCGGTTCGGAAATCGCGATCGACTCGAGCGGCAACGCCTACGTAACGGGCGTCGCTGCAGATGGCTTTGCCGTCACGACCGGTGCGTTTCAAACTTCTTTCAATAGCCTCACCGATGCGTTTGTAACGAAGCTCAACTCGACCGGCACAGCGCTGGTCTACTCGACCTATTTGGGCGGGAGTGGAAGTGACGTCGGCAATGGCATTGCGGTTAACTCCGCGGGCAATGCATACGTGACAGGCTCTACCGACTCGTCAAACTTCCCGACTACGGCGGGAGCTTTTCAGGATGAGAAGGGTGCGGGCTTGGATGCGTTCGTCACGGAATTGAGCGTTGCGGGCAACGACCTCGCTTATTCGACCTATCTTGGTGGGGACGGAATTGATTTTGGATCCAATATCGCGGTGGACACGGCTGGAAATGCTTCGGTCACAGGTGTAACCGGTTCAACCGATTTCCCGACCGCGGATGCAGTTCAAAGCGATTACGGCGGCAACAACGACGCCTTCGTCACGCGATTGAATGCAACCGGCACGGGACTGGTGTTTTCGACGTACCTCGGAGGGAGCGAGGGTGATGGCGGGTTTGCGATAGCGGTTGACGCCGCGGGAAGTATTTACGTAACGGGGTCAACGAATTCTCCGGATTTTCCGACCACTCATAACGCGTTCCAGACGTTGTTCCAGGGATTCTCTGACGCATTTGTCACCAAGATCGTGTTTTCAACCTTCGATGTTTGCTTCAAAGATGATGGCAATGGGAATTCATTCCAGTTCAACTCGACAACGGGCGAGTACAGATTTACGGCAGGCGACTTGACCGTGACCGGCACAGGCACGCTCAGCGAACACGGATGCTTGCTCGTGCTCGAAGACAATGCGTCGGGACAGCGAGTTAAGGCGCAATTCAACCACTGCAACAACATGGGCCAGGCGGTAATTCAGACAGAGGGTGAGAAGAAGACGACTTTTGTAGTTACGGACAAAAACACGTCTGACAGTGACTGCGCACCGTAATTGATGTTCAAATACGCCGCAGGCGTTCGCTAATTCCAGCCCAGGGTTCGAGCAGCGCGAGAACCCTGGGGCTACAATTTCAACTCGCGATCAACCCTGAAAGGGTTAGATGGTCGGCGAACCCTTTCAGGGTTGAATGATCATTAAATGTTCTCATCTTTGGCAATTAACGCCGAAGGCGTTCGCTAATTTCAGCCCAGGGTTGGAGCGCAGCGACAACCCTGGGGCAACCCCCGAGAGTTTATCCAACCCTGAAAGGGTTAATATCGCACATGCCTAACGCTTTCAGCGTTGGTTCTGCTTCTGATTTTAGATCCCAGGGTAGTCGCTGCAGCTGCGCTCCAACCCTGGGACTACAATTTCAACTCGCGATCAACCCTGAAAGGGTTAAATGGTTGGCGAACCCTTTCAGGGTTAAATGTTTATTTAAAATCTTGATCCCAGGGTTGTCGCTGCGCTCCAACCCTGGGCTGGAATTAGCGAACGCCTTCGGCGTTAATTTCCAACCGCACTCCTTCGGCATAATTTCAAATGCACTGTTCGGCGTTAATTTCAAATGCAATACTCTCCGCTGTTGACCTTGGCGTTCACACTATAGTACAGGTCGCGCATGAAACGATCCGTCATCCGTAACGCGACGATAGCGGCAGCGGTCCTGACAGTGGCTGTTCACGCAGGCACAGCGACATCTCAGCAAACGTCAGCGGATATGATCCTGGCCCGCATGGCCCAGGCGCTTGGCGGGGTCGAGAGGTTGCGGCAGGTCGAGAATATTTATCTGCGGGGCAAGGCTGAAGTCGCGGGGTTGAGTGGAACCGTCGACGAATGGCAGACCTCGCGCGGACAGCACAAGCAGATCATCGATCTCGGGGACGTCTACAAACAAACCACGATCTTCGACGGCACTCGCGGTTGGGCAATCGATCGCAACAACCAGATCAGCGACCTCGCAGGCGTGTCTCTGCAGAACGAAATCCTGGCCAACTATTTCGCCACGTTCTCTTACTTATTCACCGACAGAATGCCCGGCACAGTCACCGCAAACGGTGAAGATCCGACCGGCAAATACTATCTCCTCCGGCTCAAACCAAACGGCGGCGCCGAAGCCACATTCGCTATCGACAAGACGAGTTTTCTTCCGTACAGCATGGCGATCGCCAATGCAGAGGGAACCAGCACCATCTATTACGAGGATTGGCGTGAAATCGACGGGATCAAACTACCTTTCCGCTATCGACAAACCGAACCCGATCCGACCAACAACACGCTGGTCCAACAGCAGTCGATCCAACTCAACACGACGATCGCAGCCACGAGCTTCATGCGCCCGCGGCCGGCCGCACCCGATTTCCGTTTTACGAATCGTCAAAACTCTTCGCGCATGCACCTCGAGCGAGTTGATAACGCGATCTTCGTGCAAGCCCGGATCAATAACTCACCGTTGCTATGGTTTGTTTTGGACACCGGCGCCAGCGTCACAGCCATCGACGCGCGACGTGCGCGTGCGCTCGGTCTAAAGTCAGCCGGCAAGGTTGCAGCGAGCGGAGCGGGTGGCACTTCCGAGGTGCAGTTTACGAAAGGAGTGGCCTTCACTTTGCCGGGCGTAAAACTGGTGAACCAGACGGTGATTTCTGTTCCGTTCGTCAAACAGTTCGCCAGCGTGAAGCGACCCTTCGGCGGCATACTCGGTTATGACTTCATCAGCCGCTTCGTGATCGAGCTTGATTTCGTCAAGCAGACTCTTACCCTCCACGATCCAAAAAACTACGCGTACAAAGGGGCAGGCAAGCGCGTGCCGATCGAGATAGATGGTACGCCATTCATGCAGGCTGAAGTGAAGGTAAATGGACAGGAGCCGGTGGCGGGCCGCTTCGAGATCGACACTGGATATGACGGCGCGCTGAGTCTCTACCACCCGTTCGTTATGGCCCACCCGATTCTGATGCCAGCCGCAACAAGCGATCCCAATATTCGGCACGGGATGGAACATTCAACCACGAGTGTACGCGCTCCCGTGGAGAGCGTCGCTTTTGGAGGGTTTTCCTTTCCAAACGTCTTCGCAGATTTCCCGCTCGGGGAGGGAGGCGTCCAGGGTGACAAGAGCAAAGCGGGATTGATTGGAAACGAAATCCTGCGCCGGTTCAAAGTCATCTTCGACTACTCACGCCAGACAATGATCCTGGAACCCAACGCCCGTCTCTCCGATCCTTTCCCCGTCAGCGCCCCACAATGAGTTACTCCACGCGCCACTGAAAGCACAACTGATAACCGTCCGGGTCGCGCACGTACAACTGCTTTGAGCCCCACGGCGCGATCTGCGGTTCCTCAACGTCGATGCCTTGCGCCTGTAGATGACGATATGCGGCGTCGACGTCGGGGCAGCCGAAGTACAAGCACGTGTCACGATGCGCTTTGATTCGCCCAGGATCGGGCTGTGCCGGACGGTGGTCCTGCTCGTGAGCGGTGTTTAGCATCACCTGTACATCGTCGAGTTGCAGCAATCCCCAGTCGAACTGATCGCCTTCGCGCGGTGTTGTTGTCCGAAGGACTTCGAAACCAAGTACGTCGCGGTAGAAGCGAATCGATGTGGGCATGTCAAAGACTTGCAGCAGCGTGCAAACGCCACGTAGTTGTATACTCATGAGCCACAGATTACACAGATCACAAACGTGCCACAATATAACGGCAGATGGTGTTTATCTTTTGGAGGAACACTATGCGCACCTATGTTGTAATTGCGTTGCTTGTCGCTTGTGCTGTTAGCGCGTTTTCGCAACAGGATCAAACAAGAGCGCAGACGCTCGCCGCCTCTTTCAATAAACAAAAGCATGTCATGAAGGAGAAGCACGGCGTAAGAATGGAGAAGTATAAGGACGTGCGGAGCGAACCGCTCGTTCGTCAGAACGTGGCGGACTACTCAGGCGTTTATGAGATGCCGGACCTGGGTTACGTGATTGATGTTCGGGTGGGAAGTGACGGGAAGGTTCAGGCAAACGGGTACGACAAGACGCGGACGTTCACACTCGAGAATGCGCGAATCGAGGGAGCGTTGCTGACGGCGTCGAAGGTTTATCAGGACGGCGCGATGGAAAAGTTTGAGGGTGTGTTTCTGAGTCGCACCGATCGAAACAGCCCGACGGATCCGGGCGTCACGATCTCGGGGCTGGGCGTTATACCAGCAGCGCCGATCGAGGCGCATGGAGTGACGTTCGACAGGCTGTTCTATAGCTTGAGGTAGGTGTGAGCCACAAAAAGGCACAAAGAAGCACACAAATGTGCCTCTTTGTGGCGCTAAGTTCAGTCGAGTTTCTTAGTGAAGCCGGAAACGTCCCAGCGGCTTTCGATATTCTTGAAGAGCCGTAAGCTGTTGAAGAATGCGTTCGAGCCCCCGCCGGCTAGCTTCGAACCTTCCTGACCGGCGATCTTCGAACCTTCTTGTCCGGCGATCTTCGAACCCTCCTGACCGGCAATCTTCGAACCTTCTTGCCCCGCGATCTTCGAACCTTCTTGCCCAGCGATCTTTGATCCTTCTTGCCCGGCGATCTTCGAGCCTTCCTGACCGGCAATCTTCGAACCTTCTTGCCCCGCGATCTTTGATCCTTCTTGCCCGGCGATCTTCGAGCCTTCTTGCCCGGCGATCTTCGAGCCTTCTTGCCCGGCGATCTTCGAACCTTCCTGACCGGCGATCTTCGATCCCTCTTGACCCGCGATCTTGACGGCCCCGCCAACCGCAGCACCAGCAGCGGCCGCAGCACCGAGATATACCCCCTTGTCGTAACGCTCGTCGAATCTCACACCCGACCGATACTTGTATCTCGCACCCGCCGGCACAGGAACGTCCTCGACCGGCGCCTCCGACTTCCTGAACGTGACTTCATACAGGTATTTCTGAAGGAAGTTTGCCCACGAAAGCTTCTTTCGTTCTGAGTCTCTCGCAAACCACAGACTCTCGTAATTCTCCCGCGACACCTCATACGCCTCACACGACCACGGGAAAAACACCGACACACCATTCGAGTACTGGTAACCCCCACCGCTAAACCCACTGAGAAGCACCGCCCGGTTCAGCTCTTCCAAAACCCTGCGGCACTGTTGTTGGACCGCCCCACGCAAGAACTCTACATCCTCGCCTTCGCCAAGCTCGTCCGCGACCCTGCCACACTCCGAATCAAGCAGCTCGCAGAAGTCACCAAGATCTACATTCTGATCGTACATGTACGACTGACATTTCCAGTGTACCTGAAGGATCACGCGCTCCATCTGTCGATAGAGTCGCTTGTTCGGATCGTCAAAACACGAAAGCAGATTCTCAGACAGTTCTTTGAACGCGTCCGCCAGACGTGGCAACTGGCCCAGATCCCACGCAGCCATGTCGACCGACACGCCACCGACCGTGTACGAGTCCTGGCTACGGATAAATTCGCGAACGAATTGCTCCGCGACGAGCCGCGTGTCGATGTTGCGATTATTCTCTCGCGTCAAACAACCGAGGATCTTTGCGTATGTCCACCCCGCGCTCGGCACACTGCCTTCAGAAGCGATCATCGTTTTCGCCACGTCGGCAAATTGATAGCCCACTTCGAGCATTCCCATAACGCAGCTATCAAAACCCAGAATGTCGAGTCGTTGGGCGAGCAGCGGCGCCGTTGCAGTCTCTCGAAATTCGCCGTCCACGTTATTCCGATCGGCGGCTTCTATTAACTGTTCCTCGGAACACGTCAACCGCATCAGCATCCCGTAGAAGTCCGACATCTTCAGCGACTTGCCCGACGTCTCGTCTTTGAACAAACCGATGTCCTGAAAGCCGAGCGAGTGGCCGGAGAATATCAGCGCGTACTTCTGCGCGCGCCGGCCATACGAGATCTCACCCTTCTCGTTTTCAACTTCGACCTTGTTGACACACCAGTCGACGAAATTGACGATTGAAGATGAGTCAGCGGCGTTCTCATTCTGTTTCTCGTTAACGGGATAGAGTTTGTTTGGAACTTTATAGGAGCGAACGTATCGTGGTTTCCCGGCTTCGGAGAAGTCACAATACAGAGTCGGAATCGCGGGGGAGTTGCCGTCGTAGTACACGAAAAGATTTGGGCTATCGGGGCCGGCGGCCGCGACACTTTTGATCTGCTCCATCGCATAAGCCATGTCCACGGCGAGATTGTTATCGCCGGCCATGTAAATCATAATGGTCCATTCTTTGTCAGTCATGGGAGGTCCTCCTTGTTAGAAATGAGAAAAAGGCTCAAAAAGTTAGCGGAAATCCTTGATCAGGACGATGTCTCTGGTCGCGGACCAGCGGTAGACAGCGATTTTGCCCTCGCGCGAGAAGGCGAAACTGGTTAGGAATTCTGACTTGAAGTTAGTTAACTGCTTTGGCGGCCCGCCGTCAAGTGGTTGACTCCAAACATTTAGTATGCCCGAGCTGGAATCAAGATAGGCTATGGACCGTCCATCAGGCGTCCAGGCAAACGCGATCGGCTGAATGGTGCGAGGCAGCTCGACGGTCTTCACAGGCTCGCCGCCTTCGAACGGAATGATTGCCAGCTTTGGTTGTGTATTTGCCTGATCGTCCGTGTAGAAGTAACTGATCAGCTTGCCATCCGGCGAAACGGCGGGGTACTGAGAAGTACGATCGCTCAATTGCACCGGATCGCCACCATCGATCCCCACCTTCCAAATGGCCCACTTTCCTGACCGGCCAGACATGAAAACTACCGAGCGGCCATCAGCAGAACAGGCTGGATACGCATCAACATAAGTGCTGGCGGTGAGTTGTTTCTGATTACTTCCATCTGGATTCATTCGCCAGAGGTTCCAACTGCCCGCGCGATTGGATTGGAAAACTATGTACCGGCCATCGGGACAAGCTGAGGGTTGTTGGTCGAGAAAAGCGTCGGACGTCAGTGGCTTTGCTTCGGAGCCGTTAGGATTAGCAATCCAAATGTCCCAATTCTCGCCCGTTCGACTGGAGTAAACAATCTTTCCATCCGGTGTCCACGACACAAAATCTGAAAGACTGGTTTTAAGAATCTGTCGTGCCTGACTTTCATCTTCATTAGGAGCAGACACCCAAATGCTGCTGGCGTTTACCTGTTGGATCGTCGCGATAGTACGTTCGTCTGCCGTCAACCCCAGACTAACGCCTCCGTAACCATTCAAATCGTTCGTTATACGTCGCGTTTCACCGCCGGGATAAGAAAGGGACCAGATCTGTGTCCCGACTGATGAGAACTCAGGCTGAGCAGCCATGATCAAACTACTACCGTCCGAGAGCCAGAGTAACCGACCAACGATGGCCCATCTTTGCGAACCCACCGGACGAAGATCTCCGCCTTCAGCCGGCACCTCAGCAACGGTCGCGTATCCGGCGGCGGTCCCATCGAACACGCCGCAAACGATTCGTTTCCCATCTGGAGACCATGATGGTCCTGAATCAAAGAACGAATTAGGCTGCTTGAGTACGGCCAAAGTCCGCGGTTCTCCGGTAGCGTCGGCATTTGCCACCATCAGTACCTCCTCATCGTGATTCCTGCGCACGAAAGCGAATTGTGAACCGTCACGCGAAAACCCAATGGCACTGTAGACACGATCCAGGACCTTTACGGGAGTGCCACCGAGGACAGGAATACGATAGAGCGTAGGTACAAACTTATTTCTCTCGAGTGCGGCGACGTAATAGATCATCTCTCCATCGGGCGAGAAGGTCGTGGCGATGTACGCGCCGTTCTCGGCGGGCAGAATCCGAACGAGGCTGTTCGTCGAAATTTGTCTGATCCACAGGCTGGTTTGCTGTTTAGCGTCATTCGCCGCGCACACCACGTACTTGCCGTCAGGTGAAATCGAGAGTTGGCCGTTGATGTCTTCGACGCCGTCGATTTTCCCGCCCGTCGTTAATGCCGACATCTTTAACGGACCAATCTGTTTTGGTCGATTCAACAGCAGGTAGAATCCGTAGCCAACGGCGCCGGCGACGATCAGCACGATCAGGACAATCGCTGCGAGCGCCTTCTTATGTTCGCGCACCCGAAACGGCGAAGATCCTCCTGCGGTCGAGAATTCGCCCGTGGCTACAACGCCCTGTCCTGCTGTCGATGCGAGGGTTGGTTGCTGTGTCGCCAATGAGATTGCGGGTGCCTGTGACAGCGGTGGCACGGAACGACCGAGATCAGAAGTTGTTGATGAGTGGATGCCACCAGAGTCGATCCGCTGCTTGAATCGCTTCAGCTTGCCGAGCATTTCCTTCGCGGTCTGACAGCGCTCTTCGAGATCTTTCGTCAGTGCTTCAGCCACGATCAATTCGAGTGCTTCGGGAACGTCGTGTGCGAAATGAGCTATCGGCAGCGGTTCCTGATCCAGGATTGCGACGATGATGTGGTTCTTCGAAGGACCCTCGAATGGCGCGCGTGCGGCGAGCATTTCGTAGAGCACGACACCAAGACTCCAAATATCCGACCGCGCATCGACGTCGCGACCAGCGGCTTGTTCGGGCGACATGTAAGCTGCTGTGCCAAGCACTGCGCCGGGTTCGGTATTGACGATCGCCATCGTCGTCGCTTCCGATCCGGACAAGGTGTCGTATCTTTCGGTAAGTTTCGCCAGGCCGAAGTCCAGCACCTTCACGATGCCGTCCTTGCGGATCATGATGTTCTCCGGCTTGATGTCGCGATGAACGATTCCGGCGGCGTGTGCGGCAACCAGGGCAGCGGCGATTTGTGTTGCGATGTCGAGAATCTCAGACAGCTTCAGCCGCTGGATGCGCATGTGGTCTCGCAACGTCATGCCATCGACAAACTCAGTCGCGAGAAAAGTCGTGTCGTCGGTGCGACCGATTTGGTAGACAGTCAGAATGTTGGGATGGTTGAGCGCCGACGCGGACTTCGCTTCCTGAATGAAACGTTTCAGGCGGTCCTGGTGAGACGCGACTTCGGCAGGCAGAAACTTTAAAGCGACGTGACGGCCGAGCTCTGTATCCTGAGCGCGATACACCTCACCCATACCGCCCGCACCGATTTTGGCAATGATGCGATAGTGGGCAACAGTAGCTCCGGGGGACAGTTCTGCCACTCGTGAGTTTTTATCATGGATGCCACAAAAAGGCACAGATCGCACATGACAAGTTGCTACATTCGCGCTTTTTAGGCATTTTGTGGACTAAAGGAGTTTAGAAATGCAGAAACGCAGGCTGGGGAAGCTCGAAGTGTCGGCAATTGGGCTCGGGTGCATGGGGATGACTTACGGGTACGGTCCGGCGCCCGACAAACAGGAGATGATTTCGCTGATTCGGTCGGCGGTCGAACGCGGGATTACCTTGTTTGATACCGCCGAAGTGTACGGTCCGTTCACGAACGAAGAACTCGTCGGTGAAGCGCTCGCTCCCGTGCGTGAACGAGTCGTAATCGCAACCAAGTTCGGTTTCAAACCTGGACCAGGCGAGCAGTCGAGGTGGAATGGACTCGATA
>Ga0207671_10001237_pt1 | contig 30177 bp, 26 predicted proteins | sample KBSC24metaG_FD_184352 | JGI IMG/M metagenome (GOLD analysis project Ga0207671, IMG submission 184352) | Corn rhizosphere microbial communities from Kellogg Biological Station, Michigan, USA - KBS C2-4 metaG (SPAdes) (version 2) | ecosystem: Host-associated > Plants > Roots > Rhizosphere > Soil...
ATCCTCATCTTTATTTTCTTGCACTCAGAAGGATAAAAACGTCCATCGGATACTGCCGATGTTTTAAGTATACATAGATCATTTGGAAGCATTTTGTCATCAGTAGAGTTAACACTCACGCCTGCTTCTAATAATTCAATTTCGTTACCTAATTCCTTAACTTCCCAATCAATAGGAATTAGCCCCAATGCCGATGTCTTATATCCTTCCGGTACTACACTACTCATCTATTCTGTTATAAAGTTTATTTATTATGCCTTTTGCTATTTAACTTAACCATCCCGAGGATGTCCTTGCAATGGTTTACCCATCTCGGGCATACCCACGCAATGGTATTAATCTCCATTGCCAATTCTTTTTACATTGGGGTTGGCGGTTAGTGATCGCAGTTGCTGTATGGCAACCTGGTTCAGCTTTTTAAGCCGCTCGCCCTGGGTTAATTTCATCCGTATAAATTCGGCATTCATACTTTCCATATTGGCCAATACCAGTAATTGCTCAATGGTGCTGTAATCCCTTATATTTCCTTCAAGGCCTTTATTGGTATCGCGCCATTGTTTGGCTGTCTGGCCAAACAATGCCACATTTAATAGATCGGCTTCATTTGCATAAATGTATTGCTCCTGTTCTTTGGTAATACCAGGCGGGATGATGGTTTCTTTTATAGCATCGGTATGTATGCGGTAATTTACTTTGGCAAGGGTGCGGTTAAGGTTCCAGTTTAAGGATAGCCTTACATTTTCTTCATCCTTCAGTCGCTGAAATTCTTTTATAAGGTAAAGCTTAAATTCGGGGCTAAGCCAGGAGCCAAACTCAAAAGCGATGTCTTTATGAGCAAAAGTGCCGCCATACCTGCCTGCACTCGCTATTAACCCCTTCGCATTTGTGGTTTCTATCCATTTTTTCGCTGATAGGTAAAAGCTGTTTCTTCCCGCTTCATTTTTAATTCCCTCGAATTCCATGGAATTAAAATCCGGATTGTTTATTTGCTCCCAAATCCCCAAAAATAAAATGGTATCCTTGTTTCTGAGCCAGTTTTCAATTAAAGCGCCTCCGCCATCAAAGTTCTTTACCATATCAGTCAGTGAAATAAAGTCACTTTCTTTGTGCGAAAGAATTGTAACAGCAGTCCCCTGCACATTAATGGTTGCCTGTTTATCCCTTGCCATAATTTTAATCCATTAATTCCTTTAAATATTTTTCCATCTGAGCCTGCACTCCCTTTAACTCAGCCTCCAGCTTTTCAATATCTTTTTGCACATCGGCAATATTTATTTCGGGCTCTTCCTCAAACGTATCTACATAGCGCGGGATGTTTAGGTTAAAATCGTTCTCTTTCACTTCATCCGGCGTTGCTACAAAGCTGAATTTATCCTCTATTACTCCCGGCTGCAATTTCCCTTCGTTAAATTGGTTATAGGTATTTACAATCCTGTCGATATCGGCCGGGCGCAACACATTCTGATTTTTACCGGGCTGGTAACCCTGGCTGCCATCAATAAACAGTACATTTTTATTTTCACCCTTCGCCCGGTTAAAGATCAGTATGGCGGCAGGTATCCCGGTCCCAAAAAACAGGTTAGCAGGCAGCCCTATAACGGCCTCCAGCAAATTCTCCTCAATGGTTTTTTGCCGTATCTTCCCCTCACTGCTGCCACGGAACAATACGCCATGTGGTACCACCACACCAACTTTGCCATGGTCTTCATAAGTAGTTTCTATCATGTGGCTGATAAAGGCCCAGTCGCCCTTGCTTTTAGGAGGCACGCCTCGCCAAAAACGGTTGTACCGGTCAGTTTCGGGGTCGTAGCTATTTGAAGCCCTGTTTTCTTCCTTGTCATCAACCTTGCCCCATTTGTCCAAACTGAAAGGAGGGTTAGCTACCACAGTATCAAATCGCATCAATACATCACCTTCTTTTAATTTGGGGTTCCGTATGGTATCGCCCCACCGGATGGTGGCATTATCAAAACCATGCAAAAACATATTCATCACGGCTAATGCCCATGTACTGCCGTTTGCTTCCTGCCCGTATAAGGAGAAATTATCCGAGCCCACTTCTCTTCCCGCCTTGATCAGCAATGATGCCGACCCGCAGGTAGGATCACATATCCTTGCTCCCGGTTTTGATTTGGTAAGCTTTGCCAGCAAAGTAGATACTTCACCAGGGGTGTAAAATTCGCCGGCCTTTTTGCCGGCATCACTTGCAAAATTTGATATTAAAAATTCATAAGCATCTCCAATAATATCGTTACGCTCCAGATGAGAAGGTGTAAGATCAATTTTATTAAAATCGATCAGCAGGTTAGTTAAGCGGGTTTTTTTGTCTTTCGCATCGCCCAAATTACTGCTGTTAAAACTGATATTGCGAAATATGCCGCTGCCGTCTTCGCTACCCAGCTTTTCGCGGTTGGCTTCTTCCAGGTCGTTTAACGCAATATCGATCAGTTCGCCATTATTGGTATCATTCCTGTGCAGGTATAAATAATCAAAAGTGCTGGTCTCCGGTATGCTGAAACGCTCCGTCCTCATTGCTCTTTCGGTACGCTCAACATCCCCGTTATACTTTTCCAGGTGTTTTTGATAAATATCTTTATTTACATCGCTCACGTATTTGAGAAACAGCATGGTCAATATATAATCTTTATACTGGCTTGGGTCAATTACGCCGCGAAAAGTATCGCATGCTTTCCAAACCATTTGGTTAATATCTTTTTGGGTTATTTTATTGCTCATGTTATTTTTTTATCGAGTGTAAAAGTTGTTTCTGTATAAGATTTTCGCGTAAACCTGCTATCTGTAGCAATAGCTCTTTTTCCCTTTTTCTGAGTGTATCCAACTCCAAAATAGTTTTTTGTTTTTGAATGGGTGGTATAAATACACCTAACTCTTTTACCGATCGTATGGTGATGGAACGAATGTCGGTTCCTCTTGATTGATCCTTAAAAAAAAGCTGTGTTTGCGGATGATTTAAATACCAGCTGAAAAACTCAGGCAGAATACTTCTTTGATCAAGAAGCCGTATCACGATGAAGGTTGAAGATGCAACAGCTTTTTCAACTATTCCATCATAATGATAAGCAAAATTATTATTACCCTTAATCGCTAAAAGAATATCACCCGGCCTTAACAGGTATTGTGACATGTTCCAATTAAATTTTAATTCGGGCTTAACTGAAACATCAAATTTACCTTTATCAAAATGTTTAGCCTGGAAATAATAAATATCACCATCCAACCCAGGCTTTATGTATATGCCCGAAAAGATTTCCGCTATATTTCTTAACGTTTTTTTCAAAAATATTTAAGTAATGAATGTACGAAGATAGTGAGTAGGATTTAAAATGTCAAGCTTTATTTCAAAAAAAATTAAGTACCGGCCGTACGTTTTAGAGTAGCCAGCCTTTTACATAGTTTTTATTTGGTAATTTGAAGTAATAAACCTTTAAAAAAATAAACCCGATAGTATAGCGGGGCTATCGCAACCAAAGCACCACCGGCCCTGCTTTTCGGAAAAATGAGATGATTATTAATTCATTATTCAAAGAAAATATTTTGCCAATTCCGGTAAACCACTGAAAAAGAGGACTGTTTCAGGTGTTTCAAAGTGTTTCACTTTTTTGGTGAAACAGTAGAAAAGCTGTCTTTTTGATAATCAGTTTATTGATTATCAGCAAATTACTATGCGAAATAGCCTGTTTCAAGGTGTTTCAGGTGAAACAGTTAAAACCGAGATATTAACCCTTAAAAATCAAACAAAGCACTTGCCCTTATGCCGAAGCGGGTGGTGTTGGGGTGGTTGAGGTAGGTGAAACGCTCTACCAGGTCGACGCGGAAGATCTTGAGGATATTGCCGATGCCGACACCGCCTTCGGTGTAGGGTGTTCTGCCGAGGCTGTAGGTTTCGGGTACGCCGGTTTGCCCTACAGGGAATTGAAGCAGGTTGGGGTGCAGCGCGGGGTCGTTCTCGTCACGCACACCGCCATACACGGTTTTAAAGGTAACATACTCGCGCCACTTCAGTTTTTTAAACAGCGGTATTTTGTTGAAGATGAAACCGTTGAGGCAATAATCTATGTTCAGGCTGGCGTAATGGTCGCTCACAAACTCCAGGAAGTTCATCAGGTTGTAGGAGTAGTAATCATAGGTGTAGGTTTGGTTGGCCTGGTGTATGGTGAGCAGCGGGTATGGCAGCTGACCGAACAGGTAGCCACCCTCGGCAGTAACGTCGGCATAGCCCAATTGCGACAGGTATACGCGCTTATCGATGCGCAAACGCAGATTGCGGTAATTGTAGTCGCCCCCGAAAACGCCCTTAAGGCCCTGGTGATAATCCAAACTGAGGATGGGGTATTTGCTGGGGATGATGATGCGGTAGAGCTTGCCCTGTACCAGCTGTTCGTGCGGGGCATAGCGCAGGTTTACCGATAATTCGGTGGTGGTGATGCTGGGTATGGTGTTCTGGAACTCATCGGTAAAGGTGAGTACCCCGGCGGGTATCTGCCGCCAATTTTTGAACTGGAAGGCGTAGGAAAAGTGGTTCTCGAACTCGTTTACATAGTCGAGCTTGTAATATTTGTTGTACAGGTATTTGTTATCCACCCCGCGTTTGAAGGAGAGGAAAAGGGCATCGTTTTGCGTAAAGGCCAGCTCCTCGCCGGGTATCCTGGTTTCGTACTGCACACTCGCCTTGATATAGCTTTCGGGGAATTTGTAAATAGATTGATTATTGAACGAATACGCCGCGCTTGCCAAATATTTGAATTGCCCATCCTTGAAACCGTAGGCCCCGTACCCCTCCAAATAATACCGGGTGCTGAAATCAAGCGTGGTGCGACCGCCGAGGCGTATGCGCGTACCCTCAACTGGGTTAAAACTATAGAACGCGCCAAGCGGGCCCACTTCCACCGGGCCAAATGTTTTAAAACCGACGGCAAACAGGTTGATGATCTCCATGGTGCGCCGGTAGGATGGCATGGTTTGCAGGCTGTCGATATCCTTATAGGCGTTGGTCTCCACGCTGGTTAAAGTATCCTGCCCCCGGCTATCCGACCAAAACTGGTCGCCCTGCTGCAAGGCGGTCTTTTTCCGGGTAACCAGTTCGCCGGCGTAGGTGCTGTCGGGACGGGGCACGTCGGTGAGGAAATGGCTATAGGTGATGGTGCGTTCGCCAAAAATACCTTTGTTGCCATTTTTATTAAAGCCGAAGTCGGCCTTCATGTCGCTCTTGCCGAGGTGGTAACGGTCGTCAGGGTTTTTCTCGTAGGTGAGGTCGACCGCCATGCTGCGCACCCAATTGAGGTTGATGTTTTTGTTGACGGATAGCCTTGCCTTCTGCACGGCGTATTTTCCATCCAGAGTGATAAGTATGAGACCTTCGAAGAGCATATCATTGCCATTGCGCGGCGTAAAGCTCAGCTGCACGAGTTTTTTATGGTCGACCTCGATGGTATCCGTAATGAAGAACTTATAGAACGCCGGCGCGTTATCAGAAATAGGACTCAGGAACTGGTTGGTCATCAAAAAGATATTGTTGGAGTAGATATCCACCTCCTGGTACATGCGGTTGAGGTAGTTGTTGACGCCTTCTTCATCTACAAAATTGACGATGTTCACCTTCTTTTCCCCTTCGATGATCGTCTTCGTCTTCTCAGGGCTTTTGCGGAAATAGCTTTGGGTCAGCTTTTCTTCCAGGTAAACCGGCAGGAGCGATTTGCCGGGGAAACTGGTGGTATCGCGGTTATCCAGCAGGAATTTGTATTTCTTATAGCCTTTGCGGTCGGCTAATTTGGTGGAGACGTTGATGAGCGAGAATTGGAGTTTTTCGTATTGCTTATACTCGGTGTAATTATAATTCTGCAAGCGGTTGCTATCCTTATGAGCTATCACCTGGCGGATCAGTTCCACGGCAGGGTTATCCTTATTGCGATATCGTTTCTTTTTACCCGATTTGATGGTAACCGTAGCGAGGGCCTGCACATCGGGCTGTAGTTTTACATTGATCACCTGCTCCTTACCGGCAACAATGGTGCGGATAACAGACTGATAACCAATCAGCGAGAATTTGAGCTGCGTATAGGTTTTACCCGTGGTGATGGAATATTTGCCATTGTTATCGCTGCTTACCCCGATAGAAGTACCGGGGAACGACACCGTAACAAAGGGCAGCGGCTTGCCATGCTGCGCATCGGTAACCGTACCGCTCACAACGGAATTCTGGCCCCTGGCAGCAACGCAAAAGAAGATAATAATTAACCAAAGCGCATGCCTCATAGAATGCTTCCCAACTTAAAATGACCGGTAAATGTAAACTTTGTTAAAAAGCATTACCCGAAATATAGGCAAATCCTATGAATATAGACGAGCCTGGGTGCTGATTAGTTGCTTTTTAGTATCGGGTGGGGTGTTAAATTGTTGTTAAGGGGAAGTGAATTGGGACTACGGGAGGTGTCCACGCTGTCCCGTACTATGGCAGGGGGAGACGGACGGACGGGGTTGTAATTTCAGCCGACAGCTATACTATATACCTTTGCATTAAATTTTGTAAATTTGTTATTATAGCAAGCAAGGACAATACGATGGAACGGATAATATTAGAAGTGGATGATACCGTAGGGAAAATATACCAGGGGTTTAGCGAAGAAAGCAAGCAGCAGTTTAATCAGGCGGTAAGCCTGATGGTAAAAAAAGCTGTTAACGACGCTACATTTGCAGAATACTCTAAATTGCTGGATGAGACCGGCAACGAAGCTATAAAAAATGGCCTTACTCCTGAGCTATTAGAATCACTGCTGGCATCTGATGATTAAGACGTTTGTTTTCGATACTAATAGCCTCATCAGCGCCAACCTTTCTCCTGATTCTGTTAATCGAAAAGCATATGATAAGGCGCGTGCTATAGGTATGGCGGTTTATTCTGACTCGACTTTGGCGGAGTTCGCTGAAACACTTTCACGCCCCAAATTCGATAAATATATATCCATTGAGAAAAGATCACAGGCTATTTCAGCATTTGAAAAGGTAGGGCAGCATATTCACGTATCTGTTAACATTGATATTTGCCGTGATCCAAAAGATAACAAATTCCTGGAGCTGGCAGTTGAAACGGGTGCAGCCTGCATCATCACAGGTGATAAGGATCTGTTGGTTTTACATCCCTTTCAAAACATTCCCATTTTATCTGCAGCTGATTTTTTGAAAGAATTCTAAATTCTCCTGATCACTAATCTCTATCCTACAACACCTTATACAATATCCAGTTATCCGTTTCGTAGATCTTCTGGAGGTTGAGGTTATTGTCGGAATGTTTGATTGCCGGGATGTATTTATTGTTAAGCTGCGTGTAGCCGGTAAGCGGATTGGTCTCGGTAGCGATCAGGATGTATTGCACATAATGTTCGGGGGCCTCACTGGCGCTCAGGTAACTTTCCTGGTAAGGCAGGGTAAGCCGCTGGATGTGTTTGGTGAAGGATACGATGGGATAAGCTATGGCATCGTCCATCATGATCTGTTCATTGGCGGGCAGGGTATTAATAAAATTCGCTATCTCACGGCTCTCTGCCTGGGCATCGATGGGAGTGGGGTTGAATAATACCTTCACAAAATCCCGCTCTTCGGGTATGAACGAGTGTGCAAGGAAAAAATAACCCGTGATCAACTGGAATACTGTAACCACCCCCAATACTATTTTTAGGCCAAGCTGATTTTTGACGGTGTGCGACCTGAAGATAATACATAACAAAGCCAGTATCAGGAAACAAAGAAAATACTCGTGCGCCAGGAATATCTTGTCGTATTTGATCTGTAAAAACTCAACAAAGGCAAAAGGGGTAATGATGGTTAAAATTTGGTAAGTATTTTGCCTGAACAGGTAAATAGCGATCATGATCATCGGGCAAAACAGCACGATGCTTGCCGTTACCAGCGGGGATATTTGCGAGGGCTGATATTGGGAGAAACTGGTAGCCTGCTCAAAGCTCATCCTATCGGACAGTACGCTCCAGGTGGCGTAGGGACTGTCGATAAAATAATCGAGGTCATTAGCGTGAGTCAGGTTGAGCATTTTGAAGATCAGGATGGACGCCAGTGGAAGAATAAACATGATGATGTAGATCGCAAACGTTTTATTGATCAGCTTGCGGCGAAGGGCCGGGTTATTGAAGCTCAGGCTGAGCCGGAAGGCCGTTTCTTTTTCGCTGAGGTTAAGGCTTTGTATGGCGATAAACATCACCAGTGGGATAAAGAACAGCGTGAGCCAGATAAATTTATAATCGCAAAATACCAGCACCACCAGGCATATGCTGGATATGGAAACGTGGAACGTAGTATTTGATTTATAGAACCGGATGATATGGAAGAAGAACAAATAAAAGAAGATCAGCACCATATAGATCGATTTTCCTGAACATGCAGTGTATAACAAACCAGGATGGAACAGGAATAATACGATGAGCATCAGCAAATAAAAATCGTCATGCGTGCGCCTGATGAGCGTACTCGCCAGTATATAAAACAAGATACCTGTGCCGATTGCCGAGGCTATAACCGGGGCCAATAAGTTACTCGCCAATGAGAAAATGGAGGTGCCGTAGAAAGGCAATATTGGCGCGGTTAGCCCCATTACCTTCAGCCTGTTACCAACACCTTCAAAAAGGATCTTAGCCTTTTCAATATAAAAAAGCGATTCCTGATTGTAATAGCCCAACCTGTTTAAGTAAATACCCAAAAACAGGTAATAAACGATCAGGCCAAGGGTAATTAAAACAAGATATGTCGTTCTCTTATGCATTATTTAATAACGTTTGTTGGGTTATTAATTTTACTTAATCCGTGGTTCGTTTTTTCCCAGTAAAATGGATTTACGATCAATTGATACAAACCCATATAAGCTGCCGCCGAATGCATTAACCAATAAATGGGGTTAGCGATGGCAAACAGGATCAGCTCATAAAAACGGCGCTTAAATACCGCCATCATGTTTACGTAAATCATCAATATATTCCCAACCATCAGGTTGAATATCGAAATGAATAGCACCCAATCCGGGAAAAGCGTTTTGATAACGGCTATATCAAATACCACATAACTCAGGAACACCAATAGCAGGATCGGGTATACCAAAAAAGTGATTGGCGTAGCACCTATAAAGAAGTTGAATCCCAAAAAGCCCTTCCAGCCTATCTTCCTGATCAATTCAGCAGGGTTGCGCATGTGCACCAGGTAGGTTTGCATGTAGCCCTTTATCCACCTTGAGCGCTGGCGTATCCAGTTGATGGGCTCATTGTTGGCTTCCTCGTAAGTGGTGGAGTTTACGATGGCTACTTTATATCCTTTGGCATAGGCGCGCACCCCAAGGTCGGCATCTTCTGTTACGTTGAAGGGATCCCAGGCACCCAGCTCGATCAGGTTTTCCATTTTGAAGTGGTTGCTAGTGCCACCTAAAGGGATAGGTATATCTAAAGTATCCAGGCCTGGCAGCATATAATCGAACCAATAGGAATATTCGAGCGTGAACATCCGGGTCAGGAAGTTCTCATTCCTGTTAAAATAGTTCAGTGCGCTTTGTATGCAAATGTAGTAATCAGGCAGCTTGTTAAACAGGCTCACTACCTTTTTAAGCTGATCAGTATCGGGGATATCTTCGGCATCGTAAATGGTAAGGTACTTTCCCCTTGCGAAGTGAAGGCCATAGTTACAGGCTTTCGGCTTGGTTTTCGGCATATGGAAGGGGACGATGATCACCTCGAAAATAGCCGGGAAATCGAGGTTACGTACTGCGTTCAGCGTTTTGCTGTCATCCTCTTCTATCAATAATTTGATATCCAGCTTTTCGCGGGGATAGTCAAGGCTCTGCAAGTTCCATATCAGCTTTTTGATCAGTTTGTCTTCTTTGTATACAGGTAAAAGAATGGTGTATACCGGCAAGTCATCGTCTTCAAGTTCCTTTACATCTTCTTTGGTAACCGCCTGGTATAATTCAAAACGCGAACCTACCAACGACAGGAACAGCTTAAATATAATGGCGATCAAAAAGAAACAGCTCATTAAAACATTCACCGTAATGGTGACACTCTTAAAGTTGAGCACCAGACCGGCAGCAAGGAACCCTAGCAGCACAAAAATGAATATGAGCTGCGGGGTGGTGAATGTAGTCAGCGCCGAACTATTGGGGTCTCGGTTTAGAAGCTCAAAGACCGCTGATTTAACGTATACTTCGCCGAGCAACTTATGACTGAGCCAGGTGATCTCCAAATCATCTGCTACAATGATTTCAGGCTCCATGCCGTAGGTCATCCTGACAAAGTCGATGAAAAGCCGGTTGGATGGATCGGCCATTAAGGTGACTACCTTGTTATTCTCGATGCGTAATGGCAGTCCCAACTGCGCATCAGCAAAGGCCAGTTCTATTTTGCTTAAAACCGCTGCATCAAAAGCTTCTTCCCTTACTTGTTTAAATTGATAGCCACCCTCACCGATGGAACGCTCGTAGTTTTTGCGCGATACATAGCCAAAATTGAGCGCTATTTTTAGAAAAGATTGCTCGGTCCTGGTCGAAAAACTTTCAATTTTTTCCCTCCCGCCTGGTGTTATAAAACCATGTTTAACCAAAAGATCAGGAATTGAAACGCTCATTTTATTTAATAAAAGGGTTTTGACTTGTTTTAAAGCGGATCAGCGGGAACAGCGTTCACCGGTGATCCATTTTAATGTTTGTATACTCAATGCATATCAAAGCTGCCGCCGTTTATTCATTAAATAATTCCTGCGATTTTTGAACTTTTGAACGTACATAAAGGAACGACATCAATATCAGCACCAGTATACCAAGCAAAATGTACAAGTTATAGCTCTCCCAGAAACGGGTGAGTGAGCTCTTGGTATCTGTGTATTCCAAATTATCGCTCGATTTGTTGATGTTGAACAGGTATTTATTACCATTCACGTCCGAGATGCACATATTACTCGACAGCGTTGACAATTGTTCGGTAATTGCTTTCGTCGCGGCAGTAAATGCTTCCGACAGTTCGGTGCCGGTAGCTGTGATCACCAGTACAGCATTATTGCTTCGCCCATAAAATATTTGTGCAAGCCCGTTCGACACTGAATCCGATAATTTGTAGACCTGTTTATTGTTTTCGTTATTATAGATCCGGAACGGGTGGTTAAACTTTATCGGTGCATCCGGGAACTCGTCCATCAGCTGATCATGTTGTGATAACAGCGCCACGATGTTATATTTCTTCAGGTCGGCAGGTTTGATGTCATCCGAGTAAACAAACTCAGGGAAATTATTGGCGTTGATGTTATTGTTCAACTCATAAATGATCTCACCCATTGCCGCTGCGGCGTATTTGGCATATTCTTTTGTTACCACAATACGTGTGGCGCCTGTATTAAATGCTTCAGGGTATTGGTAGAAACTCAAATCGTTTGTGATAAACGGATTCTTTGATTCCAGGTAGGACTTATCTACATCGATCTCCGCAAAGAAGTTGGTGAACGCGTTGATACAATTGCCGCTGCTTGGGTATATCCTGAACTCCGCCTGTATGGTGTTATACTTATGGTGCTGGTAACGGTTGATGGTAACCGATGTATTGAGTTTACCCGTAGCATCAAGCCTTTCACTGCTGATCAGCATACCATTCAGGTAGATGTTAAAATAGCCGCGGTCGGCAGGGCTTAAGCTGCTGTAGTTACCTACAAATTTGATCTCCACTTCTTTTGGCGTAAAGCTGAAATCGCTGTTCTTAAAGCTGTAAACATTAGTTAACGAACCTATACCTGACATGAAATTAGGTGCTCCGCCTACCTGGCGCAATGTTAACCTTGAACGGTTCTCCTCAATAGTTTTAAAGAAGTTGTTTTGGGCATCGGCAATTAAAAGATACTCGCCGAACGATGAATTTAAGATATTCATATTACCCAATGAGGTAATTGTTTTTTCGTAACCGGCATCATCGCCACCGGTTATAAATAATATTTCAGAAGGTACCGGGATATTTACCGGAGTTTTTACAGGCTTGCCGGCAACAAGAGTGGTAACGCTGTCTGCGCCAACGGTAGCCAGAAATTTTTTCAGGAAAAACAGGCCTTGCCCGGCAGCGGGGTTCACCGTTATCAAAGCTTTCTTATTCGCAGGCAGGCTGGCCATGTTACCTACCATAATGTAATTTCTAACGCTATCCGGTAGTTTATCGGCTGCATAAACTTTAATATCCCGGATCATCGCTTTTTTTAACCTTGAATAGGCCCAGGCTACGGCTTTCAAGTCGTGCAGGCTCGGGTTTGCCGGGTAAACGATCGCTTTTTTCGAATCGAAACAATTACTGATGTTTACGTTGTTAAAAAAATTGGCGTTGGTTTTTACTAATGACAGATAAGAATAATCCTTCACCTTCACCCACATCGCCGGGTTATCCAGGTCCTTACACTTATCATCGCTTACTGTTAATAGCGTTTTAACCTGTATTTTCAGGAATTTATCTGCCGAAAGGTCTTCCGGCGTCAGGTTGATGGTTATCTTTTCTACCGAATCTTTGTTCAAACGTGCACTATAGGCAGGCCTGTCATTGATCACAACATTCACAAAAGAGTGATCTTTTATTAACGCCTGCGAAGGCTCAATAAATAAAACCAGTTTACTCCCCTTCATTTCAACAAGCGGGCTGATCTTTAAATAAAATGAGCTGGCGCCTATCATTCCATAAATAGGCTCGTCGTCATGCCCCATCGATTTAAATGACACAATACTTTGCGCCATTGATGCCGTACTTAAAAGTAATGCAAGAGCTAAAAGGCTTAAAAATTTATTCATTTGGTTGTCAGTATTAATTAATAACGTTAAACTCTACTCTAAAATAATTACCGCTGTCGTCGCTTTTGTAAGTAAGCTCACCACCCATTTCCTGGGTCATCAGCTTAGCGATAGAAAGTCCCAAACCAAGGCGGCTCTCTATATGCCCGGTGGCATCATTTAAAGTCTTTAATTTATTAAACATCATATCCAGCTCGTCCTGGCCTATTGCAATGCCCTCGTCAATGATCTCAAAAATGAACCGCTGGCGCTGCAGGCTGGTTACTACCTTGATGTTATTATTCGTTTGTGAAAATTTAATAATGTTTGATAACAGGTTCTGGAAAATCTGCCCGGTAAACACGCGGTCAAGCTTTACGTTGAGGGGAAGTTTCAGGATGTTATCTATCAAATGGATGTTTTTCATTTGGGCCGTTTCCACCAGGCCCCTGTATACATGCTGCACCTCTGCATTGATATCGAATATCTCCAGGTTGAATTTCATCTCCGGTGATTCGATTTCGCGTACATCCATCAGTTTGCTCAGCATGTACTGCATTTTTTCGGCCGATTGGGTGATATAACCTGTAAATTCTTTTTGATCTGGGCTCAGGCGTTCCTCTTCCTCTTTGATCATGTTGTTACTCATGATGATAGAGCCTATGAGGTTCTTCAAATCATGCCCCGCAATGTTGATAAAGCTGTTTTTTTGTTCATCCAGTTTACGCAATTGTTCATATTGCATATCGATGATATTGTTCTTCTCGCTGATATCACGGTTTTGCGATTTCAGTTGTTCGTTCGATTTTTCAATCAGTATCTGCTGATGCACCTCTCGCCTCATTACCTTGTACCTTGCATTGGGGATAAGGCATGAGATAAGCGCGATCATCACAAATATCTGCCCGCCGTTGTTTACCAGGATATCAATGGTATAATCGCTGAGGTAGGTGAAAAATACGGCGATCAGTAAAATGCTGATCATTGTTTGGATGACAGAATTAAAGGGCTCCCAAAATACCTGCAGGTTAAAGAATAATACAATAGCGGCGTACACAAGGAAGTAAGTTGTCAACTCCTGCGCATGTACAAGGGCGCACAATAATGCTGATGTAGCTGATATCAGGAAAAATGCTACATGGAGCAGTATCCGGTAATTATATTTTTTACTTTGAAGAAAGTTGAATAAAATATATATGATCAATATGATTATTATGCGTACAATTAAGAATTGCATCCATATATCCTGGGCATATATAAAATCAACAATACTGAATAAAGGGAATAGAAATATGATTGTCCAGATAATATTATTGGTTTGGAACCAGGCTTTTTTGGCGACTTCTTTTAAAAATTCTTCTTTATTAATTTGAACAAACATTATAATAGTTTTCTTAATTTATAATAAGATTAAACCTGTCGTTAACTTAGCGTCAATAAATGTAAGTGAAAAAACTAAAGTTTTCAACAAAGTTTATAAACAAGCTGTTGGTAACGGTGATGCTTGTAATACCTTGTCCGTTAATAAAATGTGCTCCCATATCATCTCCCGGCCGTGCCGAAACTTTTAAAAGGGCATCAAGCCTGGATAACGGTGTAAGTATCTCGTGGCTCGAGCAAACCTGGAATAATAATATTTTGGATAAGAATGTCATAAAGGCTGCCGATTTTGAATTATTAAGAAAACTTGGTTTTAAAAGTATTCGTCTTCCGGTCGCCTTCTCCCGCTACCAAGACAACAGCGATTCGATGCAAAAAGTTCTTAAACATGTGAGCCAAATTTTAGGTTGGAGCAGGTTATACGGGTTCAAACTTATCATTTGTTACCATTCGGGTAATTTAAATGATGATAATTATCTGTCAGAAACGCAGCGTGTTATAGCTATTTGGAGCAGGCTGACCCGAAAATTCATCCGGGAAAGCCCTGAAAACCTGTTTTTTGAGCTGTATAACGAACCTCCGCACATGGACCCTGAAAAGTGGCGAAATGCTGCAAATAATATAATAACATCGATCAGAAAAATTGATAAAAGCAGGACTTTGATCGTGGGCGCATCAAACTTTAACAGTATTTATGAGCTTAGCCGCACTACGCCGCTGCCGGATGATAATATCATTTATACCTATCATTTTTATGAGCCCTTCTTTTTCACCCATCAGGGCGCATCGTGGATTGGCGACCAGGTAGCTACCACCGGCGTGCCGTTTCCCTACGACGCTGCTAAATTTCCGCCTCTTAATCCTAAAGCAAATGGCAACGCGGGCGAAGCTAATTATAACAAATATAACCGCGATGGTAACGAGCAATCGGTAAAGGATAAGCTGCAGATCGTGAAAAACTGGGCGCAAAAGTATAATGTGCCGGTTTTATGCGGCGAATACGGTGTGTATAATCAATATGCCGACCGGGATAGCCGCTGCCGCTATATTAAAGCAGTAAGGCAAACGCTTAAAACATTAAGTATGCCCGGTATGTTGTGGGATTATAACACAAATTTTTCCATCTTTGATGGTAAACCAGGTATAAACAATCTGCCGGATTGCATGAAGGACGCGATCGGCTATAATGCAAAAAAGTAACACCTAACATAGTTGTTACATACTGGCTTTAAATGATTACCTTTGACCTATAGAGCAATTATGAGATTTTTTGAAGAGCAGCGACGCGAAGTGATGAAGCATATAGAGGTATTTATGCTCGAGAAGATCAGCGAGTACCTTAAACCGGTTGACACCATCTGGCAGCCATCCGATTTTTTGCCTGATTCAACCCGGGAAACTTTTTTTTCGGAAGTAAAAGAGTTGCAGGAAAGCTCTGCGGGCTTATCTTATGACCTCATTGCTGTTTTAATTGGCGATACCATCACCGAGGAAGCATTGCCGACCTATGAATCATGGCTCACCATGGTTGAAGGGGTATCAAAAGATGAAGAAGGCGGCTGGATGAAATGGACGCGCCACTGGACGTCAGAAGAAAACCGTCACGGTGATTTGCTTAACAAATACTTATACCTGTCGGGCCGCGTAAATATGCGGATGATGGAGGTATCTACCCAATATTTAATTGCCGACGGTTTTGATATCGGCACAGGTACCGATCCTTACCGCAACTTTATTTATACCTCTTTCCAGGAGCTTGCAACCAATGTATCTCACCGCCGCGTGGCCTCACAGGCTAAAAAGGATGGTGATACTTTACTATCAAAAATGTGTGGTGTAATAGCCGGCGATGAAGCCCGTCACGCTAAAGCCTATAAATATTTTATTGAAAAGATATTTGAAGTCGATCCTAATGAAGCTATGCTGGCTTTTGAGGACATGATGCGTAAAAAGATCGTGATGCCTGCCCACTTCCTGCGCGAAGTTGGTTTAAAAGTAGGCCAAACCTTCGGTCACTTTACCGATGCCGCCCAGCGTTTAGGAATATATACCGCGATTGATTACGTGGACATCCTGAAAGAACTGATAGAAGACTGGCATATCGAAAGCGCCAAGGACCTGAACGAAGGCGGCGAAAAGGCGCGTGATTACATCATGAACCTTCCTAATCGTTTACTCCGCGTGGCTGAAAGGATGAAGAATCCCATGCTGGAATATAAATTCAGCTGGATAAACGGATAAACTACTCTTCTTTTTTGATATTAAAGCCCGGCGTTTTGTAGTCTTTGGATACATAATCTTCGGGTATTTGAATATGATTGCCATCCCGTATTGCGGTAAAATGCGGCGACATGATCTCAAGACCGGCTTCATTAAACTTGTCCTGTATGTTCTGATGCAAAGCCGAATAAAGGACAGCCATTTTGTGCGATAACCGTGTATAGGCGTTTATTTGATACGTCACATTAAAATCATTCAGGTCAGTCTGCAAAACAAAGGGTGCGGGGTCTTTCAAAATCCCATCGGTTGCCAATGCCGCATTGATCAGGAGCTCGTGCACCGTTTTCCAGGGGGCGTCATAGCCGATGGTAATACTGGTATGCAATATCAGCCCAAGGCTTTTTGATGATGAGGTATAGTTAATGGTATGGGCGCTTAATATTGTGGAGTTGGGTATGGTGATGTCTTCATTCTTGATGGTGCGCACCCGTGTTACCAGCAAGTTTTTCTCAAACACATCGCCGATCACATTACCGGCCTGGATACGGTCGCCAACTTTGTAGGCCCGCATATAGGTAAGCACGATTCCCCCAACCATATTAGATATGGCAGACGATGAGCCAAAGGAGAACAGCACACCCAGGAACACCGTAACCCCCTGGAATACCTTGGAATCAGATCCCGGCAAATAAGGAAAGATGACCACGAACATAAAGGCGTAGAGCAGTACGCGGATAATATTATAAGTAGGGATGGCCCATTCGGGATAAAAGCCTTTGATAGCAAAAGAACCGTTGCCGATCTCGTTCGCTACAAATTTCACCAGCTTTACGATATAACGGGTAACAATATAGATCACCGTTATGGTAAGCAGGTTGGGTATAAAATGCACCAGGGCCGACAAAATGCTTTTTAACGGGGTGACGATATAGCCTAACAACTCGGTTGCTATCGGCTTTGACTGCGGGAAGATGGAAAATAAAATGGGCAGCGCCAGGTAGATCAGCAAGATGATGATCAAGAATTTAATCACCCGGATTAGGCCGTTTACAAATGGCAAGAGACGGTCGGCATAACCCACGGGTGCACCTTGCTCAGCCAGTTTGGCCATGCGGCTTTCCCATGCCTTTATGGTTTTCTGCCGGATCCACCTGAAAGCACGGTTTACCGCCCATATCAAAACGATGAGCAGCACAATTACAGCGATGGCCTCCCCGATATTGATAATATCCTGGTTAATGCTGTTATTGGCAAAAGCATTGCCCAATTTTTGTTTCAGTATAGCAAGATAGCTGGCGGCCAGCTGCTGGCGGTTCAGTTCAGAAAAAGAAGCGTCCTTATTGTTAACTGCCAAAATGATCTGCGATCGGTAGGAAATGATAGAAACAGGAGTGTCATTTTTCAGGGTGAGGGAATCGGCGTTGAAGTCTAACCGATTGATAATGGCTTCAATACGTTTGGTTACTATACCGGCGCGTTCTTTTGGGTCGAACAGGCCCTGTCCCGCGTAAAATTTGAAAAGCGTATCCTTATTTATAATTACAGGCTCGCCCTGTATGGCGGGTGCTTTTTGTGCGTGTGTGAGAAATGAAGCTAATAACAGGAATATTAAAAGACAATACCTTTTTCGCATGGTAGCTTTTTCTGTTAAAGCTACCAAAAATGTATTTAAATATTATCCTTCCTGTAAAAGATCGGTACCCTCAGTACCCGAGACATCTTTGAAAAGATCGTTTAAAATGGACTCCACTGTTAGCGAATTTACGTCATCTACATAATGTTCCGAGCGGGTGATATTGAGGTCGGCGCCTTTTATTTCTATCCTGAAAAGCACTTCATCGCCATATATTTCGGGATGGGATATCTCGATGGCGTCACCGGCTTTTTTGATCTCAAAATCCAGATCACTTTGCCTTTGTTCTTTGAACAGCGGGTTTAGCCTTTCCTGCAGGTGGTTAAACAATTGATCGATATTGATCCGGTTATGCAGTGTGACGATTTTCATCTTAGTGTGTTTGTATAAATAAGACAACCATCGGTGACTTTTTGTTTCGAATGTGTCATTTTGGAAAAGAGGTAAGAAGGCCTGGCTGTCTGCCGAAAATTATATCCGTATATTTAAAAATGAAAGTTAAAGGCGCGATCAGGGATTTTATACTGGTAATTTTAGGCATACTATCGGCCGGTATGGGACTGAAGGGCTTCCTGCTTTCGAGTAGATTTATTGATGGCGGGGTTACCGGCATCTCCATGCTGATTGCCGAAATCACCGGCGTGCCATTGGCTATATTGATATTCATCATTAATTTGCCTTTTCTATTCCTCGGTTATCGGAGGCTGGGCATTTCTTTTGCCATCAGGAGCGCTATGGCTATTGCGGGACTTTCCCTTTGCCTGGCTTTTGTCCATTTCCCGGATGTAACCCATGATAATCTGCTTACTGCCGTTTTCGGCGGGTTTTTTATTGGTGTGGGTATCGGGTTAGCCATACGCGGCGGGGCCGTACTGGACGGTACCGAAATAGCTGCATTACTTGTAAGCAAGCGGTCGCAACTGTTAAAGGTGAATGATGTAATATTACTGCTGAACGTGCTCATTTTTTCGGCGGCGATGTTCTTTTTGGGTGTCGAGTCGGCACTGTACTCCATCCTGACCTACCTGGCGGCCTCCAAAATGATCGATTTTATTTTAAACGGTATCGAGCAATATACCAGCATGACCATTGTATCGGTTAAAGGCGAAGAGATCAGGGTGGCTATTACCGATATGGGGCGTGGTGTAACAGTTTACCAGGGCAGCAGCGGTTACGGAAAGGATGGCCATATTAATGAGCCCCGTGACATTATCTTTACCGTGGCAACCCGTTTGGAGATTCCCGCGATTAAGCAAAAAGTGCTGAACATTGATCCTTCGGCATTTATCGTTCAGCAGAGCATCGATGATACCACCGGCGGTTTGCTCAAAAGAAAGGGCCTGCATTAGATGTCTTTCCCTAAAACAATATCTTTGACTATAAATTTTCTATCATCATATGAACTACAAATTACTGGGCCGATCGGGCCTCAAAGTTTCTGAATTATGTTTGGGTACCATGGGTTTCGGTAACGAGGGCGGCTGGGGTGCCGACAAGGATACCAGTTTCGCCATTATGGATGCTTACGCCAATGCCGGTGGCAACTTCCTGGATACGGCCAATATCTATAAACTCGGCACCAGCGAAAAGATCATCGGCGAATATGTAAGTCATCATGACCGCGATTATTTCGTGCTGGCGACCAAATACACTTTGAAGGATAACACTACCAATCCCAACGCATCCGGCAACAACCGCAAGAACATGATGCGCAGCGTGGAGGAGAGCCTGAAGCGTTTGAAAACCGATTTTATCGACCTGTTTTACCTGCATATATGGGACGATATCACCCCGATTGACGAAGTGATGCGTGGCATGGACGACCTGGTGCGGCAAGGGAAGGTGAACTATATCGCGATAAGCGATACGCCTGCCTGGGTGGTAGCAAAGGGAAATACATTAGCCGAACTGATGGGCTGGAGCCAGTTTGTCGCCCTGCAAATTGAATACAGCTTATTAGCCCGCACGCCGGAGCGCGACCTGATCCCGATGGCTAAACATTTTGGGCTGACAGTTACTCCATGGGCGCCATTAGCGGGTGGGGCCCTGACAGGCAAGTATATCAAAGGTGACAAAGGCCGTATCAAACCTGAAAGTAAACGACTGAATGACAAAGCTGTTGAGATCACCAAAGTGGTGATGGCTATCGCTGATGAACTGGGCGTGTCTGCCAGCCACGTCGCTTTAAAATGGACGATGCAGCAGGGATTTTCCTGTATCCCGATCGTAGGCGCGACTAAGTTAAGTCAGCTGGAAGATAATTTGAAGACACTGAATGTGACGCTAAGCGAGGATCATTTAAAAAGGCTGCATGAAGCCAGCGCTATTGAACTGGGTTTTCCGGGAGAATTTTTTGCAGAAGAGGCAGTCAGGATAAATTCCTTTGGCGGATTTTACGATAGGGTGGAGAAGCGATGATCAGGCATCTTTATGCTCAGTATTCTTATCGCGGAACAGGGGCCTTTTTTCCTTTTCGGTAAAGCGGCTTGTCCAGTGGTCGAACTTTCCAAATAGCATGATCACCATCATCACGATAAAACCGCCGATAATGAGGGTAACGATCAAGCCTAAAGAATCACCCAGGAAATTGCTCATAACAAAAGGGTATTAAGTATTAGTTATCAGTAAACTAAGTTAACCAATATTAAGCAAAAAAGTTTTAACGTAACGGAAATATTTCAATTAAATTTTTGCGGGAGCAATGATAGCAGATAAGTAGAAAGATTTACGAAGTTTCAAAAACTTCGTAAATCTGTTACGCCTAATCAAATCGTCTCAAATAACCTGGTTTGATCAACTCGCCATACCAGATATTGGGGGTCTTATCCACCGTGAACCAATAGTAGCCCGACCCATTTTGCAGCACCTGTATATTCTGCGCGGGCATAAAGCTTTGTGCCAACAGGAGCTGTTTCTGATGCTTATCATTCTCCACCACATCCATCACGATAAAACAATGACCCGGCGAACCGCCATGGATAAATACATCACCGGCCCTTAAAGTAGCCGGTTCGGTAACCGGGTGCAGCTCTTTTTCAAGCGACAGGGTGCCGGCATACATAAATACCAGGGTCATGTAGTTCATAAAGGTAGGATAGCTGTAGTCCTTTTTCGCCTTGAGCACCCATTTATCATTGTGATACCGGTAGCCATTGGCATAATGGATATAGTCACATTTAAACCCGCTGACGAAATTAAAGCTGATATCGCTGTAGCGTTTCTGGTGATAAAGGTATTCGCCCCGCAGGCGCATTACTGCGTCGGCACATTGCTGCAGGTCCTGGTTGCCAACGCTGATATCAACCACCGCAGCGGTTTCCATGTCTGTTGCCGCTATAGCGCCTTTATAGGTTTTGGTATGGGTACCGGCGGGTTTCAGTGGCAGGTTTTGAAGCCATTCTCCAAAACTGCCGGGTTGTGCGTTCACACGATGGTAGCCGTCAGGTGTTTTAAAACGGGTAAGTAGGTTATCGGGCGGACTGAATGCTGCAAACAAAAGCAACGCTACGATCGCTACAGTACTTTTCATGATTTCATTGGTTTAGCGCTAATTTATTAATTCGGGCCGGTACTCAAAGTGCATGGTGTCAAAATGATACCATTTGCCGCCCCATATAAATCTGTATTTCTCAAATATATCCACTATGGTTTGAGGTATCCTGTTCTTATATTTTACGCTTGCATTTTCATTGGTGCATTTGCAGCTCCACTGCCAGTAATCGGAATACGTGGTATTAATGTCGATCGTCATCCCGAAACTGTGCATGCTATGCCTCTTTGTCCCGTTAATATTTCGCCAGGTGAAAGTCCCCCCAATATTGGCAATGTATTTTTTTAGCTCAGGATGCTCGTCCAGTTCTCTTGATATTTGGCTTAATTTTTTATCGATGCCGTTTATGGTGGTCACCGTAATTTTCTGGCCGACCAGTTTTGGGCACCAGATAATTTCGGTCAGATGTTGTTTTACTTCTTTCTCCGTCGAGCCATACATTTTAAAAAAGAAAGGCTCATTCCTGATCCTGCTGGGATCAAAGTTTCGTGCTGGTAATGATTTAAGCGTGCCCGTAGTATACTTTTGGCTGAACATGTCTTCAATATCAGGCTTTTCCAGCAATGCTTCGGGTGATTTATTTTTAACGCCATCATCCCATAGCATTTTGCTATTGTCTTTGAATATAATGTGGTTGTCCGCAAAGCCTATAATAAAATCGGGGTAGGATTGGATGAGTTTTTTGGCGGCGGGGGGGATGGAATCGTTTCCTTTATAGGAAATAGCATCACTCTTATTTCGTGAACTAAAACTAAAAAATAATAAATGAAGAAATACTATAAATGCGACTTTCATATTTTAAGCATGACTTAGTTTTAACTAAGCTGATCCAATTTTCTCCTCTAAAATGATACAAATCTCATTATAGTTTTCATCGCTCATCTCATCTCTGCTAAAAGTAAATTGTATTGCTTCAGTATCCTTTGAAATTAAGAAAATGGTGTCCTTAAATATCAAATAAGGGTTGAATAAGGACCAGTTTAGCTTGTAATATTTTTCTTTATCCTTATACTCAATTTCATTCTCAGAGAAAATAAAAGTGCATTCCATCGATTCTTGATTGAAGCGTTCGGAAATGATTCTAATTCTTGTTAAATACTTATTTCTTTTTTCAAACACTTCGCTCCACTTGAGTAAAATATAAAAAAGCATTGCAGATCCGAAGATAATACCAACAGGAAAGCGATCCGTCGATTCAGTTTTTAAACCTATGACCAACAATATTATGGGAATAACTGTATAGATAATATAGCTTTTAAGAACCTTTTTGAAAGAAAATGACCAGATAATTTTCTGGCTTTTCAAAAATTTATCGTGGTCAAAAGGTATACTTATAATTTTCTCCTGCATCTTAATTTACTAATGTCAAAAAGGTACAAACTTTTTTCTAATCTCTAATCATTAAACTACATAGTCTGTTTTTACATAATCGAATTATCATTTTATTTCAACATGATACATCCTGGCTAAGCTTTCCATAATTTTATGCTTAGCGAACCACATGACTACAGAGCAATACATACCAGCCGATGGCTTAAAACCGTTTATCAAGTCTTTCATGATCATTGAAAGCAAAGAGGCAAGGGAAAACAGGTTATTGCCTGATACTGCTATTGTATTGGCGTTCAGGATCAGAGGCAGTGTGACGGATGGCGAGGACAATAGCCACATCGTACCCGCATCAGCAATTACTGGTCTCCGCAAGTCACCGCGCTTGTTAAACTATGCGGCTCATACTGCAAACCTGCTGGTGTTTTTCAAAGAAGGGGAAGCAGCTGCATTTTTCAAAGAGCCTCTTCATGAACTGTTTAGCCGGAGCGTATCGCTCGATGAACTGATCCCGCGTCACCAGTTAGAGCAAATTGAAGAGGAATTGCATGGGGCTGGTGATAACCGGGAAAGAGTAAGTATAGTGGAGCGATTCTTATTTTCGATACTTAAAGATCAGCATGCAGACCGGCTAATCGATTATTCCATACAGCAAATAAAAATGGCGAAGGGTGATATCCGGATCAAAAATATGGTCAGCAACCTCTCGCTCAGTCTCGACCCGTTTGAAAAAAGGTTCAGGCGTGTAGTGGGCATATCCCCCAAACAATTTGCTGATATTATCCGGTTCAGGAACCTGATCGGTCAATATTCAGCTTCAGAAAGCCTCACCAATACGGCGCTCGCTTCTGGTTATTTTGACCAGGCACATTTTATTAAGGACTTCCGCTCGTTTACGGGCCTTGCACCGCAGCAATTCTTCAAATCGGCTGCCTGGTGGTAAATCAATGATTTTTTACAATTAAGCCAGTTATCCGGCAGGTAATTTTGTGTTCATTAAAAGCAAAAAAATGAGGACAATTTATCAAACCGGGGCGCTGCTTCTTTTCCTTGTGGCCGCAATTACCACCACAAGGGCACAAGATAGCGTTAGGCGAACCGGCAGTAATTCACTAAGTAAAAAAACAACCATGAAAGTAGTATTGATCGACCGTTTTGTAGTGCCCAGCGCTTCAAAAGCGCAATTTTTAGAAAGAATGAAAATGAACCGCGACTTCATCAAAACATTACCCGGCTTTGTTGAAGATTCTGCTTATGAACAAGCAGGGGAGAATGGATCAAACTATGTCACTATTGCCGTATGGGAGGACGAGGAATCGATTCAAAAGGCAAAGCAAGCCGTTACCGGGGAATACCAGAAGGGGGATTTTAACATGCCGGAGTTTATAAAGAAATTGAATATCACGCTTGAACGCGGCGTTTATCAAAAATTGGAGGAGTAATAAAATAAAGAAAAAACGCAGAAAATTCCGGGTGTTTCAGCTGTTTCAAAGTGTTTCACTTTTTTAGTGAAACAGTAGAAAAGTCGTCTTTTTAATGATTATGTTGTTGATAATCAGCAAGATGCTATGCAAAATTGCCTATTTCAAACTGTTTCAGGTGAAACACTCTATTTTAATGATTTGCAAAACCTATTACATTTTAAAGCTTTTCTCGTCGCCTTCCTTCAAAACAGCGGCGTCTTTTATTTTTAGGTCGTTCTTATCGCCAACTTTTAAATGGGCCAATTTCAAATTACCGTGCATTACTTTTAATGTTACCGCATCGCCGTCAACCTTCACGCTGCCCCAGGCGTAACCGTTCGACCAAAAATAGTTGCCAGGTTTCGAAGTGATAGAAAAGCTGCCATCTGACGCGGAATAGTGAAACCCGCTCAAAGCCAGTATCGCCGACCAACTTGCCATAGCACGCGCGTAATGATTGCCGCATTCTTCCTCGTTAAATGGATTGCGTTTGTAGCCGTCATAGCGATTGCGAATATTTTTTATAATGTCGATGCCCTCATCATTCATCCCCTCATAGAAAAGGCCGGTAGCTGCAGTATATTCAAGGCCTGTCCAGGTTTCGGCGTGATAGGATAGTGGTATCGCGGGCCGTTTGGAGGGATCGGGATAGGCAGTAAGCATCAGGCCGGCCTCGTTATCCAAAGCGTACGAGCGCATATTGTTAAAGGTATTGGTAAACGATTTTGCCGAATTGTATTTCACAATACTTTTCAACGCCGACCTGATATTTTCGGGTTTGGTCAGATAACCCAATCCGCATACAAAGGCCATATTTTGCCCCACCAGCTGGTCGACAAGGCAACCTTCACCTATCTGGAAATCGGGGTCGCTGATATCTTTGGAGCCCATCCCGGCGGATAGTCCGGGTGCCACCTCACCGGCGTTTTTCACCGGCTTTATTTTCTGGATATAGTATTCGCCGTTAAACAGGTTTTGGTCTGTCCAGTGGCTGCCTTTCTCAAATAAGCTCTTGCAGGTTGCTTCAAATGCGGCATCCTTTTGCTGATGCGCCATTGCCGCGCCCGCTTTCAGCGCGCCCAGGTACCAGAACTCAATTTCAGGGTTGGGACCATAGTATTCAATATCCATGGTGTTGTGCTGACAGCCTTCCATCACGCCGTCTTTGTCGGCATCCCATCCGCCCGGTATCCAGGCAAATGATAATGCTTTTTTTATTCCCGGCCATGCGGCTTTCAAAAAATCATCATCACCGCTCAGCTGCCATTCGCGGTAGGCTTTCATAACGGCGCCCATCTGTCCATCTGCCGCGGCGACTTTCCAGTTGCCGTCTTTTTTCAGCGGCAGCGAAACCCGGAAACTCATCAAGCCATTATCCGACAAGGCGTAGTTATAATCTGTTTGACGCATAGATTTGGCCAAACTGCCGAACAGGAAAGGCGAGGCATATTCGTAGTTCCAAACGTGGGCGCAGTTGCCGTAGCAGGAACCAGTGGTATTAAAACCACCTTCCCAACCAAAAAAGCGGCCATCCTTAGCCCGAAATGTGGTTTGCGAGCGCAGGGTGCTGGTATTAAAAAGCGCCGCTTCTTTTACCTCGGCCGGGTAACTGCTATTGATAAAGGCATTTACAAAATCCAATGTCTTGCTTTCCAGAATTGGTAACTGATCCAGTGTTTTTTCGGCAACGTCCCAGGCATCGGTATATTTGGTGGAGTAATAATTGCCGATGGTTTGTTTATCATCCCAATCCTTGCGGTTCGGGAAATCCCATGTCAGCATAAATTGAACCTCTTTTGTTTCATTGGGGCCCAGCGTCAGCTTAACGGACAGGGCTGCGCGCGGGTCGTTCACTTTATGATCAAATGTTTTGTTTTCAAACTGGCCATCGTCGGAAAAATCATCCCACATATCGGTCATGTTTGAGTTCCATCCTTTTGGGTTGAACTGGGTACGGTAGGATATCTTATAGCCTTTGTTCAATTCGGAAGTAGTGAGCGCAATATTACCCCAGGTTGAGGCGTCATGATCCACGCTATCGGAGGTCATGTAAATGCCCGCCAAGTGGGCCGACTGCCGAAATGTATTCCTGTTATTTTTTGCGCCGACAGGTGTCAATGCCCTGTTGAAAGAATTAAAATCAAGCTTGAAGCCGTCCATCCCGATAAAGTTATCCATCGAACCTGCCACTGCCACCTGCATTTCCTGGTTGGTTTTATTGGTTACTACATAACGAATAATCGCCACCGGGATACCACTGGCATCAGCATCACAAGGAATAAAGGGGTTAAATACTTTGGTTTTAACAGAAACCGGTATCTCATCATCTTCCAGGTTGACGGTAGCGAAAGGATAGGCTGCGTCAAATGTTGCCGATTTGAACCGCGGCATCCCGTGATTAGGCGCCTGGCTTCCTTCCGACCCGGCGTACTGATCGGGTGGGATCGGTCCCATGAGCGCTTTGGCGTATTTTTTACCGGCTTTATCCTGCACAAAAACCATAAAACAGGGGGCTTGCTGCGGGGTAACTGAGCCATAAAATCCGATACCAGGCTTATTCATCATCTCCACATCGCGCCACTGGCCGTTGCCGCCAATGGAAATATCACCCGTGCCGATACCACCAACAGGCATCGCGATACGATAGGTTTGTTCCTTTTCATAGTGCTTTAATACAGGCCAGGTTTTGGTTTGAGAAAAAACGGGCAATACACCTGTAAGCAGGCAAAGGGTAAAAAATGCTTTCATGGTAGTTTAAGGATTAAACTGGGTAATAGATCAGGGTTAAATTGGCTGAACTAATTTATGAAAGAAATTACCATTAATGCAATTGTAGAATATTAAGCGGATCTTAGATAAGCGCCGAACCCTGTATAATGCCCCGGTTAGCTATGGTGGTATCGATAAAATGTTGTATCTCCGATTTTTTGAGGCCCCAGTTTGGCGCGATCAGCAGTTCCATATCAGACAGGCCGAACAATCGCTGGATCACCACATCGGGTCGAACAAGTAGGAGCAGTTCGCAAAGGAAGTCGGCATATTCAGTCAGGCTGAATAATTTGAACGGTTCGCGTTTATATTTTACGCCCATTACGGAGCCTTCAACAATATGCAAGTGATGAAATTTTACAAATTTGATCTGCGGAAAGCGGTTGATCTCGTCGGCATAGCGCAGCATCATTTCTTTAGTTTCCCAGGGGAAGCCAAAAATGGTATGCACACATATATCCAGCTTACTGTTCTGCACCAGGTTAAGCGCGTTTACCAAATCCTCGTGCATACAGCCGCGGTTGATCTGGCTGAGGGTGTCGTTATAGATCGACTCCATACCCATCTCCAAATCGACATCAAAACGGTCGGTATAGCTTTCAAGCAGGGCGATCTTTTCGGCGTCGATACAATCCGGTCGGGTGCCGACTGACAAGCCCACAATATCCTCGGTATGATAGCTCAGGGCCTCGTCATACATCATTTTTAAATAATGCGTCGGCGCGTAGGTATTGGTATTGGGTTGAAAATAGATGATAAATTTATCCGCCTTATTTCCCTTTCGGGCACGTTCCATACCCTGTATCACCTGTTCGCGAACGGATGGGTTATTACGGGAAACTGAAGGGGTGAAAGAATCAACATTACAATATGTGCAGCCGCCATAGCCTTTTGAGCCGTCGCGGTTGGGGCAGGTAAAGCCGCCGTCAACGATCACCTTAAATACCCGCTGCCCTTTATATTTATTGCGCAGCCAGGCCCCGTAATTGTTATATCCCTTAATTCCCTGCTGTAGCGCTGTTTCCATTGTTTCTTTGGTGATTACACCGGGTGGCAAAGATACGGATTTATGGTAACACCGGCCGGATAACGATTAAGTAGTTTTACGCTAAAAACACCGTTAAAACACTGGCTGCATTACTGGTAATTTAATTCACCTTTGGGCTTCATTTAAACCTAAATTTTTAAACAATGGCAAGTTACACCACACGAGTTGAATTAGTTAATCCCGATTCCAGCGATTTTGATCTGTTGCACCAGGAGATGCGCGATAGACAATTTTATCGCGTTTTAAGTTATTGCGGTTCTTGGTATGATATGCCGGACGCAGAATATGACCGCACATCAGACCTGGCCGTCGACAAAGTTTATGACGATGCTGTTTCAGCGGCGCAGGCTGTGGTAAATAACAAGCCTGTTAATGATAAACAACAGAAAAAGGCTTTTTATATCCTGGTCACCCGTGCTGACGGACCACGGCAACAGCTTCTTCCCAAAGCGACGGAGCTGGCCAAATTGCCGCCGGGCGCGAGTTTGTAAAGTGCATGCGTTGTAAGGTATCTGCAAATCATAGTTCTATGAGGTAAAATAATAGCCCCAACGTTGAAAAATAATTAACTATTAATCAATGTATTAGGAAAAGAACTAAGGTTAAGGCTTAAAATAGCAAACACCCGCAGCCTTCAGATGTTATCGATAATGTAACAGATTGTTAAACTTAAATTGAAAAGTCATGCCAACTACCAAAAGTGCCAATCAGGGCAAGCAAAATGATGAATCGAAAAGAGGCCAACAGTCATCAACCCATGACAACAACAGGCAAAGAGATTCGATGTCAATGAACAAAACTAACAAATCTGATAACAACAGTTCGAGAAGCCAGAGGTGATGTGGCAGCTATACGGCAGAGATGCTGAATAGAAGCGCGGGTTAACAGTCCGGGAAGCGGGATTTGGAGAAAGCAAATCCCGTTTTTTTTATGCCTTGTTTCCATTTGACTTGCCACCGGAAAGTTTATTAATAGTTAAAATTCTAAAACTTTTTCTTCCTTACCGGGTTAGTAAATAATTATAACATACTAACAATCAATACTATGAAAAATTACATCAAATTATCGTTCGTGGCCGCAGCCTTATCTTTATCAGTCGCGGCGTGTGGCGGTAAGAAATCTGGCGGTTCAGCAGATTCCACCACAATGGATTCGACCACCGTTACTAAAACCGATTCGACCGTAAAACCGGATACCGCTAAAAAGGATAGCTCCAAAATGATGGGCGGTGATACTTCCAAAAAGGATACCGTTACCAAAACAACAGTTAAATCAACTGAGGAGAAAAAGACTTCGAAAAAGAAGAATTAATCATACACTCGCTGATTATTCGGAGCGGCATTTGCGATATAGGCAGGTGCCGCTTTTTTGATCCCTTATTTAGGTGATTGGGGGATTTCACAGATTCAACAATGCGAGCGGGTTTCTATGCCTAAATATATCGGCTATGGTCCATGGACTATCAACCATGAACTAATTATTATGCACGCATAGCTTTGCAGTATTTTACTTAGCTTTGCGTTATAAAACCTGCAAATGGAAATCGTTGCTCCATATCATTCCAAAAATAAAATACGCTTTGTAACTGCCGCTTCGTTGTTCGACGGGCATGATGCTACCATCAATATCATGCGCCGCATTTTGCAATCGTCGGGGGCCGAGGTGATCCATTTGGGGCACAACCGTTCGGTGGATGAGGTGGTGAATTGCGCTATACAGGAAGATGTGCAGGGTATCGCGCTAACCTCATACCAGGGTGGACACGTAGAATATTTTAAATACATGTATGACCTGCTGAAGGAACGCGGTGCAGGCCATATAAAAGTATTCGGTGGTGGTGGCGGGGTGATCTTACCGCAGGAAATTAAGGAACTACAAGATTACGGCATAGCACGTATATATTCACCCGATGATGGCCGCACGATGGGCCTGCAGGGGATGATCAACGATATGTTGCAGCAATGCGATTTTCGTACGATAACCAAGTTG
>Ga0207671_10001238_pt1 | contig 30144 bp, 24 predicted proteins | sample KBSC24metaG_FD_184352 | JGI IMG/M metagenome (GOLD analysis project Ga0207671, IMG submission 184352) | Corn rhizosphere microbial communities from Kellogg Biological Station, Michigan, USA - KBS C2-4 metaG (SPAdes) (version 2) | ecosystem: Host-associated > Plants > Roots > Rhizosphere > Soil...
AAGCTGCCCGGCACATCCTCAACATTTACTATAACCGTCAATCCTGCCGTCGTGCCACAGGCGCCGCATATTACTTATGCAACACCTAAAGTTTATGCGATAAATACCGCTATCACAGCCTTGGCGCCTGCAAATACAGGTGGCGCGGTGCCTGCTACCATATACGGCAAAACCACCACCATTGCCGGAACAGCAGGTGTGACTGGTAATGCTAATGGAACCGGGACGGCGGCCACTTTTAAATTCCCCGCCGGCATAGCGGTAGACCAGGCAGGAAATATATACGTAGGAGATACAGGTAATAGCCTGATCAGGAAGATAACCCCGGCGGGCGTAGTAACTACATTTGCCGGAAGCGGTGCGATAGGTTCGGCTAATGGTACGGGTACCGCAGCAAGCTTCAACGGGCCCTACGGCCTGAAGTTTGACAATGCCGGCAACTTGTATGTGGCAGATCACTTCAATAACCTGATAAGAAAGATAACTCCAGCAGGTGTAGTAAGCACGTTTGCAGGCAGCGGTGTTATGGGTTTTATCAATGGCCAGGGTACTGCGGCAACTTTTAATCAGCCGGATGATATTGCAATAGATGCCGCCGGTAATTTGTATATAGCAGATGGCTCTAATAACGTTATCCGTAAAATAACACCCGCAGGATTGGTAAGTACGTTCGCAGGAAGTGGTGTGCGGGGGGAAACTAATGGTACAGGTCTTGCGGCGACATTTAACCCGATCTCGGGCCTTACCATTGATCAGTCAGGTAATTTCTACGCTGTTGAAGGCAGTGCCAATTTTATCAGGAAAATCAGCCCTTCAGGCGTGGTAACTTCATTTGCAGGCAACGGTACGCAAGGATTTATTGATGGTACCGGTAATGCTGCAAGTTTTAATTTCCCGATCGGAGTAACCATTAATGCAGGTGGCATTTTATATTTAGCTGGAGGTAATGGTAATAACATCAGGCAAATAACTCCCGCAGGGGTGGTAAGCACTATTGCAGGCAATACATTTGGTTTAGGTGGGTCGACGGATGGTGTAGGGACAGCCGCAACTTTTCAAATCCCCGATGGGACTGCCTCTGATGGCGCAGGAAATATTTATGTGGCCGATACTGAAAATGACTTAATCAGAAAAGTAGTAGCAACAGGGTATACCATTAGCCCTGCACTGCCTGCCGGTTTAAGCTTTGATGTCACTACAGGCATTATCACCGGCACGCCGACAGCAGCATCACCGGCAACCAATTACACCATTAGTGCTTATAATGCCCAGGGAGTCAGCACTACTACGTTGAGTATACAGATCACAGCTGCCTCGTTACAAAACCAAACCATTACATTCAATGCAATAAGCGCTAAAACTTACGGCGCCGCAGATTTCGCTCCCGGCTCTACGGCAAGTTCGGGCCTGGCAGTAACCTATACCAGCAGCAATACTACGGTGGCTACCATCGTCGCAGGCAAAGTACATATTGTGGGTGCAGGCACAGCCAATATTACCGCGTCGCAGGCTGGTAATGCAAGCTTTAATCCCGCCGCAGATGTTGTACAGGCACTAACGGTCAATAAAGCAAACCAGTCCATCTCCTTTGCAGCGCTTAGCGCAGTAACCTATGGGGCCACTGACATCCTGCTCACGGCTACTGCAAACTCCAGTTTAACAGTAACGTATGCGAGCAGCAACACAGCCGTAGCAACGATAGTGAATGGCCAAATACATATACTGGGTGCAGGCACAGCCAACATAACCGCTTCGCAGGCCGGTGATAATAACTACAATGCCGCGACCGATGTGGTACATCCTTTAACAGTTAACAAAGCAGCACAAATCATTACTTTCGCGACTTTGAGCGCGGTAGTTTTTGGCGCAGCCGATATCAGCCCGGGTGCAACCTCAAGTTCAGGACTATCTGTAACCTATACCAGCAGCAATACAGCTGTGGCAACCATTGTAAACGGAGATATACACATAGTTGGCATCGGTTCAACCGTAATTACTGCATCGCAACCAGGTGAGGCCAATTTTACTGCCGCTGCCAATGTGCCCCGTACGCTAATAGTTAGTATTGCATCCCAAACTATCACGTTTGCCGCTATCGGTACAAAAAATATAAGTGACCCGGATTTTGATCCGGGGGCAACTGCCAGTTCAGGGCTTACGGTAACTTACACCAGCAGTAATGCAGCGGTGGCTACCATCGTAAATGGCAAGGTGCATATTGTTGGTATTGGCACTTCGACTATAATAGCAAAACAGGCAGGCAACGCTGGTTTTGGTGCAGCAGCCAATGTCGCCCAAACTTTAACCGTGGTCAAAACACCGCAAACGATCACTTTTGCCGCATTGGGGGCAAAGATCATCGGCGACCCTGATTTTGATCCGGGGGCAACCGCCAGCTCGGGGCTCGCTGTAACCTATACCAGCAGCAATCTTACCGTAGCAACCATTGTTGAAGGGAAGATACATATTGCAGGCATCGGGTCAGCGCAGATAACCACATCCCAGGATGGTAACGACACCTTTGCTGCTGCGACTGATGTAACCCAAAACTTAACCGTGAATGACATCGCCCATACGGTAACCATTACCCATCCCGTGGTAACACCTAACGGCGATTCTTTCAACCAGGTTTTAAAGTTTGACGGCATAACGGCTTACCCGGATAACAAAGTAGTGCTTGTAAATGCCAATGGCGTTAAAATATATGAGCAATCAGGGTATGATAATGCGTCAAGGTCCTTTGATGGGCATTCAAATATCAACGGTAGTCTTCAGCAACAGGGCACGTATTTCTACATGGTCGAATACAATGAGAACGGGGCCATAAAACGCCTGAAAGGCTACTTCATCCTAAAATATTAACCGGACTTATCAGATCAAAACAACATGAAAACGACAAAAAATAAGATCAGCGCCCGGCTTTATAAAGCAATAAGGATCAGCATACTAATAGTAGCTTTAACTATTTGTTTTTATACCTCATACGCCCAGCAAACTTTCACCAATACCCAATATATGAATAACCTGACACCATATAACCCGGCTTATTCCTTAATGAATAACGGGGGAACGGCGGATGCGCTGATCAGGAAGCAGTGGCAGGGGATACCCGGTGCACCTTCCACATTCATTTTTGATGGCTCGATGCCAATATCATCTATCAATGGTTCATCGGCCGGCCTTATGGTAAGGAATGATAATTTTGCCGTTGAAAACTTCACGGAAGCGAATGCCTTTTTTGCCAAATCGATACAGTTATCGGGCAATCAATATTTGGGCGTATCTATCAATGCAGGGGTACGCTGGTATAAGGCAACCTATTCCAGCCTCGACCCCAATGACCCGGTGTTAGCAAACGATATCAACGAGACTAAAGCGAATATCGGATTTGGCGTGATCTACTATAGCGATGATTACTACGTTGGGGTATCCGTACCCGAATTAACCATCAGAAGCTTAGGGAACGCATCGATACAGGATAACAACAGCTTCCGCAACCACTACTACTTCGCCGGGGCCTTTGTTACCAAATTGGTGGACGATATCAGTATAAAACCGGCAACCCTGGTTTCATATTCAAGGGGCGTACCTGTCATTGCTGATATTTCAGCCACTGCCATCTTTAAAAACACGTTAGGGTTTGGAGTAAACGTGCGCACCAATAGTGAGGTTGCCGGGATCATATCCGTTGCTTACAGATCTTTCCGGTTGGGTTATAGCTACCAGTTCGGCACAAGCTCAAATAGTTTGATCGGTGTAAACAATGCGACCAATGAAGTTACCCTGAGATACTGTTTTGGCAATGCAAAAGTAGATTGGAAAGCATTTTGAAAATGCGTATGGCGTAATGGTTGATTGGTGCTGAAAACAATACAATATTTCTAATATAGAAATATTGTATTAATTATTAATATAATATTTAATCATTAATAAAAACAATTAATCATAAGTAGCCGTATACTAGTATATGTGCTATTCCAAAAATAGTTTTAGACGGAAGTATTTATTCCTGATCCTGAATTCCATTATGCTGCTATTTCCGTTGGCTGTTTCCGCCCAGCAACCCGATGCGCAGCTTAGACTGAGATTAACAAAAGATAGCTTGAATACCGATGAGGTGGTAATGCAGTTTAATAAGCAGGACAGCACCCAATATGGCTACAACAAAGATGCCCTGGATTTGGGTGGGATGGGCGCATCAGAAAGCCTTTCTTTGATATCAAGCGATAATATTTACCTGTCCATCTATGGCGTACCTTACCCTCAGGCAAAACCTGAAATCATTCCTTTACTGGTAGATGCAACTGCGTCTGGCAGTTATCAACTCAAAAAGATAGAATTAAATGATATGCCGGTACTTTACCAGGTGTGGCTAAAGGATGCTTTTATGAAAGACTCTTTAAACCTCAGCATAGGGGAGACCTATAATTTCAAAATTGATAAAAGCAACGCGGCTACTTTTGGAACGAAAAGGTTTTCCATTGTGATCAATCAAACTTCTGCCGTGCCCGAACACAACATTGTTAAAAATGGCATTAACATTTATCCTAATCCTGCAAGCAGCACGATCAACCTGACCATAAACACCAATGAAAATACAGCATCAACTTATACCATCCGGATCACCAATACTTCGGGCTTGTTGATCAAGCAAGCCATATCAACCCAGCCCGACTGGCACTACAGCATCGTTAACCTGTTACCCGGCTACTATTTTATCAGGGTGATCAGCAATAAAGACAATAGCCTGGCAGGTGAATCCCGCTTTGTGAAAATGTAAGATAGATAGCCGGCGAATAATCCGCGGGGTACTGTTTCACCCGAAACACCTTGAAACAGATCATTTTGCACGTTAATTTTCTGATTGTCAGTAAAATAATTATCAGAAAAGCAGATTTTCTACTGTTTCGCCAAAAAAGTGAAACACTTTGAAACACCTGAAACAGGTTATTTGAATGATGCAACACGCCGAATAGGGGAGCTCTTCATTTTCTTCACCGGCATTTTTCCGGTCAAATTTTCCTTAAAAGCCCGGTTTCTTATTTTCCTCTCTTTACAGGAAGGGCCATTTTATACCTGTTTTATTGAGAAATTCATAAAAGGCACTCTGCTTTGTGCTTTTCAGATTAGAAATTGTTAATAAAACTTACACTTTAATAAATATTATATAAAATCTATGGATTTAGTAGATTATTTAAAATATTTATATATTTGTGCTGTAAATCAAACGTATGGAAACTTTTTTACACGCTTTCATAATGAAACCCCGGTTCGCTGCCGCATGTATGATGCAGCGAATGTGTTGTTGTTGCTGACCAGGTTTGTCCAGCAATAAAGTGATATTGCCTGCCGGTAATGGCTAAAAATGCCATCCTATAAATCATTTTACCCCTAATCAAATTAAATACAATTGAGATGAAATAAAATTTTACCCCTAAATAAATAACCGGCAAGGAAGCCTTGCCGGTCAATTCATGAAGATCAGCCGTAACGCCAATCACTAACTGATCTCACTAAGTTTTACGAACGAATAATCATTAACATAAAACCTGATAAATATAATGCAAATATATATCCGTGACAAACGGTCGCCTTCCGTCTTAAGGCTTCTGCTTAGTCTGCTCTTCCTCATCACAGCACATAGTGCCTTTGCACAAGAAAAAGATCAAGCCATCATCAATTCAAGGCTCGATGGTATTGTTACCGACAGCGCAACCAAACAACCTATCGCTGGGGTTACGCTCCGTATAAAAAGCGTTACCCACTCGGTAGCTACCGGGCCCGACGGGCACTTCACCTTTATTACCGGCCAAAAATTCCCATACACTTTAGTAGTAAGTTATATAGGATACAAAACAAAAGAGGTGGTAGCCGACGGCAGCCCCATAACGATACAACTCGCCGAAAACAAAGCCCTGTTGGGCGAAGTAGTGGTAGTAGGATACGGTACTCAAAAGAAAAGCGATCTGACCGGCTCGATATCATCTGTTCCCAAAAATTTGCTTGCCCAGCCCGCCTCATCCTTTGATAATTTATTACAGGGCGCCGTTCCGGGTGTGGCAGTAACCCAAAATTCGGGGCAACCCGGCAGCAGCGCCACCATAAGGGTGCGCGGTGGTAATTCGATCTCTTTCGGAAACTCTCCGCTGTATGTAATCGACGGATTTATTATTTACAACGATAACAGCTATGCAAACGTCGGCTCAAATGGTACCAGCGTAAATGCTTTATCCACCATTAGCCCGAATGATATCGAATCCATCGAGGTGTTAAAAGATGCATCTGCAACCGCCATATACGGTTCGCATGGTGCAAACGGCGTGGTCATTATTACCACCAAAAGAGGAAAAAGGGGTGCCAGCAATGTAAGTTTCAACAGCTATTATGGCACCCAGAAGGTCTCTAAACAACTCGACCTGCTCAATGCGTCGCAATGGGAATCATTGGTAAATGATATCAATACCAGCGATGGTGTGGCCCAAACATTTACACCAACGCAAATTGCGGCCGCAGGTGCCGGCTCAAACTGGCAAAATGCGGCGTTACGTACAGCACCGATACTGAATGATGAATTGTCGATTTCCGGCGGTGATGAAAAATCGAGGTACCTGATCTCCGGCGATTATTTTAATCAAAAGGGCACCATCTTAAATACCGGCTTTAAGAGATATTCTGCCCGTGTCAATTACGAGAAAAACATTACGGAACGCTTCAAAGTTTCCACCAATGTTTTCGGCAGCCAGTCGATTGAGAATAAGCTTTATGGAAGCACCTATAACAGCATTAACTTCAGTAATGCCTATGCCAATTTATTGACAACGTCGCCATTGGCGCTGATAAGAAACCCGGACGGGAGCTATAATACCAGCAACCCTTACCTGTCAACACCAACCAACCCGCTGCAGGATATTACGGCAACTACCAACCTCACCAAACTAAACCGTGTTTTGGGAAATGTTGCAGGTGAATACAAGATCATTCCTGACCTGACGCTAAAGGTATCCGCCGGGGTGGATCTTTTAAATACAACCCAGGATTATTACGCCCCTTCCTTTACAGGTTCACCGGCGGGCGGTTCATCGGGCTATGCCGCGAGCGGTTATGCATCGATAGGCGCGGGTAACGAATTAAGCTGGCTGAATGAAAATACGCTTACCTACGACCACAACTTCAATAATACTCATTTCCTGAATTTGTTGGCAGGTTATAGCACACAATACACCCAGTTCAATTCATCAGTGGCTTCGGCTCAGAAATTCCCGAATGACCTGACAACTTACAATAATTTATCCTATGCCGGTGTTTCAAATTTGCCATCATCAACGGGAACAAGCCAGGCATTGAATTCTTACCTGGGAAGGGTAAACTACTCTTACCTGCATAAATACAACGTTACGGTTTCTATTCGTGCTGATGGTTCTTCAAAGCTGGGTGCAAACAACAAATGGGGATATTTCCCATCGGCCGGCTTTTCGTGGAATCTTGACAAAGAGAACTTTTTTAAACCAGTCGCAGGTACCCTCAACAGCCTGAAGCTTAGATTAACAGCCGGGCAAACCGGTAATTCCGAGGTACCGCCTTATAGTTCGCTATCAGCCTTAGCGCCCACAAATTATTACTTCGGCAGTAAATTGGTTACGGGTATTGCGCCGCTGCAATTGCCTAACCCCGACCTGAAATGGGAAACTACCACCCAATACGATGGGGGTTTTGACCTTGGGCTTTTTGATAGCAGGATCACATTGACATTTGATGCGTACTACAAAAAGACCACCAACCTGCTGCTCAATGTTCCCTTGCCGCTTTACACAGGTTATGCCAGTGAACTGGAAAACGTGGGCAGCGTGCAAAATAAAGGCATCGAGCTTGGGCTAAGTACCGAGAACATCAAATCGACGGAGTTTACCTGGAAAACCAATATACAGTTTGCCGTTAACCGGAACAAGATATTAAACCTGGGGCCTGGCGTTGCCAGTTACTTCCCGCTCGCGCCAACCGGGCAGGTGTCACCCGTGATCGTTAAAGTTGGATTACCGGTTGGTACCTTCTGGGGATATTCAACCAATGGTTTATTAACTGCTAACGACCTTTCAAGTGGTGCGCCATTACTCGCAGGTGTCCCTCAAAAAGTAGGCGACACCCGTTACGTTGATTCAAATCATGACGGGCAGATCACAACTGCTGACAAACACAATCTTGGTAGCGCGCAGCCTAAATTTACCGGTAGTATTACCAACACGTTCACTTATGCGCATTTTGATCTTTCGGTATTCTTCCAGAGTTCCTATGGCAGCAAGATATTCAACCTGCTACAGCAAACCCTTGAAAGGCCTACAACTTCATTGAATGCTTCGGCCACTTTGTTAGATCGTTACAGTGCGACAAATCCAAACGGTACAGTTGCCAGGGCGACCAACTCACCGGTAATGCAAGTGTCAGACAGGTATATCGAAAATGGTTCGTACCTGAAATTAAAGAATGCTTCACTGGGTTACACTTTTAACAGCACACTTGCTTCAAAAATCCATGCAAAGCAGATCAGGCTTTATGTGTCTGGACAAAACCTGTTCACCGTCACCAAATATAAAGGCCTTGACCCTGAGGTGAGTTTCTATGATAACGATAATACGAAGCAAGGCATTGACTACGGCACTTATCCGCCTGTAAGGACTTTCCTGGCGGGATTGAATGTTACTTTCTAAAAAATAATACTTACGACAATGAAAAAAATATCCTCAAATAAGTTTATATGGCTGATAACGGTAACTACGGCTGTTGCGTTTATTTCGTGCAAGAAACTCACGGAAAACCCAAGCTCTGTTATCGTATCTTCTCAATTTTATAAAACAGCATCAGATGCTACTTCGGCGGTCAACGCAGCATACAGTAGTTTGAACAGCGACCCTGCCGGTGATTTTCCCTTGTACGGTCGTCAATTAAACTTGCTGGTCGAAAATGCAAGTGATAACCAGGTTTATAGTCCAAGTAATACAAACCCGGATGTAAGGGCCCTGGGAACCGTTACTTACATCCCGTCCAACAGCCGCGTACAGAAGGTTTGGCAACAGCTTTATTACGGGATCAACCGGGCTAACATCGCCATTGATAATATACCGTCTATCCAGATCGATACCACATTGAGGGCGCGATTGGTTAGGGAATCAAAATTTATCAGGGCCCTGCTATATTTCAATTTGGTTCGATTGTATGGTGCTGTGCCTTTGATACTGCATAACCCCACCAGTATTAATGTCAATCAGCTGCTGGTTCCAAGAACTCCGGTTGACTCGGTTTACGCCCAGATCGTTACCGATTTGAAAGAGGCTACCAATCTGCCAAAATCCTATTCAGGTGCCGACCTTGGCAGGGCCACAGGTGGCGCTGCCCATACTTTGCTGGCAAAAGTGTACCTGACACGCCAAAACTGGACAAACGCCCTTGCTCAGCTTAACATAGTCATTAACGGTGGTTATGGATATTCGCTTTTTCCCAATTATTATGATGCTTTTCAAAAGGCGACCAAAAACGGGAAAGAGCATATTTTCTCCGCACAGTTTGAAACAAACTTAGGTGCTGCAAATAGTACTCAATATTTAAGTTCAAGCTTCACTGCGTTCAATCCAAGTGTTTGGCCTATAGATGTTCCTGCTGATAGCAGCCTTTATAAATTGTTTAGCCCCACCGATACCCGCAGGGCTGTAACCTTTTATAGCTCAGTTTATAATGCAGCTACCGGGCAAACTGTAGTGTTTAACAACCCCTATGCTCCATACTTCAACAAGTTTGTTGATTACAGCCTTTCTCCGCTGAGTACCCAGGGCCAAAGCGGCATCAATTATCCTGTACTGCGTTATGCCGATGTGCTGCTCATGTATGCCGAAGCCCAAAATGAGCTTAATGGTGCGCCTACAAGTGATGCTTACACCGCCGTTAACCAGGTAAGGACAAGAGCAAATATCCCTAACCTCACAGAGGGTTTAAGCCAGGCTGCTTTCAGGGATTCTGTCTTTTTAGAGCGAAGAAAAGAATTTATCCAGGAAGGCCACCGCTGGTTCGACCTGGTACGGCAGGGGGGGACGGTGCTGGTTGATGCACTGCATAAAATACCTGCGAAATCCGCTGCAAGCGCAAAAAACAACCTGTTCCCGATCCCATTGGTCGAGATACAGACCGATCCAAAACTCACACAAAATCCGGGATATAATTAATCAAATCATAAACCATAAAAACAAATTATTATGACACTATCAGATGTATCACTTATCGGGAAAAAGATATTGGTAGGCATTGTTGTCACCCTGGTTCCCTTTGTAATTATCGTTGGTGGCCTGTGGCTTACCCAGCGTTTGTTAAGCCGCTATCATGCGGAAAAACCTGCTGTTCAAAACACTTTAAAACCATAAAATCATGAAAATGGACAAAGCCACCAAGAGCCAGATCGCAAGAAATGCGGCACTGAGCTTATTTCTTTACATCCTTCCCATCGCGCTGATGTTTATCTCCTTTTTGATAACAGGCCAGCGCCCATGGGAAAAGAAGATCCACCACAAAGAAAACGCCAAATCATCAACCAATAAAAACTCACAAAACAATGGAAGCAACGATTGAATTCTTTAAGAAAATTATAGAAAACCTGAACGGTTTCGGTTTTCCTTTCCTGGTATTTTTCATAGGAGTGCTCGAATTTTCATTCGGGCTTTACAAAGGCAAATGGCCCAAAAACGAGCGTTGGGTTGATATCAGTTGCTTTGTGCTGCCCCGCCTGGTGGTACAGCCCGCCGTAGCCTATTTCAGCCTGAAATTTTTGCCCTTTATATTTCCCGATGTCAAAAACGTATTCGACTGGGTGCCCTTCTTTTGGGGATTCGCCATCATCGCGGTAGCTGATGATCTTACCCAATATTGGTATCACCGGCTGCATCACCAAATACCATGGTTATGGCGTTTTCACCGTACCCATCACTCCGCATCATATATGGGTATGGCCATGGCCAGCAGGCAAAATGTCATCTACACCATATTTTTCTCGCAGATATACCTTACAGCGGCGCTGGTTTATTTGGGTCTGGGTATCCCGGCTATCGCGGTGCGGATCATCAAATCTACCATCACCACGCTGGCGCATTCCAGCATACCATGGGATAAACCGCTCTACCAGTACAAAGTGCTGCATCCACTTGCCTGGGTGCTGGAGCGTTTGATATCAACCCCGGCAACGCACCATGCGCATCACGCAGCCACTACAGATGATGGCGTTGGCCATTATAAAGGCAACTTTGGTAATATGTTCTTTTTGTGGGATATAATTTTTGGTACGGGCCTCATATCGCGCCAATACCCCAAGGCTTACGGAATATCCCATTATGATGGCGACCAATGGACCGCGCAATTGCTATGGCCAATTTTCAAATCGAAAGTAGAAGGTAGTGAGCTTGCCGCAAACGGACCTGTGGTGCGTGTGGATAATGATTACGAAGCATTAGCCCGGCGTGAACAAAAAAAGCAAGCTGAGGTCATAGCACCTGAACCGGAGCCTGTGCCATCATTTTCACACAGTTAAGAATCAAAACACGATGAACAATTCACTCATACTAAAAACCCTGCCGGTCATTGTACTGGCAGGGTTGCTGATCGGCAATACCAGTCAGGCCCAAAATATCACCCAGCAACAGCAGCCCTTTAAAGGCGTAATAGGCAAAACCGTTGCTGATTCAAAAGAATCCTGGACAGAAAATACTAAAGCACCCAAAGGAGCACCCAACGTGGTTTGGATATTGCTGGACGACGTTGGTTTTGGCGCCAGTAGCACCTTTGGCGGCGTGATTAGCACACCTACATTCGATAGCCTGGCAGCGAACGGACTGCGTTATACAAATTTCCATACGGCAGCTATCTGCGCGCCCACGCGATCAGCTTTACTGACCGGCCGCAACCACCATTATGTACACATGGGTGGGTTTGCACACACGATGTTGTCAGCTGGGTTTCCGGGTTATGATGGGCGGATACCATCTGATAAAGGCACCATTGCCGAAATATTGCGTGAGAACGGGTACAACACTTTTGCTGTCGGCAAATACGGCTTAACGCCGGATGAAGATGCTACCGATGCCGGGCCGTTCGACCGTTGGCCAAGTGGCAAAGGCTTTGACCATTTCTTCGGTTTCCTCGGCTCACAAACCGATCAGTACAAACCCGACCTGGTTGAGGACAATGCTCACGTTACACCTGATGGCCGTCATTTAAGCGAGCAGATCACGGACAAAGCCATATTTTATTTAACCAGGCAGCAAAAAGTAGCCCCGGATAAACCTTTCTTCCTGTACTATGCACCCGGTGCTACGCATGCACCGCACCAGGTAGCAAAGGAGTGGAGCGACCAGTACAAAGGCAAGTTTGATGGCGGCTGGGACGTTTTCAGGGAAGAGGTATTTGCCCGCCAGAAAAAACTGGGTATAATTCCGGCCAATGCGGTATTGCCACCACGCAACCCGGCCATAAAGGCATGGAACACCCTGCCTGCCGACGAGAAAAAACTATACGCCCGTTTTATGGAAGTATATGCCGGCTATCTTACTTATACAGATCACGAGGTTAACCGCCTGGTTAGCTATTTGAAACAAAGCAAACAGTTGGACAATACGATCATCTTTTTGGTTATTGGCGACAACGGCGCGAGTAAGGAAGGTTCGCAAAATGGCGATATCGATCGTTCTATATTGCTTAACACCAAATCGGAAGAGGAAACTGTTCGTTATAATTTAAGTAAGATCGATGCCATCGGCACACCTGCAGGTACCGAAGCCAATTACCCGTTGGGGTGGTCACAGGCAGCCAACACACCTTTCAAATACTGGAAGCAGGATGCCAATGCAGAAGGCGGCACACGCAACCCCCTCATTGTATTCTATCCAAAAGGTATTAAAGATAAAGGCACTATCCGCACTCAATACGGCCATGTGAATGACCTGCTGCCGACTACGCTTGAGTTTTTGGGTATCACGCCGCCTGAATATATCCGTGGCATAAAGCAGGATACCTTGCAGGGTATGTCTTTACTCTATTCATTTGATGACCCGAAAGCGCCATCGCGTCACAAGGTGCAGTACTACTATATTTTTGGTTCGCGTTCGATTTATAAGGATGGCTGGAAAGCAGAAGTATACCATAATACAAAGTTCTTTAACCCATTAGGTACCAAAGGCGATACGACAAGAGATTATAGCAAAGACACCTGGGAACTTTATAACCTGAATGAGGATTTTAACGAGCGCATCGATCTCGCTAAAAAATACCCCGAAAAATTAAAAGAACTACAGGACCTTTTTGATCAGCAGGCACACATCAACAATATCTACCCGTTTGTCGACTGGGATGATGTGTTCAAACAAAGGATACATAAGAAAAATGGCGTTCCACCGCCGCTGACCATTATGCCGGCATCGCCAAAGAGCAAATGATCACACTGTTCTAAAAGTATTAACCAACCACTTACCGGCGTGCTCCAGGCATGCCGGTAAATTTTTTAAGACATGAGATATTCAAATTTGTCCGGGACGTTAGCAATACAATTGATTTGTATTTCGTTACTGGCTTGCAAGCAAAAGCCGGCCTCCGTTGCAGCGATAGCCCTGCCTGTCCCCGTTACAAAAAAAGCGATCTGCTGCGAGTCGAATATTCCCAAACGGTTTGCTTCGTTAAATACCAGGATCGTAAGTATACCGGTATTGAACACCGATAAATCTCACACAGGTATGATATGGGTAAAAACCGGAACTTTTATGATGGGTGCAGATAACAAACAAGCCTCGCCCGATGAATATCCAAAGCACAAAGTAACCGTCAATGGCTTTTGGATGGATGCTACCGAAGTCACCAATGCTGAGTTCGCCCGTTTTGTCATAGCTACTCATTATATCACGACTGCCGAACGTAAACCCGACTGGAACGAACTGAAAAAACAAGTGGCACCCGGCACCCTTAAGCCTAACGACAGCCTATTAGTTGCTGCCTCGCTGGTATTTGATCCGCCAAAAACTGCTGTCGACCTGAATGACTATGCCCAATGGTGGGCCTGGAAAAAGGGCGCCAGTTGGAAACATCCCCACGGCCCTGGCAGTAATATCAAGGGCAAGGAAAATTACCCGGTAGTGCACATTTCCTGGTATGATGCTGTGGCCTACTGCAAATGGGCAGGCAAACGACTCCCAACCGAAGCCGAGTGGGAGTGGGCCGCAAGAGGAGGGTTGCAAAATAAGATCTATCCCTGGGGCGATGAACCGATAGACCAGGGCAAAGTAAAAGCCAATACCTGGCAAGGTCATTTCCCGGATCGCAACACTTTGCGGGATAAGTTTTACGGATTGGCCCCTGTCAGATCATTCGCCCCAAACGGTTATGGACTATATGACATCGCAGGCAACGCCTGGGAGTGGTGCGCCGATTATTATAATAACCAATATTATAAAACCATCGCCGATGGCGCTTCAAACCCCAAGGGCCCGGCCAACAGTTACGACCCTGAAGAACCCTATGCTAAAAAACGAGTGATCAGGGGTGGCTCGTTCCTGTGTAATGACAGCTACTGCTCCGGTTACCGGGTTGCCCGTCGAATGAAAAGTACAGAAGACAGCGGTATGGAGCATGTAGGTTTTCGGTGCGTGCAGGATAAATAAATTGCGTGACTGACTGTTTCACCTGAAACACCTTAAAACATGCAAAATTATAACTTAACTCGCTGTATTTCAAATATATAATTCTTAAAAATTCAACTATTTCACTGTTTCACCAAAAAAGTGAAACACTTTGAAACACCTGAAACAGTAAAGTATTACTTTATTAAATTATATTAATGTATTTAATATCAATAAATTATGTATTTAATCAAAATTCCATATTCTCCGCATAATTCAATTTAATTTGCCATTTACTGTTTCTGCGAAACAGTTGAAACACTTGCGAAATCAAAAAATCGCCAGGCCAAGCAGGGCAACAGATCATTTTTTTAGTTTGAAAAGATATTCCAAATAACCAGGGGTCACGCCGTTAAATTTGGTAGGTCTTTGATGGGTGAACACGAACGCGGTATCCGTAATGGAAACAATTTTGCATTCCACCGGACTGGATGGCAGATTGACGTTGATCAGCGTAAAACCGGTGTCGGCATGCAAAACATAGTTCCCGCTCTCCCCAAGACTATCATCCGTAGTAGGAGATAAGCTTTCTACCCACGAGTTGTCCGTATTGAATTGAAAATAATAATAGGAGGGTTCGGGATAAACTGTTCCGCTGTTAATCGGCTGGTTCGTCGAATCGCGCGGAATAACAGTTAAGGAGATTATGGTCCATTTACCCGCTATTTTGTTGCCCGCCTGTACAGGAGGCGTAATGGTTTGAGTCTTTTTACAGGCTGCCAGGCTGATGGCAAGTAAACCAAGTATAAATATTCTTTTCATGCGGTATCGGCTCGGATAATACATCAATAAAGACGGTATTCTTTTTGAAAAGGTTGCCTTGGATTTGGTTGCACCCATCTATTTCTCCGGAAATTTTTGCAACCTTAAAGTAAATGATGCCAAATAATATCGCCCAAGCCTGTTTGTATTAGTTTGCGTGACATAGCTGGATGTTGTTGTGCTCGAAAAACCTGTATTTTGATTAAAAAGATCAAATACCGCCAGCCTTACCGCAGCGCTGTGTCCTTTTAAAAATCTGCGCTCCAGGTACATATTCATCAGATTAGGATTAGTGGCATGGACGCTTGAGGCGTACCCATAATTGAAAACTTTGCTGTAATCATAGCTCAGAGTCCAATCGTGAAAGTAATTTTTGCCGCTGAGGCCGATATTCCAGGTTCGGATATTGGAAATAGCGTTGGTCAGATCATTTCTTATCGAATTGAAAGTTTTGTTAATGGAATAGTTTGTTAAAAATTGTGCATCGATCACTTCAGATAGATCGGTTCGAAAGCGTAATCCCGGAGTTACAACCCAATTGTGGGCTGCATTTTTTTCGGTGGTCTCGTCATAAGTAATTGGGTCTACATTGGTGATATAACCGATACTATTTGTAAAATGCACCGATCCGTTCAGCGACAGGGTGTATTTACGCTTATCCCAGGGGTTATTATAGCTAATGTACCCTGATGCTGTGTAAAAGCCATTAGCATTGAGATATTTGGTGAAATAGGAATTATCCAGCAAAGGATTAGGTGTATAATTTGACGGGTAAATAATGGTATTAGTGACTACCTGGTTCTGCGTTTGCGAAAATGAGACGTTGGAAAACAGCGTCCTGCCGTTATCAAAGTCAAAGAAATTATAATAGGCCGTAAGGTTATTTGTAAAAGACGGCTTAAGGCCCGGGTTGCCCTGTACCGGGTACAGGGCATTGGAATAATCGGTTACCGGCTGCAATTGCGTAAAAGTGGGCTGAGTTGTGCTGCCGCTATAATTCATGCTGAAAGACTTATTTCTCGAAAATTGATAAGTAAAATGAGCCGTGGGTACAATATCGAAAGTTTCCCGGCGCACCGGCCCTGTCACCGGTACATTGCCATCGAGCACGGCCGGCAATACCGCCAGTCCCAGGGTATAGTTGTATTTATCCTTCCTGGCATAGTTAAAATTTATGCCGACGCGATTAGTGATGAAAGTATAATTGTAACGGTTGCTTAAAGCGCTGTCAGGGTGAAATACATTGCTTATTGTATCCAGCACATTATCCTGCCTGTCACTGGCTGTTTTAGACAAATTAAAGGCATAATTAAACTGCAAAAATGAGTATTGGCCCACTGGTTCGAGGTAAGAGATACTGGCGTTATATATATAGGTATGACTATTTGTATTTATCTGCTGATCGGGAAGGGATGCAGGCCCGGCCGTGAAATTATAAACCGGATTTTGATAAAAACGGCTTATTGTTGAATTGGCCGACACGTCAATACTCAGATCACGGCCTTGTTTTTTAAAGCGGTGGTTGAACAGCGCGGTTAAGCCATAGTTTGGTGAGCTTAATTTATTGTTGGTTGTTGAATTATACGCCGAATTAACCGTATCGCCACGGGTAGAGCTATTTTGCGCGGTTTGCATGCCATTGCTCCCGGCCCACGAGAATGCAGGAGTGACCTTTAAATAGTTTACAGCATCAGGTTTGTATTCCATGTTCCACTGCACGCTGTGGTTAATGTTTTTATCCGTTTCCTTACTCAATTGACTCGTGGAGCCGGGATTGCTTAGCGTGGTGTTTTGCTGCAGGGTGTTAGTGCTGGTAAAAACCGTATTATCTGAGAAACTATAGCTACCATAAACCGACACGTGCTTGCCCCATTGATCACGGAAGTTAAAACCAGTGGCATGGGTATCGGTTATACCATTCACACCACTTGCCTGGCTGGTAAAATTGCCTCCTCCGCCTATGTTTATTTTAGCCCCCGACAAATTAATCTGCTGCATATTGAGTGAAACTTTTTTGGCTAATAGCGTACCGCCGCCAGCCGGCGGTAGTGTCGGGGTACCGAAAGAGAAAGTGTTCACGTTAGTATTATTTACATTTCCCAGCAGGGCTATTTGCTGATCGCCGTTGAAAATAAAATCGTTCAGCAGCCCAAGGTAACGATTATCATTCCTCACGCCGGGCTGTTTCGGCAAAACATCCGATCCGTCGCCCAATGTCGCCTGCCCGGTGTAGCCATGATTTTTACTCTGTTTAATGTTGATGTTCATGATCTTGGTCGGATCGCCCGTCTTTACCCCAGTGAGGTTTGCCTGGTCGCCATAATCGTCGATCATCTGAACGTTCTCCACAATATCCGCGGGAATGTTTCGGGTCGCAGCCTGCACATCACCGTTAAAAAAATCCTTGCCGTTTACCCGCACTTTGGTCACCTGCTTGCCCTGCGCTGTTATATTGCCGTTGGCATCCACATCCACTCCCGGCAGCTTCCTGATCACATCCTCTATCGGGGCGTTGTCGCGCACTTTATAAGCGCCGGCTTTGTATTCAATGGTATCTTCTTTAAATGTCACCGGATTGACATCTACAACATTCACTTGGCTAAGCATTCGGGAATCGCTTTTGAGGATGGTCGTATCCACAGATAGGGTCCCGGTATCTGCAAGTGCATAATGCCTAATGAGTCCCTGGTAACCGATTGAGGAAAACGTAAGCGTAATCCGCGAGGCCCTTACTGCGTTAAACCGAAAATACCCTTTTGCGGTGGTTGTCGTCACCAACGTATCTTTCAGGTCCGTAATAAGCTTAACGGTAGCACCCGGAAGCGCCATTTTTGCTGAATCAGTTACCGTACCCCGTACGGTGCGGTTTTGCGCCGTGGCTAAATGCGCAAAGAATAAAATAAAAAACAGGCCGAAAACAGATCGCTTCATGTAAATTGTGTTTGTATTCAGGTCACAGGATAGGTCGATGCGTTACAATATTTATTTTCAAAAAAAATGTAACGATTTGAAGCTTTTGGTGACCTGATAGCAGACCACAGAATACATTAAGAAGTTTGGGCAAGGAAGAAGCTGAATTAATAGCCAGGTGCCGGCAGGGTGATATCAAAAGCTATCAATTGTTGTACAACAGGTATAGCCGGGCGATGTATCACACTTGTATGCGCGTTGTTATGCATGCCGAAGATGCCGAGGATATTTTGCAGGAAGCGTTTATGGAGGCGTTCGTTAATTTGGATAAGCTAAAAAATGACGAGGCCTTTGGGGGCTGGTTAAAAAGGATCATGATCAACAAATCGGTGAATTTTGTGCGAAGGCACCGAAAAAACTGGCTGGAGGCAGAGGATGCCGAACTGATAAACATCCCCGAAGAGCAGGCATTTGATGAATCAGAATTCAGGGGAAAAATAGATGCCATCATTGAAGCTATGGGTACGCTGTCTGAAAAATACAAGATGGTGATCAACCTCCATATTTTTGAGCAGATGAGCTTTGAAGAGATCGCTTCGACAATGGATCTGCCCTCATCCACCGTCAGGGTACAATACCTGCGCGGGAAACAAAAAGTACTGGATCGTTTAAGCAAATAGAGAAATATGGAAAACGAGTTTGAAAAATATTTGCAGCAAAACAGGGGCCGATTTGAAAATGGCTCACCCACGCCCAGGGTTTGGGAAAAACTGCAGCGTGATCTTGTTGACCACCAGGCTCGCCGGCACAGAGTGATCAGGATACGGCGGATAAGCTGGAGCATAGCGGCAAGTATCCTGCTTTGTATCGCGGCAACACTCATCATATTTAAAAATAAGAACAAGGTAAGCAGCAATGCTATTACCCAAAATGCTGCGCACCGAGACAGTATAATTGACAGGCAAAAGATAGTGGCGCAAAAGATAGCGCTGGACAGGGCTGAGCGAATAGCCGGTGTCACAGACGACAAAACACGGCAATCATTATACCACTATACTCAGCTGATCGAAACAAGGCAAAAAGAAATGGCTACGCTCAGGCAAATTAACCCTGAACTATATGCCAAATCGCAAAAGGCATTAACAGACCTGGACGTAGTGTATAACCGGCTGAAAAAACAATTGCCCAAAAGCGTCGATCAGCAAAAGATACTGCAATCGCTGATACAAAACCTAAAAATGCAGGAACAAATATTAAATAATCAATTGCAATTACTTGAGGAATTGCAAACACCTGATAATACTTCTGATGGAAAACAGGATAAGAAAATATAGGCTGATCTTTTTAGCTTGCCTGCTATCGCTGCCTGCCTTACTGCGCGCGGACGATCATTTACAAAAGGCACAGAAGACGGTCGTCAAAAAAATCGCTATTGCTAAAGGTATCGGGTTAAGCATCAATAACCAGTACGGCGACGTAGTCGTTCAAAGCTGGAAACGCACATCGGCGATGGTGCGGGTGACTATAACCGGGCAGTCGGCAAAATCGTCGAGGGCAAATGCCTTGATCCAATTTGTAACGATCAAAACCAACAACACACCCGGTGCCGTCAGTCTCGAAACCGCTATCGATACGGTATCGCAGCAAATCAATCCATCATCAGGCGAGCAATGTCACATCAGTTACCAGGTTTTGGTGCCTGAGAAGCTTAGGCTATCCGTTACCAATCGTTTCGGCAATATCCAGGTGAAAAGTTTTGAGGGCGACCTTACTGTGGATGAGAAATTCGGCGACCTGAAAATTGAGCACGCCTCAGGGCCGTTCAAGATCAATGTGGAACAAGGCAATGCCGATATCGATCGTATCCGCAGCGGGTCGCTCAAATTCAAAGGCTTTACGAAAGTGCGGATCGGAGAGCTTTCGGGTACCGTGGATGCCAAATTTTGGTCGGGAGGTAAGGTCGACCTGGGTTTGTCCGGGGGCCTGCAAAAACTCGACATCGATGCCGATAACTTAAAGCCGCTCAACATCACAAATCTCAAATTAGCAAATGCCGATCTAAAAATTCACAGCACCTTATCTAAGATCATCTATAACGGACATATCATGCTCACCCTGGAAAAACCCTTAAGTATCACCTTGAAAAAACCATTGACAATTGACACCGTGTTCATTACAGGAAAAGGAGATACGACGCAAAAACTCCGGGAAAAATTGCTGAACCTGAAAAAGATCAGCATCACCGCGATGAAAAGTGTGGATTACAACTTAAAAACGGGGTCCGCCACCACCGGGATCAAGATCAACGCTTCTTTTTGTGTGGTGAATGTGAAGGATTAAGCAATTATTTCTGTCCCTAGAAGAACCCTGCGGTAGTTTTAAATTATTATTTTCTCTGGTTCGGGCCCGGATGGAGAAGGCAAACACAGCCTTAACGATATCGTTAAGACTGTTTCTATTTTACTGAAAATTAAACATCATTTGAAGCCAGTGAAGGAATGTTTTGATTCGGGCAAATTATATGACCCGCTTATCTTTAACTTTACCCGCTTTGATTCTGACAAATTTATTATGAATGATAACGTATTAGAATTAGTTAATCCTCAAAGTAAATCTCTAGCATTTAAGGTTTTTACTTTTGAGGATGGTGAATATTTTAACAGTCTTAATAAGTACAATTATTTTTCCATGATCCTGGTAACCACAGGTAAAGGAAGCCTGATTGCAGATATTTCAGAATACAACTTCAGTGAAAACTGTCTCCTGTGCTTTTCACTTTATCAACCGTTTAAGATAAAGTGTGAGGGCGAATTTAAAGGGGTTATGGTTAATTTTCATCCTGAGTTCTTTTGCCTGCATAAACACAGGAACGAAGTTTCCTGTAATGGTGTTCTGTTTAATAACATATATGAATCACCGATCGTAAACTTAACTAATGATGAAACGCAGTCGCTGCTAACAATTATAAAAGGATTTAAATCTGAAATGCAGCGCCCCGGAAACGCTGAGCTTGAATTATTGATATCCTATTTAAAAATATTTCTTATCAATGCTTCCCGGATAAAAATTGAACAACGGCATTCTAGAGATGGATTAACAGGAAAACAACCGGGCATCTTAAATAATTTAAAGGATGCAATTGAAGATCATTTTAAATCACTTCACCGCCCTGGCGATTATGCTGAATTACTAAACATTTCAACTGCGGCGTTAAACAGAGTTAGTAAAACACATTTCAACAAAACATTATCAAACCTGATATCGGACAGAATAATTATTGAAGCAAAGCGACAGCTTTATCTTACCTCACAACCAGTTAAATGGATCGCTTATGAGCTGGGCTTTAATGATGAGTTCTATTTTAGCCGCTTTTTTAAGAGCCATGTGGCTATATCGCCGCAGTTTTTCAGGGATACCGTTGGATTCGACAGGGCGAATGCTTAATGATCATAAAATTTAAGATCAAAAATATTCATTTGGCTACAGCAATTGTCCATGTCAAAACACGATTTATCCATGTTAGCAGATCGTGCCAGTAATGACCTTTGTTTCATGCAAACAGAAAAAAGATTCCCGCTACCTCCATGGGATATGGAGAATGCAGCAGAAAAACTCCAGCGTTTAGAAAATGACTGGAATACACTCGATCCGGAAAAAGTAATTGCGAATTACTCCGAAGGAGCTGAAGTTCGTTTTGGTACTGAATTTCTAAATGGTCGTAAAGAGGTTAGGCAGTTCCTGATCCGTAAATGGCAGCAGCAATTAGATTTTAAACTGAAACTGGACCTTTGGGGAGCGCTTAAAGGCCGTATGGCAGTGAGGTTTGATTGTGAATGGATGGATGCTAATCATCAATGGTACAGAAGCTATGGCGTACAGGTTTTCCAATTCGACGACAATGGTTATATACAAATGAATTTTGCGAGTTTTAATGACGATTCCATCGCCGAAACTGATTGCAAGTTGAAACCGATCGACTAAAAGAGTATCAATCCCAGTTTAAGGAAACCCCAATAGTTGCAAACCAAAAGCGGATAATTAATTTTTATCCGTTTTTTTTTACGTTCCGCAGGGTCCCGTAGGTGGATCAGTATGTGGACTATTATTTTCTTACCGGTATCGGAATATCAGGCAACCGGACAACCCGGTGACTATATTTAGCATCAGAAGGAAAATGCGGAAGCGGGTTCGTGATTCTTACCGGGATCCACGCCGAGGCACCGGAGTATTGGCGGCACGGCATGATCTTTCAAACTCCCGCCGCGGTTGATAATGCTTATGCGGGGGTGCTTATTCACGCGGCATTGGATGATGTATCTTTATTACCGCATTATTGAGTACTTTCATCTACCTAATCAGACATGGACGCTTTATAGGTTATGAATTAAATTGACTGCAAGAAATGGATAGAAAAAAATCATTCACTAACACTGAAATTGAACAAATCAAAAAGCTGATAGCAGAGAAACTTCTTGCAACGCCTGACAAGCAAAAAGGGATAAGAGCTAAGATTCGTAAGACTGGTTTTCACTTTTCTGATTTTAGTTCAGAGAAAAATGGATATACTATAGCGGATTTTGAGAAATTAATTAGTTCGGGCGCGGTTAAAGTTATAGGGGAGAATATTCAACTGACACATTCTACGAAACCTATAAAATCCATGAAACAGCCAACATCAAGAAAAACTAACAGTGATATTTTATCGCAGCGCAGCAAAAATTCTTTTGAACCGCTTGTTGACGATAACACAGAGATTTTAATTTTGGGAACAATGCCAGGCGACCGCTCTCTTTCTGTTGGAGAGTATTATGCTCACCCGGGAAATAGATTTTGGAAAATTATTGCAAAAATAACTAATGAAAATATTCCAATTTACTATGACGAGAAAAAGAAGTTGTTAACGAAATGCAAAATTGGACTTTGGGACGTTGCTAAAATGGCTGACAGAAAAGGAAGCTTAGATTCAAATATGTCAGATGAAACTCCAAACGATCTTAATGAGTTCCTAAATAATTATCCGAAGATTAGAGTTATTGGACTTAATGGAGGTAAGGCAGTGAATTTATTTAGTAAATTTTTCAATAAACTACCACACATTGTTTATCATAATTTGTCAAGCTCAAGCGGAGCAAACACGTCAATAACACTTGAAGAGAGTTGCAATAATTGGAAACGAATTCTAAAATAATTTTCGTCACCGCAGGGTCTCCGAAAGGACCCTGCGGTTTAATCATGGTTGAGCAAAGCTCTCAATCTACAGCATCTCCACATATCCATCCGTTCCATTCACCCTGATCCGCTGCCCGTCTTTGATCAGTTTGGTCGCATTTTCTACGCCGACAACTGCCGGTAAGCCATATTCACGGGCGATAACTGCGCCGTGGGTCATCAGTCCGCCAACTTCGGTCACCAGGCCTTTGATGGATACAAACAAGGGCGTCCAGCTGGGGTCGGTAAATTTGGTGACCAATATATCTCCATCTTCCAGCTCAGCATCTTCCATGTTTAGGATCACACGCGCCCGTCCCGCTATAATGCCGGAAGAGACAGCCAGGCCCGCAATAGCCCCGGCAGGGATATCTTCATGATTGTACCTACCAGCAATGATCTCACCGTCAGAAGTGATCACACGTGGCGGGTTCAGTTTTTCATATAATTTGTGTTCGTCCTTTCGTTGGCTGATGAGTTGATGATCGACTTGATTTGTGCGCACCGCTTCGCGCAGCTCTTCAAAAGTGAGATAATGGATATCTTCTTTTTTAGGGATAACGCCGGCTTGTACCAGCCGTTCGGCTTCTTTCAGTATAGCGTGCTTATAAGGAAAAAAGCGGCTAATGATGCCGTATTTGGGGTATTCGCGATAGCCGATGAAATTCCGCAGCCGCCTGATCATTTCTTTTGTTTGGCTGACTTTTTCTTCACCATCCGGCAATTCGCTCAAACGCTCCAGTAACTCCTGTTCTTTTTTCAAAGCCTCCTGTCGCCCCTGCTCAAATTTCCGCTTACCTTCACCAGCCTCAAAGTTTTTAATGTTACTGAGGATCATGGGGACAAGTATACCAGGCTTTTCGCTCCAGCGGGTTTTAGTGATATCGATCTCCCCCGCACAGCGCATTCCGTATTTGTCGAGATAAGCCTGGATAGCGTCGCGGGTTTCCTGTCCACCGTTAAACTTTATCAGTTCATCTAAAAAGCTCTCGTCTTTTGCGTGGTGTAAATAATCAATCACATCCGGGTAGGGGCGGATCACATCTGCTACATCAAGTAATTCCCGGCCCATTTCCGAAGTGATATTGTTGGGTGCAGATTGGGAAAGCGTGTCGGCCACATTCTTTTCGCCCAACCACTCCTGCATATGATCGTTGAGCCATGTTGAAGCATCTATAGCCGCTATGATAACAACTATACTTTGCGGATTAGCCAACATCCTTTTTGATCCCTGGCCATCTTCCAGTATAAAATCAAATAATTCCGGCCCTGATTTCGTTTGAATAGTTTGTTTTAATTCTTCTACCGATGTTTCATTACGCCTGATCAGGTCAGCAACTATAGCCGGGTCGTTTTCAATTTGTGCCTGTATATCCGCGAATGATTTACCCTTACTACTTTTAATGGGCAGATCATCTTTGTCGTCTGCTGATGATTTGATAAAATCCCCCCGATCTGTGATGGCAATGAGCGCGTCTTTTATCAGCGGATCGTGTTCTCCCATTACATCTATGAGCGTTTTTCTGCCGGTGGGCGAGGCCAGGCTACCCGTGACATCAATAAACAACCTCCCACCGGCTTTAAACATGGGCCGGAAAGCGGTTAACTGCCATAAGGACAACCCCAATGGTTTCATGGCATCGGTCATCATTTGCTGATGGCCGACAGATACGTAGACATGATTTTCTTCATCATTCACAACAGGGATCGGGTATAAAGTAGTGATCGGCCGACTCTGGACAATATAAAAGGTATCATCAACCTCCGGAAGGAGTCCTTCGGACAAACACCACTCAATGTCCTGCGGGCTGCCGAAATGTCCCTCGATCTTTCTGCCTATGTGCTCAAGCTGAAAGATCTGCTCATCCGTCAGCGCTTGTTTATCCTGCATCTCAGGATCGATCTCCTGTTCTTTAGTACCGCCATCTTTTAAAGCATAAATAGCCAGTTTCTTAGTGGATATCTTTTGATCGATGATCTTGCCATTACAGACTTTATAGTTATCCGCATTAACCAGGCCGGATACCATGGCTTCACCAAGCCCAAAGCCCGCATCGATAGACAACACTTTCCTGTTTCCCGTGACAGGATCGGCCGTAAACAAGATTCCCGCTGCCTGCGGGAACACCATCTTTTGAACCACCACCGCCAGTTGCACTTTACGATGATCGAAGCCGTTCTGCATCCGATAAATCACCGCACGATCCGTAAATAGTGACGCCCAGCACTTGCTGATGTGTTTCAGGATCGCGTCCTTCCCAATAATGTTCAAATAAGTATCCTGCTGGCCCGCAAAGGAGGCCGCCGGCAGGTCTTCAGCCGTAGCGCTTGATCGTACAGCTAAGGCATCCTTTTCGCCAAACCTGGTAAGATAACCCGCAATCTCTTCTGTAATATCATCAGGAATGGGTGCGCTTTCGATTACCATACGGATATTGGCACTGACCCTGCTGATACTTTCCCGCTCTTCTACCTTAAAACCCGCCAATTCATCCAGCAAGCTGTTAAGCTCCTGGTTAATTTCGATTATCTTTTTATACGCTTCGGTGGTAACGCAAAAACCATCCGGAACCCGTATTCCCCCGATCCTTAACAGTTCGCCCAGATTAGCGCCCTTGCCGCCAACTGCCATAAACGCTGATCTGTCGATCTCCTGGAAACCAATCACATAGGTGTTTTTGTTTTTTGTATTGAGTTTGCTTTCAGATGCCATATTGTTGACTTTTTAGAGATGCGAAAAGCCAAAAATATAAGGTATAACCTATCAAAACACCGTTTTTCAACTATATTTTTTTTGACGCAATAATGATGTTTCCAAGGCGTTATCCTTACAAATAAAGGGGTTGAAAATCGCATTAAGCAACACAACCCATCCTTCGCGACCTCTGGCAGGTTTCAGACAATTAGCCCCCTGGTTTTTTTAGCAATTATCAATTAATCCTAAAGTTTTATCTGCAAAAAATACTAAAACGAAGCAATCATCGGGCCCGTGTAGTAAAAATCAATATGGTTTCATATGGCAAGGCTCCTGTAAATTATTATTTGCTTGTTAAGGATCGATGATAGCAGCTTCCCATTTTTGATGGGGATGGGGGAGATGTAGATTTACAGTGTAAAGCCTGGTTCACTGTCAAGTCATCATCATGAAATACCTGGTCATCCTTATTGCATTTGTACTTTTCACCCGCATTGCTTATGCGCAAAAAATAGATACATCGGCAATTGGCTTATCACAGGATATACATCAACACTATATTGTAAAGCATAAAAACAATAAAACCATAGCCTTACTATTACTTGTCCCCGGCTCGACGATGATCACAGTTGGGGGAGTGATCAACCTAAAACATGGTAACGTATTTACGGGAGCTGCAAATTCAAACAAAGGGACTGCAATTGGTTTGTTGGGAAGTGCAATGGCAATTACCAGTATCCCATTCTTTATAGCAGCAGGTAAAAACCAAAAAAAAGCCTTTCTTTCAATAAAAAGCGAAAAAGTCACAATAGGGGCGCCAGACCATTGTAAATTTTCATACCCCGCTTTAGCCCTGAGAATCAAATTTTAGACCGAAAAACAAACTTAAAAAATACCAGGATGGGAAACCTTATCAAAATGCTGACATTACTGATCACGCTTGTACTTGTAAGCTGTAGTAAGTCCGTTTATACTAAGCACGCCCTGGATAGTTACAAAATCAACCAGGATACGGTCAATAAATTTTCAGTATCGCCGACACGGGGGGCAGGTGATATTACCGGAAAGATGATGTTTACTGACGCTTGTGATTCGTCTGTCATCAATGAACCGCTTCCGGGTGGCTTCGCTCATAACGATTATTGTCATCCGCACCCGCTGAATGACGCGCTTGAAAATGGTTTTGCCAATGTTGAGGCTGATATTTTCTTAATAAACGGCAAATTGATAGTAGCCCATGTGTTTCCTTATTTTAAAAGTGACAGGACTTTGGAATCATTGTACTTAAAGCCGTTGTTAGACAAAATAACTCAAAATAAAGGTAAGGTACTGACGAGCTACAACAACCCAATTACTTTGTTGATAGACATTAAAACAACGGCCGGGCCCACCTATAAGGCGCTTAAACCGCTCCTGGAAAAATACCGGTCGATATTGTCGGCATACGAAAATGGTAAAATGGTTTATCGTGCCGTAACCATCGTACTATCAGGGCACAAACCATATTCGCTCATAAAAAAAGAAAAGAACCGCCTGGCCTTTATTGACGAGGACTTATCCAAATTACGCTATGCCCAGGTAAACAATAATGTTATGGCCATGGCGAGCTGTAATTATTCGGATATTATGGACTGGGACGGCACGGGCAGCGTTTCACACGAAGAAAGAAATACTTTGTGTACCTATGTTTTATTAGCTCATAAAATGGGTTTAAAAGTCAGGTTATGGGCATCACCAGAAAGAGAAGTTGTTTGGGACGAGTTGTTAAAATGTGGCGTCGATTTGATCAATACGGATCAATTGGTCGCGCTTAAAAACTATTTCAGCACGCATGCGATCGAGAAAAATCAAGCTATAACTAATAATTGAGCCGGCCACAAAGTATTGCCGGTAATGTTACTATCACAAAACCTGCTTATCATGCAAAAAACACTATTATTAACCTTGTTCGTTTTAAGTTCATTATCCGCTTGTTTTGCCCAGGATTCGCATACCAGGGGCATGTTTAGCATAGGCATTGAGAGAAGTTTTATTACACATGACTATGATAGCTATTTGATGAGCGACCTCTTCAAAAACGGCATTGGCGGCTCTATAAAAATGGATTTGCCAGTTTATCCCAATATTTATTTTACGGTGGCCGGTGGCTTTTCAACATTTCAGGCAACCGATCAAATCAAAGCTTACGTCAACCAGATCCCGTTGTACCAACACCCCACATCTGAAAGCTTTGAGCAAGTGAAAATAGGGTTAAAGTGTTATACTGTTAAAGGCCTTTTTATAGAATTACAGGCCGGTGGTGTTTTTCGCTCGGATAAAACAGTTGAATTTATGGTAAGAAGCAGAGTTTCCGCTGTGTACTCGGCCGGGATAGGTTATTTGTTTCATAACGGGATTGAATTGGGCGCACGGTACGAAGTATGGAAATTGAATGGCAGCGTGGGCCAAATGGACCAGGTAGGGATAAGATTGGCTTATGCGATCAAGTTCCCACATCATTAATTTTCAGCTATAAATTATCAGTCCAAAAAATATAAATCGCAAATCGTTTCAACATTAAAACTTATCATCATGAAAAATCTCATCGCAGGCACGTTGTTGCTAAGCATGATATCACTGTTAAGCTGTACAAAAGTTGTGTACACAAATGAGCAGGTCATTAGTCTTTACAAAACAAAAAATGATGTGCTAAAAAGATTTAGTATTCCAACCGAAAAGAAGATGAATGACAGCACGGAAGAATGGCTTTACCGGTATGATAGGAACAATTCATTTGCAGATCATTCGCTGGTTGAATATCCGAATCTCAGTACCATAAACGTAAAAGAATTTACCAGGTATAAACGGTACATTATATTTATGGTGGATAAGCGGGGGGATGTAATAAGGTGCGATTATAATGGGGTAAACCTTGCCGTGCGTAAAAAGAATACTGCAGGAACTTTTGCACTAGTATTCGTGGGCCTGGTACTGGTTGGTGCCAATTATGTAAGTTCGCAGAGCTTTACTTTTAATCCCTGAACACAATAAGAAGAATACAACAGTTGAAACGTGCAAAAGGCGTTTCTTATTCATTTTGATATATGAAATTCAATTTCATATATTTAAACATCGTGTTTAATTAACCTAAATCAAATCCGTAATGAAAAAAGAACCTATTCTCATTATTGCTGCCATCGGACTTCTAACTGGTTGTGTATTAGGCATGATAGGATCGTTCGTGCCTTCCGATATCGTTCGTAATATTCTTTGGGCTATTGATAGCTGTGGTCTTATACTGGCTGCCGCATTGCTTGCGATATACTCCTCTAAAAAAGGCTATGATATAGTCGCCGCCGGTTTTTTCATATTTACAATAGCTGAAAGTATCGTATTTTTCAGTTGCTCCGGAAATTTAAACGAAGCTATTCCTGCATTTGGAACGGGAACGTGCTTGTGGGCTTTATCCATTGCCGTTGTCAGTTCTCAAAAATTATTTCCACTTTTTGTGCGCTGCACAGGCATTATCTCGGCGGTGTTATTCGCTATTACGGCTTTCCTAATTTTTACAGGCCATCCTGCTAACGCTTTAACAAAACCATTGCCGTTTTTAGCTTATCCATTTTATGCCGCAACGCTTGCAGGCTGGGCATGGACACTGCTTTATAGAAGCAGCGCATTTTTAGGCTTCAAATGAGTAAACTACCTTGCGGACTTCGTCCGCCGTAGCCCGCATGGCGATATTGAAAACAAGATTCCGTTAAAATAAGAAGCCCGCCGTTGCTAGAGCTATGGCGGGCGAATCTCTCCTTCGCAAGTACAGCGGACTCCGTCCGCGGTAGCTCGCTTCGGCGAGCGGAGGCGGAGAGAGAGGGATTCGTAACGCCCTAAAACCGA
>Ga0207671_10001239_pt1 | contig 30141 bp, 23 predicted proteins | sample KBSC24metaG_FD_184352 | JGI IMG/M metagenome (GOLD analysis project Ga0207671, IMG submission 184352) | Corn rhizosphere microbial communities from Kellogg Biological Station, Michigan, USA - KBS C2-4 metaG (SPAdes) (version 2) | ecosystem: Host-associated > Plants > Roots > Rhizosphere > Soil...
ACATCCTACGACGGCGGTAAAACCTGGCAGTCCACCGATGCCGGCCTTCAGGACAAAGTTTTTATTGATTCAATATGGCGGACCTGGAATGATCGCCCTCGTGTGCAAGCCTTCACGACTTCAATTATCCAGGTTGGTGAAAACTTCTTTTGTACTCACCGTGACGGCATTTTCAGATCATCAGACAAGGGGAAAACATGGAAATTATTACTTCCTTCTGTACAAAATAAGAGCTTCAATTTATTTGTTTCAGGCAACGTGATCTATGCCATAGTCAGCAAGGGTGGATGTTGAAAACTCAGATTAACATTCATGGATTTCATGTCTGCCCGGGGTCTTGCCATTGAAATTTTCGCATAGCTAAACTCTTGCAGCTGCCATGGTTCGTATCTTACGAGCCACTCATTATATAAAACAAAAAACCTGGCAATACTGCCAGGTTTTAAATTTGCTCCCCCTGTTGGACTTGAACCAACGACCCTCTGATTAACAGTCCCTTTTTCCCCATTTCCGGTTACTTTCAGTCATTGCTAGTTACTTCGTAAAGCAATTATTTTCATATGGTTAAGATAGATTTTTGATAAATTCGTGTAGACTCATTTGCACAAAGAATGTGTCAAAACATGTATCAAATTTTAAAACCTTCGGTATATGAAAAAGGAAAAAGTAGGTGTGAAAGTAATGCCGGATATCCGCCGGATGAAAGGGGAGGGGCGGTTTCCTTTAAAACTCCGGATTACCTTTAAGGGAGAGCGCAAGTATTACGGTACCGGCTACGATGCAACCCAGGACGAATGGGATAGGATCAACAGCACGAAGGCCAAGGATGACCTCCGGAAAATTAAGGTCGAAATTGCCGGAATTGAGAAGAAAGCCCAAACCTGCGTAGACGAAATAACTCCATTTTCTTTCAAGCAATTCGAGAAAGAGTTCTTCGAGCAAAGAATCCGGTATGAAAGCCTAAAATCGGCTTTTGAGGCCTATATAAGCCAACTTAAGGCAAATGACCAGTGGGGTACGGCTACTTCGTACCAAACGGCCTGCAATGCCCTACATAAATTTAAGACCAAAATAAACCTGGAGGATATAGATAAGGAGTTTCTTCAAAAGTTTGAGAAATGGATCCTGGACCAGGGCAAGTCCATTACTACGGTGGGTATATACCTCCGGCCTCTCCGGGCTATCATAAATATCGCGAAGGAAAATGGGGCTTTCAGATCAGAGGCCTATCCTTTCGGCAAACGGAAGTATGTCATTCCAACTGGCAGAAACATTAAGAAGGCACTAGCAATCGACCAAATCCGACAGATATTCGATTATAAGACCATATCTGGTTCGTCAAGCGATAAAGCTAAGGACTTTTGGATTTTCACTTATCTGTGCAACGGGATCAATATGATGGATATTGCACACTTGAAGGGCAAAGACCTGGATTCCCAATCGATCCGATTCGTCCGTGAAAAAACCAAGAGAACAACTAAGGGTGATCCGATTATTATAACTGCGGCTCGTAATAGTTACATCAATGCTGTGCTAGCTAAGTGGGGTAAGAATAAGGTTTTACCTGATGAATATGTGTTCGAAATTATCACGAAGTCGGATACTGCCGTCATTGCCAGGAAAAAAATTCAGCAATTTACCAAGATCGCAAATAAATGGATGAAGAAAATAGGGGAGGAATTGGGTTTTAACGTAATCCTTACTACCTATGTTGCACGGCATTCATTTGCTACTATCCTTTTAAGAAATGGGGCTCCAATGACATTCGCAAGTCAAAGTTTAGGCCACTCAAGTGTTGTAACTACGCAAAAGTACTTTGCTGGGTTCGATTTAGAAGCCCAGGAAAGATACACCGCTTCACTTATAAATTTCCATTCCTGAAAAAAACCCATATTGAGTGATTCTACAGAAGCAAAGAAGAATTTTAATATAAAAATTCGGCGAGTTAAAAAACCGTTTAAACACCTATTTTGCAATTCGAAGAATGCCGTAGCTTAAATCTTTATTGGAGTAAATTATTCACATAGGCGTAACTGCTGCTATAAAGTATTTTTATGGATTCTCGATTTAAAATTCTTCAGCCCCTTGCTGGACAAGGTGGATTCGGAAAGATCGATCAGGCAACAGATACAATATTGGAACGGGATGTTGCTATCAAAACACTTGATCCGCTTTTCAAAGATATTAATGCAGGAGATATTGAACGATTTAAGCGAGAAGCAAAGGCTCTAGCCGCTCTATCTCATCCAAACATTCCGGCTATCTATGATGTTGATTTTGAACCGGAACAAAAGGAGTTCAAAATCATTTATGCTTGGATCGAAGGAATCACATTGCGGGAACATTTAATGGATTCAGGTATACTGTCATTAGAGGAGGTTAGAAGGTATATTGGAAATGTTTGTTCGGCTCTTATTCATTCGCATTCGAAAGGTATCATACACAGAGATGTTAAGCCTTCGAATTTAATAGTTACGAATAATTCAGAAAATTGTTATTTGGTTGATTTTGGGGTTTCTCTAACGATAAAAGATATTGAACGATTGACCAATGGACATAGTGCGGTGGGAACTCCAGGGTATATGTCACCAGAACAAGAGAAAAATGAAGAACTAAATGGCTCTAGCGATGTCTATTCTCTCGGGATTGTTCTTTATGAGTGCCTTTGTGGTACAAGACCCTCCGTAGGAGAGTACAAGCCTTTAAACACCATTAATGAGGCAATCTCTCCATCTATTGACAGTTTAATTCGAGATAGCATTGCTCCAAAAGAAAGGCGAATAAAGACGGTTGAAGAATTTCAAACAAGATTAAATTTGGCATTGAGACCCAGTCCAAATATTGGTGCAACATTCTCTAAAGGAGCTTTGGGAGACGTCGTCACATCATTGCAAACATTTAATCACGTTACATTTAATAATTTACCTGCCGGCCAAAGAATTTTGTTAATGACAAGGTTTAAGACTTTAATTTCAACGGATGATTACAAATTAAGAAACCCAACTGCTTCCTTTCTAGAAGCACTTCTTAAGGTATGTGGCCGACTACATGAGGCCGATTTTACGCCAATTGTTTCAAATGGCCTCAAATATGGATTTGAAATGAAATATGGTGATAATTGGATTGGAAACCCTTCTATACGTTATGAATTAGCTACTTTGGCAATTTCAGCAGAACCAGTGCAACATAAGATTTTAGCGGAAGAAACTATTAAATATTTAACCGGAAAAAACCTCTTGGGTAAAGACAAGTGGTTTCTTGTAGATATGAGAAACCTTTTGCAAAATTTGTTGGCAAATGAAATGTGCGAAGAAGAAATTGCAATAAAATTAGGAGAATTGCTGGAAATAGTGCTACTTGAATCGTACAAGGGATAAACAGATTATTACCTGCGGAGAGTTTGCTACATAATTTGTTATGATCTTTTGAACCTAGAAGCATATTTTCTTCACTATCTGACAAATTGTTGAAAGATTGAGTTCTTATCAGCCATTTTAATACTATCTCTCCACTGTTTTATTATTTTTATCGTTGCTAATACCCCAAGAATAGAACCTACAAACCATCCGCGCGAATATGTAATTCCGAGTATAAAAGTGATCATGGTAATGGTAATAAAGCCTATAAAGTTTTTTCTTTCATCTTTTGGCGTAGTTGTTCCAAATATTCTCTGATTTATAATTTCGGATTCTTTTAATTTTCCTGTTAATATTAAGTTGTCGGCGGTATGAGCAATTTTAATCTTGCAACCTCCCAAGGGCCTGACGTAATCAAAGCTAACTGCCACTTTGTCTTCAATGATTTCGGATTTCCAGTTATTAGTTGGATCAGAATAAAATTCGATACTCTGCTCTAATATTTTTCCATCGCCCTTGCATTTTATTAAAATCTTAGACAATGGCACCACGTCATTGCTGTCGATCATAACATTACCGCTATTGTAAATGTAAAGTTCTGAAACTGTCAGGCTTGTTACTTGCATATTTTCATAATACACGGAGAGTTTGCTTACTTCTTTTAATTGATGTCCTATTAGTTTTACATCATTCTTAAAATAGGCAAGTTGTTTTTTCAATTTTCCTCTCTTATAATAGTAAACTGCCAATATCAAACCAAGAACTCCTATTAAGTAGCTTGAAAGCTGAAACAGTGGATGATTAACTAGATCTTTTAGGCTCATAATAGTTAGTGAGAAAAATTTGATTCAGAAATTAAATTGGACGCTCTATTACCAATATAATACTTCTATCTGTAATATTCATAGAAGGTAAAGATAATTCAGATGTTATTAAAGACACGATGCGTATTATTCTTTCCAATGGAATTATTTTTTGTGTATTATACTATAATAGCTAAAAGGCGTACCCCAATAGATATTATTGTTTTTTATTTTTTTGAGGTAGACGCTTTTCTCCACAATGGGAAGGATTTTCTTTAACTTATAATAGAAGTAGGTTCTAGCCATATCTAATTTTCGTAAATGAGTAGAACTTATATTATTGTGAGTTAGCAATTTGAATCCTTTTGCCCAACACAAATCAAAAGAATTAATGTACGGAGTTAATAGCGAAGGCCTCCCCACCGAAAGAGAAATAAGTCGAACCTTAAAAGAATTTAAAACGGCTGTATTGGATACCCTGAAATGCTCATGCCTAAAACCTGTCTTATTAGAATGTCTCAAAGCTGCCAATATTCTTTTATATTCTTCTTTGATTTTTAATTTATGTTTGACCAGCGAATCTTTTCGAACTCGAATTTTGTTATCAAATCTTAATTGATATCCCACGAAGCCTACCCAGGGAATGTTCGATCGATTAATTCTGCGTCCATTCCGGGCCCAGAGATATATTGCCTTTGCTTTGGTACTCCAATATTCTTTCGAATACTTTTTAGAATAGAAGTCTTCGCCCGCCTCATGGATAAGCAATTTACAATCGTTAATTGCTAGTTGGTATTTTTTTAGATATTCAAGACATTTTTCTTTATCGGTATGCATTAATATCATGTCGTCACAATACCTTATGTAAAGTAAATCGTTGTCGATTTGCTCATTGTCACTGTTGACGACTTTTCTATCGACGTAGTCTAGTACTATATTTGAAATCACGCATGAAAGTGCTCCTCCTTGAGGAACGCCCACTGGTTGAAATTTTAAGGAATCAAATCTATAGTTAAAATGTTCAATTAAGCCAGGTTCTTCCCAAGAAAAAAAGCCATCTTGAAGATTTTTGGACGCAAACCAGTCAGTTGAATTTTTTAAGTAAACGACATTATAAAAAGAAAAAGAGCTTAAATAAGCTCTCATAATTAAATTTATCCGGCTGTCAAGCAAGACTCCTTTGGCTTTCAATCTGTCTTTTAGGATTTCAAAGCTTGAAATAACTCTGTCATGACTAACGCAGTCATAAAATTTCTTAATATCGCACTCGGCGACATATATCAGCGCACTTTTGTGACATTCCTTATAATTCAAAATTTCATTAAATGCTGTATGGTGTGTTACCGGCTCGCCACTTGACAAATTTTTTCTAAAAGCGAATGAGTTTTTATAAAATTCAGAGTCTAATAGATCTACCAAATACTTTGCTGATAAGCCAATAATAATTCTATCTTCAATACAATATTTTGCAACAGGTCGGTATTCAATTTTTGATTCCAGATTCTTTTTTTTTGGAATAGCTAAGATGTCTGGAGATTCAAAGCCTTCATTTTCTATATTACTCAACTTTAATCTTATATAATCGCAAAAAAATTGAAATTCCTTATACCAACTGGGGCTATCGAGTTTTCCACTATTGACGGCATTTTTAATTTTCAAATAAGTGAATTTCAATGAAAATTTTGTTCGTTCTTGAGTTGTTTTGAGACTTTCTTGCCTTCGTTTTGAATTAGGGGATACCCAAGATCTTCTAGGAGGGACTATTTTATTTAAATAGTCATCACCTATATATTTGATTTTGTTGTGAAAATTTGTTTTTTTGTGATTGCTGATTTCCCGATCGGAATGAAGCTTGCTTCTTTTTCGTTGTGAAGCGATTCGTAATTTAATGAGGATATTGTATATGGAATCATTAGAAAAATAGGAGTCAAATGGCTTCATATAGCAGTTAGTTAAACAATAATGGGCGTGGCCGTAATTATAACAAAGATACTGACATGAATGCAGGCAGATAGCTACAGGAGGAAGTTGCCCAGTCTATTTTTCAGCATATGCCTAAGAAACTACCCTTACTTTAAAGCGAAGCAAAAATAATTTCACCCTGTGCCGCTACGCGGTAAACCCTTCGCCACAACCCATTATTGATTAAATTTAATACTTTTGCCAGCAAATCAGAATGAAAAACATTTCTTTTTATAAAAATGCCTTTGATGCGAGTAGTACCATTACAGTCTTAGATGAAATTCTTGTGTGTATTCAGAACGGGACGTATAAGCGACAGATTTTGAAATTGAGGCAATTTTACGGTGAAAATAGAGATGAATATACAAAGCTGAAGTCGCAGCTACCCGCTGTTACTTTTAGTGGAGTTTTTGGAGAGAGGAGAAAGGAGCAATTTTTACAGGCTTATTCAGGAGTGATAGTTTTTGATATTGATAAATTGGAAGATGCTAATACAGTTTATAATGAATTGAGCAAGGACCCACTTGTTTATTCGGCTTGGATATCACCATCAAATAGCGGAATCAAATTCTTGGTTTTGACAACGGCTACTGCAATTGAACATAAGCTTTTTTTTCAAACGCTAAGACAGCACTTTGAGAAAAGTTACAATATTCAAGTGGACAAATCCGGTAGTGATATAACTAGGCTTTGCTATGTTTCATTTGATGAGAATTTGAGAATTAATAAGCAAAGTCAAATTGTTACAAGGGATTTCATTGATGAAAATGCCTTTTCAAAGGATATTGGGTTTTCTATTAAACAGTTAAAAGCGGAAAGACCTTCGACTGATAAGCAAATTGATTCGTCTCATAATAGAGGAAAAGGAAAAAATAACCCACAACATCGTGAATTAATAAAAAGAATTATTCGCTATTTGAGTTCACAAAATAAAAGTATTACCAGCACATATGATTCCTGGTATCGAGTAGCATATGCTATCGCTAATACTTTTTCTTACGATGTAGGATTAAAATATTATTTGGAATTATGTCGATTAGATAAAGGACTTCACGACGAAGTAAAAAGCACGAAAATGCTGCAATACTGTTATGATCATAAAATCAATAACCTAATTAAATTTTCAACCATTGTGTTTTTGGCAGGAGAGGTGGGGTTTAATATAATAAAATGAAATAGCACGCAGGTAATTTGTTTTTGATATTGAATTAAAATACTTCTTAGAAAATTTGGTAATTCACTGAAATGAAATTTTCTGCATTGTACTACCTTGACTTGACTTAATAAAATGCCAAACCTTATTTTGCACTACCACTCTGTATCTATAAAAATGATCCCTTCGATCCCAATGCCCTTTTCATAGCTACAATAAGTAATTGCCCAATGGCATACTTCGATAGGAACATGTCTTAACGAATGCTTTTGCTTTTTGGTAGCCTGAAAAAGATGAAGACATCCCAGGTGGCTCACACATCCATATAGTTTCGTGTAATAAATCAACATCTTTTGTTTTCACCAAGGCACACCAAGAATATTTATCCGGAGAAGTCCCAAAACCAACTTCTTTCAATCCATATTTTTTTAGATGATTCCTAAACATTGATAGCTCCATTTTTTCTCTTTCATTGTAGGGCGAGAAATCGTAACCGTCATTTACGAAAACGGCCGTAACATTTTTATCAAATAATAATGCCCCTCTATGAGCAGCAAACAAATGATTGACCGCAAAGCTGGCAACCTTTGAGGCAAGCTTATTCCATTGTCCTTTTGAATTTGGTTGCCTGGCGGCTTTAGCTTGTTGTTCCTTTACTGACTTTTCCCATGATGTCTTTGCTTGAATAATTTGGGAGCGGCTTAATTTTCGAGTAATTGTACTACCTTCTTTATGAGCAAGATCATGATCATTAGGGCATAAGACTGCCAAATCTGAGCAGCTAATATCCTTCGGTCCGTTAATATGATGTATGATATACGAATCGCTTTTGGCGCCTTTGCAAATACAGCATAAGAAATTATTTTTCTTTAGGAGTTCAAAAACAACCTTGTCCGGTATTGGCCTTTTCTTTATGAAGCTCTTCGCTATACCAGCTTCTCCGGCGCCAAGATTATATTTTTTCTGTAAGTCTGTTCTGGTAATTTTATTGAGAATCTTCTCAGTAATCCGTAAGGCATCTAGCTTTCGAGCCAAATTACTTGGCATCCCATAGTTAATAAATTTGCTAAATTCCCTTCCCATTATATTTCAAATTCTGATTTTCTTAATATAGGCGCAATGATCTTTGTCTTTAATCTGAGTCACTATTTGCAATTTAATAATTTTTCCCCAACTTTAATTCATCAAAACCTTGTCCATGGCCAAAAAAGGGAAAATAAGCTTTCTTACAAAATTTTTATCGAACCGTCATTATATAAGCGAAGTTCCTGTCGAAGGGAAGAAAAGTAGCAAGTTTCATTTTGCCACTGGTTATTTTGATCGGTATGTCGATCAAATTATACGGACAGGGAATTGCATAACCCTGCTGAGCACCAAGTTTGAAATTTCGGAAGAATCTTTCTGGAACATCAATCATTTTCTATTAAAATCCTCACTTGCCCTTTAAAGAGGCGTGTAAATGACTAAAATCGAGCAATATATAATAGATCGGATACGTGAAAAAAGGAAAGAGTCTGGTTTTTCACAAGCTGAATTATCGCAAAGGTTAAATATGAGTGATAGTTTTGTATCTCATGTAGAGACACCCAATCGGAGAGCAAAATATAATGTGAATCATCTAAACGCGCTTGCAAAAATATTCAAATGTTCTCCTCGTGAGTTTTGGCCTGATAGACCTCTTTAACGCAGTAAATATTGTTATATGAAATTTTCTCAGCGTGTTGGACAAAGACCAGTTAGATCTGCGCTACAAGTAGAGTCAATTGATGCGGATCTCTTAAACAGTATTTGGAACACAATTGTAATATCATTTTTTCAGGCACTAGGAAGGCAAAGCACAATGGGAGAGAGTCAGGTAGCAACAGCATGTAAAACGCTATGGGTTGATTTCCTTAAACGCCCAATTGATGAAAGCCCAAATTATCGTTTTGAAGGCCTTTTCATCAATGGTATAATTGCTTCTCTTAAGAATTGGTATTTTGTAGCACCATGGTATGACGTGTATGATTTAGTGCAATTTATTGCGGAGATCGATGAAGAAGTTGAAGTTGGATTTATCGAAAATTGCAATCGTGTTTTGGAGAGAGAGGGTTCTGGATATAGAATAATAAATGGATACTTGACGCAAATTACTTCGGAATTAGAGATACAAGAAATTGAGTCTGCATTGAAAAATAATAATAAATGGGTATCAGTAAGCACACACTTAAATTCAGCACTTGATCAGTTGTCCGACAGAAAAAATCCAGATTATCGTAACTCTATTAAAGAGTCAATTTCTGCAGTAGAAGCTGCTTGTATAATAATGACAGGAGATTCATCTGCAACCTTAGGAAAGGCCTTATCTCTAATCGAAAAAAGTCACTCACTACATGGGGCATTAAGAAGCGCATTTGCATCATTATACGGGTATACAAGTGATTCGGGAGGTATACGGCATGCGTTACTAGAAGAAGATATCAAAGTCGAATTTGAAGAGGCGAAATTGTTATTGGTATTATGCTCTGCCTTTATAAATTATCTGCAAGCTAAAATGGCTCCCTAAGCATGCTACATTGGTCGTCCTAAATTAGGCGAAAGTTATCCACAAAATAAGAGGCAAACATGTCTCAAATCATGTATCAAATGAAAAAGCACCTATAACAACTACGTCATAAGTGCTTCATTATCAGCTCCCCCTGTTGGACTTGAACCAACGACCCTCTGATTAACAGTCAGATGCTCTAACCAACTGAGCTAAGGAGGATTAACTATTGTTAACTTTCATTCCCCGACGACGGCTTGAAAGAGTCCCCAAAAGGGGTTGCAAAAATACGGGAATTTACCCTTCCAAAAAACCCTGGTATCGAAAAATTTACAGCATTTTTTGGCCCCGGCAACCTAGAACCACTTACTAAAAAATCCCTTCCCAGCCTCCTCCATTCCCACATAGATCCCATCCTCCCTTATCTCCACGGGGTATGTCCTGAGGGTATATCCCTCTCCATTCACATCCCTCCCCCCATTTTTCAGGTTGAATTTCAGGTGATGCACCGGACAAACTACCTGGCACCCGCCCGACACATACGCATCCGTCATCGGCGCCCCCGCATGCGGACAGCTATGCGCAAACCCAAACCACTGGTCCTGCCATCGCGCAACACAGAGCTTTTTCCCATCCGCCTCTACCTCCGCAATCTCACCCGGCGTCCATCGTAATTCCGCGACGTCAGCCGCCACCTTATACCAGGCATATTTTTTAGCGCCCATCAGTAATTATATTCAGTTTTGTAAGGATAACGCGCCCGATACATTTCCCGTACTTTTTCCAGGACCGTTTGCCGTAATGTATCGATATTCCTTTTTTCCGTAGCCGAGATAAATACCGCATTGCCATTCGTCTCCCTTTCCCACCGCTCACGCAGCTCGGACATGATCTCCTGCTTCACCCCTTCCTCCAGCCAGGGATCAAAGACTTGCTTCTCATACTGGTCAATCTTATTAAAGATTGCCAATATGGGTTTTTCAAATGCATTCAGCTCCTGTAGTGTTTTATTCACCACCCCATACTGCTCTTCATAGCCGACATGGGATACATCAACCACATGCAGCAATATATCCGCCTCCCGGACCTCATCCAGCGTACTTTTAAAGCTTTCCACCAGGTGATGTGGCAGTTTCCGGATGAATCCGACCGTATCGCTCAATAAAAAAGGGGTAGCCTCAAAAACGACCTTTCGCGTAGTCGTGTCCAGCGTCGCAAAAAGCTTATTCTCTGCAAAGACATCGCTCTTGCTCAGTACATTCATCAAAGTGGATTTACCCACATTGGTATAACCTACCAGGGCCACACGGATGAACTCCCCGCGGTCCTTCCTTTGTGTAAAAGCCTGTTTATCAATTTCTTTAAGACGCCGCCGGAGCAGGGATATCTTGTCTTTGACAATACGACGGTCGGTTTCGATCTCCGTTTCACCGGGACCCCTTGTACCAATACCGCCGCCCAACCGTTCAAGGTGCTTCCACATACCCCGGAGTCGTGGCAAAAGATATTGATATTGAGCCAGTTCCACCTGTAGCTTCGCCTGGGCTGTCTTCGCGCGGCTGGCGAAAATATCCAGGATGAGATCACTCCGATCGATGGTCTTTGTATCCAGTATCTTTTCGATGTTGGAGATCTGCGATCCCGACAGCTCGTCGTCAAAAATGACGACCTGTATATCTTTCAGCTGTATATAGGTCTTGATCTCCTCCAGCTTGCCTTTTCCTACAAAGGTCTTGCTATCAGGATGTTCCAGCTTTTGGGAAAACCGCTTCAACGTCACAGCCCCTGCCGTCTCGGCCAGAAAGGCCAGCTCGTCCAGGTATTCTTTCGACTGCTCTTCCGTTTGCGTTTTATGGATCAAACCTACCAGCACAGCCCGTTCCGCCTTTTGAATACTATTCTTCTTATCTATCAAAATGGATGATTTGGACGGCAAAGGTAAGTAACAAAAGGTCGTCAGGAGGCGCAAAAAAAACGCTCCTTCTGGAGCGTTTTTAAAAAAATAGGGTGCTAATTAACTACAAGCCACTCAGCATAATACCAAAGGAGTAGGGGAATACCGCCGGACCGTAATTAGTCTTGATCAGGCTGTTAAGCTGGTATTGACCAAAAACACCGACTGGCCCCTTGCTGATCCTCGCCGTGAGCGCCAGCTTGCTGGTATTGAAATATTGCTTGGAACTTTCTTTCTCCGTGTAGTTGCCGATGGTTTGACCAAAGCTGTTCTGACGGGTCTTTCCTTTTGTATGGGCGCTTAGCATGAGACCGATCTTGGCGCCGGCGGCGAATTTCCAGGAAGAATTGGTATTCTCCGGGTCCATGGCAAATCGCAGCTCGATAGGCGCCTCCAGGTAGGCCGTCACCAGCTTGAACTTCTTAAAATGGTCCGTCTGGCTCTCGTCGGAGAAGGCCAGCGTGGGGTTATTTTCAGCTATACGTACCCGCTGCTGGTGAAAAAAGATATTGCTTGTCCCTATGCCAAGGCCAGCGCCTACGCTGAAACGGGGGTCTGTCTTGAAAGGGAAGTCGAACATAAAGTAGAAGTTCGCGCTCCGGTTGAACCCCTGTATATGGATACTATCTGGCGCCTGGGCCCAGTTATCATATCCCAGCTGGAACATGAAGTGGTCATTGGCGCGCCTGCCCAGGGTCACCTTGCTCCAATCCTTTTTGGCAGGGCTGGTAGCCGCAGGAGTCGCCGGCTTGACAATGGTAGTAGTGGAATCTTTTTTTTGAGCGAAAGCAGCAGTAGTGGTCAGTAAAGCTATTGCAGTAACAAAATGCTTCATAATTCTTTCTTGTATATAGTTTCGGCTAAGGGCCCCGCCCGTCCCGATTATTTGACAAAAACGGACCATAGGTCCGGTGCACAAATGTATTCTCCTTGGGGTTAATAAAAGGTTAAAGAAACAATGGGCTTCCGGCCAATTTTGAATGGAGCGCAAGATATTACTTTTTTAGTTTCCCCCTCGTTAAAAACAAACAGGAAGTTCGGTGTCCTAAGGCCGGGGGCGCACCAAAACGCTGTCCAGCCCATAATATCTGATCAGGTATCTCCCGGACTGATCTTCTGCCTCGTTGTCGAAATACAGCAGGGTAGGGCGCTGCTCCAGCCAATGCTGCAGGGTCACCGGCGCTCCGTAAGGGAATAGCTGCCGGACCTTCTCGTCTAGTGCTGTCTGATAAGGCGTGATAGTGGCTACACGTTCATGACGCTCGCGGGCCGTCTCGAATATCCGCTGTCTGTCCTTTTGAATGGAATGATAGAAATACCCTGAAAGTGCGCTTTTCCAGGCCTCCTTATAGTTATAGCTGGCCAGCAGCCCGCAGGCTATTACAACGATGCATAGGGTCGAAAGATACTTCACCGGCAGTATGATCATGGCCAAAGAAGGATTGCCGATACCCAACAGGAAAACCATTGCCAGCATGCCAAAAGCCGCAAGAGACGTCATATCGTTGAGCGCCCGTTCTGGCGCCGAACCATGCGTGACCCAAAGCACAGGAGCCATGGCAAATAGTATCAGCAGCACCACCGCCGCAAGGCCCTGGATAAAAAATGACCTGCTTTTAAGCGATGCGACAAACCCCGAGAGGGAAGGGACGGCGGCCGCCCGCATCCCCAGGATAAGGCTGGCCCCTGCAACAGCCCAGAATAAAGGCTCCTTTAGAACATAATAAAAAATGGACAGTACCCGGAACGCCAGGATAGACAGGACGAGTCCGTATCCCGTATGACCACCCATTACCTGCTGCCGGTAAGATAAAGTGCCGGAAGTCAGCATAACGATCACTCCCATCAGCAGCACCGCTCCCAGATAGAGGAACAGCGGTCTTGGTACAGAGACGCCGTAATAGCGATAGGCTCCTATCAGAAAGAGGAACAGACAGGCCAGGGCGATGGCCGTCATCTCGTTGCTGCCTACAACAAGGATGCATAGAAGGAGGACCGCCGCATCCATAACCACAGCGCGCTTTTTGGACAAGTCACTCGAACTGGTCGAATCTCCCCGGCCAGCCGGACCACTCGGATCACCCGACCCCGGACCGGCCGGCTTCGCAAGGGCAGGGGTCGACAGCCTGCGTACCAGGCACCCCATCAACGTCAGAAAGAGTATAAAAGCTGTCTGATATACCGCCGTCGGGCTGAACCAATATATACCCGAAGATATTTCTACCATGACATATATGTCCAGCATAAATAAGATGAGACTTGCCTGCGCAACACCCGCCCTTGCAAAGGTCCGGTTTAAAAAATACGTGTTGATCGAATGCAAAAAAAAGAAGATGGCGCCCCAGCTAAAGAACCCCCATAGTAAGAAGACGAGGAAATAATACTTTGTGAGCAGACCCAATTTCACGCATACTCCACAGAGAAAGGTCGCCGTGAACCGGCCCTCCCAATGGGCATAGATCAATTGCTGTGTCTTGAAGAACCCGAATTTGTCAAAAGCGCCTACCGCAGCATAGTCGTCATAGGTTATGACATTGAAAAAAGAGAGAATAACAAATGGCAGCAGACAGACAAGGATACATATCCAGACGAACAGCGAACTTTTTTTCGATAGTGATAATGCCACGAATGCTTTTTTGGAGGCATGAAACTATCATGATTATCTGACAATAGCAAACCCTTTAAAATTGACCCCAGCCGGCGCCTCTGACTGCCTTTCCAGCTCGATCACATCAGAGACCGCTGCCTGCTCGGGCCCTTGCCTGCACCATTCCACAAATTGCCGCAGGTTCTTCTCCTCCCCAAAGGCCAATGATTCTACATGACCCTCCGGCGTATTTTTTATCCACCCCGTGATAGCTAATCTTTCTGCTGCTGCCTTAGCGCTGGCGCGATAAAACACACCCTGCACTTTTCCTTTGATCAGTAAGTGGACCATTTGCATGGGAGAATTGTTTCTCCAAACCTACAAAAATCCAAAGCTTCCTACGACAGACGCCTCGACAGCCTGTGGAACCTCCTCACAACGGTCTTTAACCCCCGCCGTAAAATCCTTAAAAGCCGGCAGGTTTCGGAAGATAGTATGAGCCTCCTCTGACTCGAAGGAGGCGACATGCTGAAAAGTTACCCCATCCTTCAGCTTAAAAGTGGCATAATGGACACCTGCCGGTTTTAGCTCATGCAGCTGGCGGTACACCGCCCGTACCAGATCTTCGTTCTCGGCCACCCGGGCTGGCCAAACTTTGTAGCGGACTACTGTATTCATAACTCCTGATTTTATTTATATCTTTGTATGATTGCAAAAAACAACCAGTTGCAATTTATGGAAATAATTGCAAAAAACAACCGGTTTTAAAAAAAATCAGTAATGGCAGATCTCAGATCACATTGTCCCATTAACCTGGCGGTAGAAATTTTTGGCGATAAATGGAGCCTGCTCATCCTCCGGGACATTATGTTCGCTGGCAAGCGGCATTTCAGGGAACTCTTACAATCCGAAGAGGGAATAGCTTCCAATATACTGACAGACCGCCTGGCCATGCTGGAAAGGGAAGGCGTCCTTACCAAAACCCCCGACCCGGCCCACAAACAGAAATTTATTTACAACCTCACCCTAAAAGGCATCGACCTGCTGCCCATCATAAAGGAAATCGGCACCTGGAGTCTCACACATACCCCCGTCGATAAAAGGAAATATCCCCACGCCAGCCGCCGAAGTCAGCTCAGGTGATACAACCGCCGTATCGAAACCGTGCAGTGACCCCCCTCCCCGAATCGATAAGTCGCTAATTATCAGTCCAATAGCACTCTGGCATCTTCTTGGACGCAACAATAACATTAATATTCCCGTATGCAGTATCTCAAAATAGCCTGGCGGAATCTTTTGCGCAGCAAAGGTTTTTCATTTATCAACATCACAGGACTCGCCATCGGTATGGCCAGCGCGGTATTGATATTATTGTGGATACAGAACGAGCTGAGCTATGATAGCTTTCACAAGAACAGGGCCCGCATATACGAATGCTGGAACCGCGGCACTTATGACGGCAAGCTGCAATGCTGGAACACGACTCCCAAGATCCTGGGCCCTACCCTGAAACAGGAGATCCCTGAGATTGCCGAAAACACCCGCGTGGACAATCGCTGGTATGTCACCAGCGTGGGAGAAAAAAAGGTATCCTCACACGCCTATGTTGTCGACCCTTGCTTCCTGACCATGTTCTCCTTTCCTATGGTAAAGGGAAAACCGGCCACCGCCCTGAATAATCTCTATTCTATCGTGATCACGGAAGAGATGGCCAAAAAGATGTTCGGCGACCAAGACGCTATGAACAAGACCATCCGCATCGACCAGGACAATTTCACCGTTACGGGTATTTTAAAAGACCTTCCACCCAACAGCACATTCGATTTCGAATATCTTTTACCCTGGGCCTATATAAAGAAGACGGGACAGGACGATCAGTATTGGGGTAATAACTCTGTAAGCAACTATGTATTGCTAACGCCCGGCACGACCGAAGCCGCAGTGGATAATAAGATAAAGGACATTACCATCAAACACAGCAAGGGTGTCGAGCAGCAGGAAGTATTCCTGCACCCCATGAGCAAATGGCGTCTCTATTCCGAATTTGAAAATGGAAAGATAACAGGAGGGCGTATCAGTGTGGTTCGCCTCTTCGGCATCATTGCAGCGTTTATCCTGCTGATAGCCTGTATCAATTTCATGAACCTGAGCACCGCCCGCAGCGAGCGCAGGGCCAAGGAGGTCGGTATCCGGAAAGTGGCCGGAGCGCGAAGAAGATCGTTGATCCTGCAGTTTATGAGCGAGTCCATTCTCATTGCGTTGCTTGCCGCAATGCTGGCCTACCCGCTCGTACAATGGTCCCTGCCCGCCTTTGACATCCTCGTACAGAAAGAGCTGACCATACCTTATGACAGCATTTCCTTCTGGCTGTCTTCTCTGGCCTTTATATTGCTGACAGGGATTATTGCCGGCAGCTATCCCGCCTTCTTCCTTTCCTCTTTCCAGCCTGTCAAGGTATTGAAAGGAGTATTCAAAAAAACCCATGCCAGGGTCAATCCCCGGAAAGTCCTCGTGGTAGTCCAATTTAGCTTCGCCATCGTACTCGTCATCTGTACGCTTGTCGTAGTACAGCAGATCAGGCATGCCCAGGATCGCCAGACAGGGTATGACCGCAGCCAGCTGCTTTATCATTGGACCACGGGTGACATTAATAAGAACTACAGCGCTATAAGATCAGCCCTGCTTTCTTCCGGTGTCGCTACAGACGTCACCAGGACCAACCTGACCGTGACCAACGGCGGCAACGACAGCTGGGGCTTCCAATGGAAGGGCAAGCAGGTCGGTGATAAAATTGATTTCGACGTGCTCAACGAAGATGAAGGACTGATCAGGACGGCAGGCCTGCAATTGACACAAGGCCGGGACATGGACTTGACAAACTATCCCACGGACTCTACTGCCATGCTGTTGAACGAGTCGGCGGTGCAGGCGATGGGATTCAAGGACCCTATCGGACAGCTGGTAAGAGAAGACAACGGCCTCACCTACCATGTAGTGGGCGTAATAAAGGACTTTGTAATGGGGTCGCCATACCAACATACGAAACCCATGATCATACAAGGCCTTAAGGGCGGCTATTTTAATGTCATCAATATCAGGATGACTGCCGGCCATTCGGACAGGAATATGCGCTTTATGGAAAAGCTCTTTAAACAATACAACCCTGAATACCCATTCGAATACCATTTTGCCGACCAGGATTATCAGCGGAAATTTGAAGACGGTCAGCGTGTAGCAGCGCTTACCGGACTGTTCAGCTCTCTCACGATCTTTATATCCTGTCTCGGACTGTTTGGACTGGCCGCCTATATGACCAGCAACAGGGTAAAAGAGATAGGCGTACGCAAAGTGCTGGGCGCATCCGTTCTACGCATCACTGCATTGCTGACAAAAGATTTTCTGGTATTGGTAGTGCTTGCCATTGTCATAGCCACCCCCATCGCATGGTATATTATGACCACATGGTTGAATAACTTCACCTATCGCGTAGATCTGCAATGGTGGCTATTTCTTTCGGCCGGCGCAGCGGCGATATTATTGGCGCTCGTGACCGTAAGCTACCAGGCCATCCGGGCCGCCATTGCCAATCCCGTAAAGTCGCTGCGTACCGAATAGAGGCTAAAAATAAGCTATAAGCCGTTATCCATCCTGATTGGTACATGCTATGTGATCTTGCTGTCTATAACAAGCAAATCACTAACTTGTAGACATGAAAATCAGCAGCCTGTCAGCCCTTTACTTAATTTTTATAGCATCACTCACCTCATCCGCCAGGGCTACCCCGGTCATCGCACCCGACACCGCCACTGTTCCTTCCGAGATCGAAGACCCCCGCTGTCTCGGCATCAACAAGCAGTCCTTTCATGCTACCCTCATGCCCTATGCCAGCCTGAAGGAGGCCCTGAGCCTCAATCGGCACGCTTCCGGCTATAGCCAGAGCCTCAACGGCGTCTGGAAATTCAACTACGTTCCCTGGCCGCAGCAGCGTCCCGTGAATTTTTATAAACCCACCTATAATGTCAGCACCTGGAAGGATATCAAAGTGCCCTCCAACTGGCAGGTAGAAGGATATGGGACGCCTTACTATAGCAACTTCACCTATATCTTCCAAAAGGACTTCCCTCATGTAATGAGCACCCCTCCTGAAAAATATACAGCTTTTAAGGAAAGGAATCCCGTAGGGAGCTATCGCCGTGATTTTACCGTGCCGGCCGGTTGGAAAGGACGTCGCATCTTTATCACCTTCGATGGGGTAGATGCCGGCTTCTTTATTTGGGTCAATGGCAGGAAAGTGGGATATAGCGTCAACAGTCGCAACGCAGCTGATTTCGATGTCACCGACTATCTGCAGCCCGGAAAGAATGTCCTTGCCGTGGAAGTATATCGCTTCACCACCGGCAGCTATCTGGAAGACCAGGACATGTGGCGCCTCAGCGGCATTTTTCGTAATGTGACGCTTTGGAGCGCCCCCCAGGAGCATATCCGCGATTTTTATATAACTACCGACCTCGATGCACAGTATAAGGATGCGACACTGGATGCAACCGCTTATATAAAGAACTATTCCCAGACCACGACACAAGCCAAAGTACTGGCGGTGGCGTTATACCAGGGCGGCACTCCCGTCCCAGGGGCTGCGGCAGAGACCCCCATCCCTGCCCTCAAACCCGGCGAAGAGACACAAGTGCATGTACACATCCCCGTACAGGACCCAGAAAAATGGACGGCAGAGACCCCCAACCTCTATACCACTGTGATGAGCATTCGAGCCGGCCAGGCAGGTCCCTCGAATGGCTCCCCCGCCGCCGAGATCATCTCCGCCCAGACAGGCTTTCGTAAGATCGAGATAAAAGGACGGCAGTTCACTATCAATGGCATTCCTATAAAATTAAAGGGAGTCAACAGACATGAACACTGGCCCGAAGTGGGACATGCCATTACCGAAGAGAACATGATCCGCGACATCGAGCTTATCAAACAGGCCAACTGTAATCATGTCCGTACCTGTCACTATTCCGACGATCCCCGCTGGTATGAGCTCTGCGATCAGTATGGCCTCTATGTGCTGGCGGAAGCCAACCTGGAAAGTCACGGTGCATGGGATGAATTCAACGAAGATCCAAGGATAAAGGACGCCATCATCAGCCGCAATGTGGCCAATGTGGAGAATTTCAGAAATCATCCTTCCGTGATCATCTGGTCCCTTGGCAATGAATGCGGCAGCGGAGGCTCCAATTTCCGGGCCGCCTTGCAGACCATAAAAGAGCTGGACCCGACAAGACCCACCCATTACGAAGGATTCGGGCTGGGGGAGAAGAACCCTGCCGATCTGGACAGCCGCATGTACACAGGACTGAAAGAATTGGAAGAGCATGCCACCGATGCCAAAATGGTAAAACCGCTTTATCTCTGCGAATATGCCCATGCCATGTTCAACTCCATGGGCTCCGTGGACGACTACAACGCACTCTTCGATAAATATCCATCCCTTCTCGGCGGATGCATCTGGGAATGGCAGGATCAGGGATTATGGAACAGACGCAATCCGGGACACCCCATCACAGCATTCGGCGGCGGTTTTGGCGAATATCCCAATGACCATTATTTTATACATAAAGGAGTAGTGTTCTCCGACCGCAGCCCCAAACCCCATTATCCAGAACTGAAAAGAGCATACCAGTGGATCAGAGCCCAGGCTAAGGACCTAGATCATGGCCTCATCACCATCCAAAACAAATATCAATTCATCGACCTCAGCGGATTCGATGGCAAATGGGTGATATCCGAAAATGGTATACCAGTGGATTCCGGCAGCATCGACCCCGGTCAGCTAAAACCACAGGAAGAAAAAGACATCACCATCCCTACTCAAAAAGTACATCTCAACAAGGAAGCAGAATATTTCCTCCGCGTGTCATTCACCACAAAGAACGACGCGCGATGGGTAAAAAAAGGCTATGAGGTCTCCGCTACCCAATTCGAGTGGCCTATGCAGACCTCCGAAAACAGACCCTCTATCGCATCCGGAGAACCCACGCAACAGACGGAAGACGACAACGTCATCACGGTCACGGGCAAAAGCTTTGAAGTGCAATTCGATAAACACACGGGTACTATCTCCCGCCTGGTGAGCCACGGGACCGATATCCTCCAGGACAAGGGCGGTCCGAGATTACACCTCTGGCGCGCACCACATCGCAACGATGACATGTGGGCCGACGAGCAGTGGGAAAAATATGGGCTGAAGGAATTACAATGGACAACCAGCAGCCACATCGAACTTATGAAGTCGTCCGATGGATCGAGACGTATCACATTCTTCCTTACGGGCAGAGGAAAGAATGACTTTACCATCCAGGACACGACCTCTTATTCTATCTACCCCGATGGCCGCACCCATTGTGACAACAGCGTCGGATTCAGCAACACTTCCGTACCGCTGGCCCGTTTGGGAGTACGCCTCTTTTTGAAAAAGGACATGGATCAGTTCAGTTACTTTGGCCGCGGACCGATGGAGAACTATGCCGACAGAAAATACGGTTCCGACATTGGCGTCTATGCCAGCAGCGTGAAGCAGCAACTGACGCCGTATGAAAAACCCATGGAATGTGGCAACCATGAAGACATCCGGTGGGCTGCCCTCCGCTCGGCAGGCGGTGCCGCTCTTACCGTCAACCAGGATCAGGACCTGCTACAGGTATCAGCCCTTCCATACGGGGATGAAGAACTGGAAAAGACAGAATATAAGATTGACCTGCCGGCCAGCTCCGCCACCGTACTTTGTATAAGCGCGAAGACACTGGGCGTAGGCTCCAACTCCTGCGGACCCAGGCCGACCGCATCCTGTACCATACATTCCGAGCCGGCGAAATTCAGTTATGAATTGCAGCTCACTGATCCTCCCCATCCTTCAGGGCGATGATGGTACGTGTGGTTCGCAACAAGCGCCAGGCGGTGTCCGCACCCACCGGCAAAAGCTCTGCGCGTATAGCACTGCCCTCCAGCTGCCAGCGGCCGGCGCCCAAGGAAGTAAAATGAAAAATGCAAAACAACAGTATCTGCCCCATCCAAAGGCTTCAGCGAAAGAATGTGCCCGATGGTATCCCGCACCACGGTATAAGTCTTTGCAGCGGCCAGCTTCATCGGTGTCACCGTAACATATCTTTTCCCACCCGTCGTCCTTTCGTACCACCATCGCCAGCAAAGGGTATCGTTCTCCCATGGTCGCAGCGTATCACCATTCAATGCAAAATGCTGTATCCGGAAATACTCAGCCGACCGCCGGACACCCTCTCTTCTTTCATATATGCCGCGAACGTACAGGGTATTTGCCACGAAGGAGCCAGCGATCAACACAATCGCGACCGCCTTAGGCAGCACAGTCTTCAACCCTGGCCCCGGCACATACTTAACACCAGTCAGCGCAGCCCCTTGTCGTAAAAAGAAAAGACCTGCCAGTTGCCGCGCATAAGGAGCCAGCAGGAACAGGGCAACCAGCAGCACATAAAAGGACAACATCAGTACGCCTATCTGGAAAGTATAATTCAGCATAATGACATTTACCATCACCGATACGATGATGAGCAACCCCACCACCCGCGTGCGGCGGAATAGAACAAGAATGGCGCTCACGGCCTCGAACACACCCGTAAAGGTCTGATAAGGCGACCCATACCCATAGGTAGTCCAAAGGAGGTCGAAGGGTCGCAGATCACCCACTGGCGTTTGCAGTACGGAAAAGGAGGGCCCCGCCATCTGCACAGGAAACACTTTTACGATCCCATAGGCAAACACGATACAGGACAGCACCATGATCAGCACCTGCGAGAACCAGTAGAGCAGACGGTTATAGTTGCCCCGGCCCCGATCCAGCATCGTCCACACCAAACATACCACGATACTAACAACCAGATAGACAGTATCCCGAATAGTATGCAGCGCCGCCGAGAAGGTTGACCATACAGGCGGTGAATACCCGAAGTGAAAGATATGAGCATTGAGCCAAAGACAGGGACGCGTAAATATTCGATCCCCCAGGCCCCACACCACGCGGCTGCCGCCGAATAAATTCCCCGTGAAATCCTGCGTTACTATCTGCAGGATCAAAAAGGGGAATAACAGCCGGAACAAGATCTTTTCCCACGGCTTCCAGGGGATGACAGGATGGACGGGCATGCTTAAAGCTAAAAAAAGACAGTCCCTAAGACGGCATAATCTCCCGTAAGGCGGCAAAAGACAAACAGAATGCCGGCCCTGTCTTATTTTCGGCGCCGGCCCGCCGCGCCAAAGCCCTCTCCAGCCCTGTTGGCGAGGTCGTAGACATGATTATACAGAAGAGCATACGGCCATTTCATCGAACAGCCTTTACTAATAATCTTTTTGCCATTATAGATAACTTCAATGGACGTCCTGCCGGCATCCATTGCATCGCACCCACCTCTGAACCGTGATAGTCTTGACAGAAGTGAATATGAAAGAACGTTCTTAAATCGACCGAATTCCTGTTTTGATAGTACTCGTACAGTGGTTTGACTTGTCGGTTTCGCCCCCGGATGGACGTTGTCCCATTTTTTTCTAAAAAGCACAAGCCTGCCGGCACTGTCGATTGAAATATCAATAGTGCCTGACCAGGAGCTATTGTCAGTAATGTTGAAGTATGTAAAAGATTGGATTGGCTCTTTTAAGTTTTCTACGCCGACGAACATAATCGTGTCTTCTCCATCAGTCGGTTTCGAAACTCCCTTGAATGGGACTACCATACGGATCGTGTCGGTTTGACGGGACAGCAGCTTAAAGGGATGCCATTCTACCCAATGATGATCCCCGGTACTGTCGGTTTGCCAATGCTCTTTTTTAATTAGTAACGTGTCCGATTTGACCAGATAGGCAGTCGTGTCCCAATCACCAAAAAGCGTCGTTATCAATACTGAATCGTCCCTGAATTCGAGGTACTCCAAATGCCGGCCTGCAAAAACGTTTTTATGCGAATTAGTTTGCCCGAATGCATCTCCACAAACCATTAAAAGGCAGAAAAGCAAACGACAACGGGGATACAAATTCAGTCCTGCAGCCATATCAAAAGAAAGGTACATAAAAAGACATATCGCCAGCCCCGTATCAAACAAAAAAAGCACCTACTTCCGTAAGTGCTCAATTCCTGTGGACCCTGCTGGGCTCGAACCAGCGACCCTCTGATTATGAGTCAGATGCTCTAACCGGCTGAGCTAAGGGTCCTGCCAAAACCGGCGGCTGCAAAAGTATAAAAAATTAGCCTAAGTCCGAAAATAAATCCCGCCCTCTTTGCCACCAGCCCGGAGCTCTCTTCACTCCCCGCTGGCTCGCCCTTTCGCTCCCGCCTGCCCCGCCCATCACCACCCCGCCACAACTCAACCTTTTGACCCCGAAAGACAAAGCATCCCCGACCGATGCAGCAAACATTTAAAAGAAACTGTCCAAATTAAGAGAAAATCTTATTATTGCTAAATATTGAGCATGTTGACTGACTTTTGCATTGCCAGATGATTACCGCTACTACTATCCAAACATTGCAAACCCGGATCGCCCGATTCGACGATCAGCAGGCCTATAGAGAACTGTTCACCTCTCTGTATTCCTACCTTTTCCAGTTTGCCAAAACCCTGGTCAAAGCAAAAGAACCCGCCGAAGAGATCATCTCCGACGTATTTATTAAGGTCTGGGAAAAAAGAAAAGACCTGGAAAAAATAGAGAACCTCAAACTCTATCTCTACGTCTCCACCCGCAACCATGCCTATAATTACCTCGACAAACAAAAACGTAGCGCCGCTACCAACCCCCTCGATGAATTCCAGGCCGACCTCACCAGCCTCTACTTCGACCCCGAACAACTGTTGATCACCGCCGACATGCTCGCCCGCATACAAAAAGCCATCGACCAGCTCCCCCCTAAATGTAAAATGATCTTCAAACTGGCAAAAGAGGACGGACTCAAATACAAAGAGGTGGCCGAAGTGTTAAACATCTCGATCAAGACGGTTGAAAACCAACTCGCTATCGCACTCCACAAGATCGGCACCGCCGTCAGCTTCGATATCCAAAAGACAGTATCCTCTTCCATAAAGCATCCCCGATAGACCAAAGACATCCCAGATAGGCCTGCCCGCATCTCAAATTGACCCAGCCGCGCACCCGATAGACCCAGCCGCATCCCCGATAGACCTGCCCGCGCACCCAAAACCATAAATAATTGATAATCAATGAGTAAAAATCGACTCATTAGAAATGTTAAAAAAAGTTAAATTCTTTTTGGGGGTTTTTTCGAAAATGTCTGTCCTACAGGAAGGCCCTGGGGTCCGTATGCCCGGAGGTCTACTACACAAGATGGGACAAGAACACAAACAGTACACCTGGAATCTCATTGCTAAAAAATTAACTGGAGAAGCGACTCCCGAAGAACTTCGTGAACTGGAAGAGCTCCTCCGCCAGAATCCCGAATTACACTACCCCCTGCAAACCATCTCCGATCTCTGGAACCCCTCCGACCCGGAGGAATTGCACATCGCCGAAGAAGCCTTTTCCCGCCACCTCGACCGTATGCAGGACCTGAAGATAGACTATGCTCAGACGCCCACGGCCGCCCTTACCCTCTCCGTCACGGCCGACGACAACAACGCATATCCCGCGCAGGAACCACATCGCAAACCCGGGCGCATCCTGTATTTGCTCGCAGCGGCCACCCTCCTCGCAGCCATTATTATTACAAGCCTCTATACTCGTACCATAACACCCCAGCCCATTACCGCGGCCCCCGCCGTAACCCCTGCCCTGGCCGGCAACGAGATATTTACCGGCAACGGCTCACGCACCCATCTCACCCTGCCCGATGGCACCGTCGTCTGGCTCAATGCCGGCAGCCGTATCAATTATGAAAAGAACTTTGGCGCCACCCGGCGCGCCGTCACCCTTACAGGTGAAGCCTTTTTTGACGTGGCGCCCAATGCCAGCAAGCCCTTTGTCATCCACACCGCCCGCATCGATATACGGGTACTGGGCACCAGCTTTAACGTAAAATCCTACCCCACCGATAAGACGACGGAAACCACCCTTATCCACGGCAGCATCGAAGTCTCCATTCATAACAGACCCAGCGACAAGATCGTGCTAAAACCCAATGAGAAGCTGGTTGTAAACAACGAAGACAGCGCGAAACAAGATAAAGAAAATGAGGTCCGTCGTCATGAACATCCGGACAATAGCTCCCTCGTGGTCATCGGCAAGCCGACATATGAGCAACGCTCCGGCGCTATGATCGAGACCTCCTGGGTGGATAACAAGCTGATCTTCCAGGATGAAGAATTCGGAAGCCTGGCCGCGTCGATGGAAAGATGGTATGGCGTCACCATCCGGTTCAACACCCCGGAAATGGAAAGTTTACGCTTCACCGGCAACTTTCAAAAAGAGACCATTTTGCAGGCGCTGGACGCATTGAAGCTGACGGCCAAATTCGATTACAACATAGAAGGTAACCAAATCACCATTCAATAACTGATATGATTAAATTAAATCCTACTACAAACAAATGAATAACAGCACATAGACAAAAAAGAAGCGGGAAATGTTGGCGCATTCCCCGCTAAGGTTACATCGGAAATCCGGAAATGCATTTTGCGACAGCAGCGCCGGTTTCACTCTTTATTATAACCCACAAGTTTAAAAGTATGAAAAAAATGCTAACGATTGGGGGCATAAGCCCTCATGCCGTAAAAAAAGCTCTTTTGTTTATGAAACTCACCTTTCTACTGATACTTGTAGCGACTATGCAGGTTTCAGCCAGGGTCAACGGGCAGGAGAGGGTTTCCCTCAACCTGAGACAGGTAGAGATCTCGAAGGCTCTTAACTCCATCGAAAAACAAGGCGTCTACCGATTTCTTTACAACAGCCGCCTGAATACCATTCATAAAAGAATAAATATTGATGTTAAAGAATTGGGGATCAGGGATGTATTGCAGAATATGTTCACCGGCACAGACCTTACTTTCAAAGTGCTGGAAAACAACCTCATCGTTGTAGTATCCAGTTCACCCGAAGCCCAGGACATCAAGATCACCGGCAAGATCACCGGCGAGACCGGCGAGCCCCTATCCGGCGTCTCCATCACCGTCAAAGGAACGACAAATGGTACGTCCACTGACAACAACGGGAACTTCACCCTTACCGTACCTGAAAAAGGGCGGCTGGTCGTCTCCTATATTGGTTATGAGAGCCAGGAAGTAGCCATCAATAATCAGTCGGTGATCAACGTCAAGCTGTCGACAGCCAAAAAAGTAATGGATGAAGTCGTAGTCATCGGTTACGGCCAGGCCACCAAACGCGACCTCACCGGCTCCATCGTAAAGATCGAAGGCAAGGAGATAGCCGACAAACCCAATACCAACCCCGTAGCCAGCCTGCAGGGCAAAGTTGCCGGTGTATATATCGTCAATAATGGAACCCCCGGCCAGAACCCCGATATCCGGATCCGTGGTACGGGAAGTATCGCCAGCATTTCTCCGCTCTATGTCGTTGACGGAGTGTTTACATATGATATCAACTATGTCAACCCGCAGGATATCGAATCCATGGAAGTGCTGAAAGACCCCTCCTCCTTGGCCATCTTCGGTAACCAGGGTGCGAATGGCGTTATTATCATCACTACAAAAAGAGCAAAGGCAGGCCAATCCAACTTTACTTTTTCCACCAGCACCGGTTACAAACAGCTGGTGAATAAGATCAAACTGGCAAACGCCACGCAGTTCAATACGCTGTTTGCGCAGGAAAATGCAAATAACGGTGTGACGAATAATGGCTATATCTCCATCCCTGACCTGCAGAATAACACCGATTGGATTGATGCCGTTACACGCAAAGGCATCCAGAGCGCCAATAACCTTTCTATCGCCAATTCCACGGACAACAACAAATTCAACTTCAGCATTGGTTATACCCTGGATCAGGGTATGGTGGTAAAAGAGCAGCTGGAAAGGATCACCGCTACCATCAACGATGAATGCAAGATCAACAGATGGTTGAAGGTGGGTGTCAACTTTACGGCGATGCGTGAAAACCTGCCATACGATGCTACGGGTCAATTAGGCCTGGCTCGCCAGATCATGCCGCAGGTCTCGGCAAAGACAAAATCGTTCAAAGTCCCCAATTTGTACGGCAACGACACTATCACGCAAAACCTGTACTCTACCACCTATTCTGCCTTACAGAACTCCGGCGTTCAAAACCCGTTCCTGGACCAGCAAAACAGGATCTATAACTCCGATATACTGTATCGCTATGTAGGAAGCGTGTATGCCGAAATTAACTTGATGAAGCACCTGACATTCCGCAGTGCTGTGTACGGGGACTTTTCCAGCGAGAACCATCGCCAGTATACGCCCCTATACTATGGATACGACCCGTCGACAGACGCTCCGGTCATAGTAAATGCACAAACCAAGGTGGTGCAGGGATTGACGGATCTGAGGAATATGCAGACCGATAATCTCCTGACCTACAAGAATAGCTTCCAGAACCACAACCTGACAGTCATTGCAGGTGCCACATCCTATTCGCATAATATAGGCTACAATCAGATGTGGGTGGTGCCTACCGATAACTCCCAACCCATACCATTTGATAAAAGGTTTTGGTACCCCAGCGCATGGCCCTACACCGAGGTGACCAATGATCCTAATAAAACATACTCCTATAATTATCAGCCCAACTTTACGGCTGGTTTCTTCGGAAGAGCATTGTACAATTATGATCAGAAATATTACCTGAATGCTTCCGTCAGACGGGATGGTTCCTCCAGCTTCTTACCCGCACACCAATGGGGCACCTATTGGACAGTCGGTGCAGCGTGGGAATTGACCCGGGAAAGTTTTATGGCAGGACAGAAGACCTTTGACTTCTTAAAGCTCAAAGGTTCTGCGGGTACCTTGGGCGATCAGGCCGTACCTACAGGGGTTTATTATCCATCTTATCCCGGATTATTAGCGAATGGCCAAACGGTTTGGGTTAACCCTGCCGGTGGATTTATTACGAATACTACCTATAAAAAAGCCTATATCGCGAACCCGGACCTGCACTGGGAAACTGTCCACCAATATGAATTTGGCGTTGAGCTGGAAGCGTTCCAGCGTCGTTTGCATTTTGAAGCCACATATTTCCGACGCAAGACGGATGGTGCAATGGGGCTATATACCGTCGCCGATGGCCAAAAATTGGAGAACCTCGTGGACATCGAAAATAAAGGACAGGAGTTTAGCGCTTCCTGGAATCAGCCCATAGGTCATGATCTTAGCATAAACGCTTCCGGCAACATTACCTTTATTCAAAATAAGGTCCTTCGCTTCAGTGATCCTTCCTTCACCTACATCGATCAGACCAGCCAGAACAATGGCGAGCAGGACAGCCGTACCATCGTAGGACAGCCCGTAGGAGAGTTCTACGGATATATCGCAAAAGGCGTCTTCCAAAGCTATGCGCAGATACTGGCATCACCGGTTCAATCCTCTCTGGGAACGATAAGGCCCGGGGATCTGATGTACGCAGATATCAGCGGCGGCACACCCGGCAAGCCGGATAATGTAATTGATTCAAAGGATAGAACATTTATCGGCAACCCTTCCCCCAAGTTTACCTACGGAGGTTCTGTTACGGTCAACTATAAGGCCTTTAGTCTGGGCGTCGACATCGGCGGTGTATGGGGAAATAAGATCTTCCGTGCATGGGGCTCACTCGAGGCGCCCTACCAGCGCGTAAACTACGCCGGATTCCAACTGGATGCATGGCATGGCCCCGGTACCTCGAACTGGACGCCGCTCCTTAGCCAGGGCGATCGGGCGAACTACGTAGGATCTACCTACAGTATAGAGAACGGTTCTTATGCTCGTATCCGTAACCTTCAAATAGGTTATACTGTTCCCCAACACGTATTTTCCAAGTCTTCTACTATAAAGGCTTTACGTGTCTATCTCAACGCGCAGAACCTGATAACCTGGAAGAATAACTCAGGCTATACGCCGGAATTTGGCGGCTTCACGCAATATAGCACGTTGCAATCTTCCAATACGCTGTCAGCAGCTGCCACCAGCTTCCCGCCCAACCCCTTGCAATTCGGGATTGACCAGGGAGGTGGAGCAATTCCCCGTATCTTATCAGCAGGGCTTAGTGTAACATTCTAAAATTGAAAATTGTCCATTATGAAAAATAAAATAAAAATATTTGCAGCCCTGATGGCATTCGCGGGTATCGCGATGCTGCTTGACGGCTGTACAAAATTCCTGGACAGGAAACCCTTGTCTGCCACTGCGGACGACCTGGGCAGCGGCAGCGGAACTTTTGAGAAGAAGGCGCTCGGACTCTATTCCGCATTACGTGGTGATGCGGGATTTAGTACCCTGGCCTGGCTGGATTTTCACTCCATCAGAGACGACGACGCCCAGAAAGGCAGCAGCATTTCAGACGGCGCCGAGATCAATGCGGAGTTTGAAACATTCCAATACACCAAGAATGACTGGGCTACCAACGCGTATTGGGGCGACCACTTCAATATGATCCAATTGGCAAATGAGATCATCCATGACGCCGACTCGCTAAAGCCCACGGATGACGGTTCTAAAAGAAATATCGGGGAAGCTTGTTTTTTCAGAGCGTATGCATACTTCGAACTGGTCAAGGCATACGGAGAAGTTTACCTGCCCCTCGAGAACTTCTATTACACCTCTCCCAACCAGCAGATCGTGCCAAATGCGCAGCCCGGACAGATCTACGCATTGATCGACTCCGA
>Ga0207671_10001240_pt1 | contig 30129 bp, 29 predicted proteins | sample KBSC24metaG_FD_184352 | JGI IMG/M metagenome (GOLD analysis project Ga0207671, IMG submission 184352) | Corn rhizosphere microbial communities from Kellogg Biological Station, Michigan, USA - KBS C2-4 metaG (SPAdes) (version 2) | ecosystem: Host-associated > Plants > Roots > Rhizosphere > Soil...
TCCTTCACCCCGCCGGCCTTCGTATGGAAGGTCTTTTGCGCCTCCATGGAAATACGCTCCCATTGTGCATAATAACCCTTACCCCCAACAGATGTATGCCGCATCAGCTCAGGCAGCGGACCATATTTTTCCTCCATATCCCTGATGGCCGGTCCACCCGCATATCCATACCTCTCCACCATCCCATCCTTGCGGATAACAAGATGCTTTTGTTTGTCTTCCGTCGTATAGAACATCGCCACCTCCGGATGCCCCGTTTGCATGCTTATAAAAGACTGCAGATCCCGCTGCTTATTGATCTTCGCCTGAAGCACCGTCAGCGCATCCTCATATCCCGGATCTACCGGGAACGCTTCATTCGCAAACGCAGGCACGGATATATACATGTTCTTATCGGACGACAGATGCAGCATCTCTACAAAAATGATACCCCGTGGCTCCTGGATGACACAGGAATAGTCATCCCCATTCGGTGTATAACCGCTTTTTTCGAATTGCAGCCGCAAATGCAGCTGGCCGCTGCTCGCAGGAATATGCAGCCGGTAAAATCCTTTTGCATCCGTCACAGTGCTCAGACCTGAGATCTTATCCGCAACAGTCGCTCCTTCCAGCGGTTTGAAATAACGGTCATCCGTTATGATCCCCGTCACATTGACCGCCAGCTCCTTCTTCCCACGCAAAAGCCCGTTGTATTTATTCCGGAAAGCCACCGCCAATACAGCGATCAATGGCAGTATAAAAAGAAACTTCACCAGGTGGAGACGGGCGCTCCTGATCTTGTTCATCATGATAATACGTTTTTTGAGTGATGAAAAATTGAATTTGTTGACCAGCCTGTAGGGAGATTGTCCAACTACTTTCAACAGGTGATATTGATAGCTCTTTCTGTCCAGACCACCGGCCAGCACCTGCTGATCCGCAATAAACTCCAGGTTCTGCCGGATGGAATGGCGCATCAGCCAGACAAAAGGATTATACCAGTTGAGGATAACGAACAGCTCCGCCAGCAGGATATCCATCGTATGCTTCTGCCGTATATGCACATACTCATGCAGGATGATCTCTTTCAGCTCATGCTCCGAATAAAGCTCCCGGTTGAGATAGACCGCATTCCCAAAAGAAAATGGAGCGATCGGTTCATCTACCTGGTAGATCAACACTCCCTCATTCCCCAACGGCGCCGGCAGATCCGCCAGTTGGCCCGTGGCCCGCTTACGCAGCCGTTGTAATGAGACCCAGCTTATCACCACCCGCATCAGCAAAATGCAGGACCCCAGAAGAACAGCAAAGAGCAGGATAACCCAGACATTCCGGAAAGATGAATGTACAACCACAGGTACAACAGCCGGGGCTTCATACGGTGTTATCGAAGGAATAAGCCGTATCACCATCGGCGCGCCGGCAGTCTCCTGCCCGATCATCCGGCCGACATCTATCAGCGGGATAAAAAAACTCAGCAGCGAATAGAACAGCAGGTACCAGCGATTCAGGCTGTAAAAGGTCAGCCGGCGTAATAAAAGTTGATAGAATATCCATACCACGGACAGGCTGACGGATAGCTTCATCAGGTATAAGGCTAATGCAGGCATAAAAATGGATTATGAGGAACGCCGGTATTATTTATTGTGGAATCTCGCCGGAGATTGAAGGTGCAGGGTGTCCCCGCGGATTATTGTCGTATCTCCTTTTGCAATGCTGGTTATTGTTACATCGCCCTTGAACTCCGGCCCCCTGGTTGTAACGATTACCACGCCATACTTTGCTTTAGGACCATATTTCTCCTCGGCCGAATGGTCTTTCACTATATCTATAGACGCGATCCTGCCAGGGAACAATTTGCTAATCTCTTCAAACGATGATACCTTGCCGTCCACCAGGATCAGGCATTTACGCAGGTCGTCGATCTCCTTCTGCGCCTCCGTCCCAGGGTTCAACGTATCACGAACGATAACCCCGCCCCCCATTATCTGGCCATTGGCCCCCGCAGACTCTGGCTTCAACGTATCCCTCTTACCGTCTCCTATTATAACCGGATCCACTTTTACCTTCGTTCCATCCTTTAGCGTAACGACACCTTTTGGAACATAATTTTTCCGGTAGATCAATACTACGCCACTCTTTCCCTGCTCACCAAATGCAGAAGTCTTTTTCAATACGTTCACCGAATTGATGTCATTGGCATTCACATCCTTCAGCCCTCCCTCAAATTCAACTTCATCGACAATGATCAACGGGTTAGCAGTCGAAATTTTCCGAAGATGTACCACAGGTGTCGTATCTGCTTTACCGGCGACAACCCTATTCCCATCGATGGCAGCCTTATCCGCAACCGCCGTTAAACTGACAGACATATTTACCTTGTCCCTGAATGCCACCAGCAATGCACCCAGCAAGGGAACGATAAAAAGGAACTTCACCAGGTGAAGACGGGCGCTTTTGGATTTGTTCATCATAATAATGCGTTTTTTAAGAGAAGAAAAATTAAAATTATTGGCCAGGCGATAAGCAGGTTCCGCGGCCACTTTCAACAAATGATATTGATAGCTCTTTCGATCCATCCCACTGGCCAGCACCTGCCGGTCTGCGATAAATTCCAGGTTCTGACGAATGGTATGGCGTATCAGCCAGGTGAAGGGATTGTACCAGTTAGTGATACACAACAGCTCCGCCAGCAGGATGTCCACCGTATGCCGCTGCCGGACATGCACATACTCATGCAGGATGATCTCCTCCAGCTCTTTTTCCGTATGGCTGCCGGCATGGATGTAAATGGCATTTCCAAAAGAAAAAGGAAGAATGGGTTTATCCACCTGGTAAACCATCGCCGCCGGCAGATCCAATAACCGGCGGGTCGCTCCCTTGCGTATCCGGCGTAACGACAGCCACCTGATCAGCAGCCGAACCATCAGTAGGAAGGCTCCCAGCGCCAGCACACACAAAAAGATATTCCATACGGAAAATGCAGCTGTCTGGGGCCGGAAAGTCTGCCCATCGATGATCACAGGGATATACCTTATCACCCGTCCTCTCCCCTCAATGGCCCCCTCCTCAGGTAATACAATATGCACCAACGGCAGCAGAAAGGACAAACAGACATACCCCAGCAGATACCACCTGTTCATCACATAAAAGGTCAGTCTCCGCAACAACAGTTGATAGAAGAGCCAGACAATGGCCAGGCATATCTGACATTTCAATAGGTATAAGACGATCGAAGGCATATTACTTTCCCGTCCCCTCCCCCGGTCTTTCTATCAGGTTGATGATCTCCTTCAGCTCCTTCGCGCTCAATTTCTTTTCCTCTATAAAAAAGTTCACCAGCTCCTTATAGCTGTCAGCGAAATAATCCTTTACAAAACCATTCATGAATTTCTTCTTGTACTCGGCTTCCGTGATCGCCGCACTGTAGAGATAGGCATTCCCTATCAGCCGGCTCGTGAGAAAACCCTTCTTTTCAAGATTCTTGATCGTAGAAGCCAGCGTCGTATAAGGCGGTCGGGGCGTTTCCATGTTCTCCAAAAAAGACTTGACATTCCCCTCTCCCACCTTCCATACAGCCTGCATGGCTTCTTCCTCTTGCGCGGTAAGTTTTTCCATATAATTACGAAGTTTTCGTAAATCTACGACTTTTTCGTAATAAACAAATAAAAAGTTCCCTTTTTCGTTAAACTTTTAATTTTGCTTTTGTTTCCAACTATTCCGGATATTACTATCTAATTAGAAAACATCAAGATGAAAAAAGCATACCTGATCGTACTCGTACTAGCCTGTTCACATTTCCTTTTTGCCCAGCAACCACAACAGCCCGCAACAGCCACTCCGCCCCAGGACCAGGCGCCTTATCAGAAATACCCTACCATCCCGCCCTTTCATCTCCTGAAACTGGACAGCGCAACTTATCTGACAAAGGATGATATAAAAAAACATCGCCGTACCATCGTCATGTTCTTCAGCCCGGATTGCGACCACTGCAAACACCAGACGGAATCCATCCTGGCCGACTTCGCCGACTTTAAGGACATCGAGATCGTTATGGCCACTTACCAGCCCTTCTCCGAAATGAAGGAATTCAATACCCACTACCGCCTGTTCGAACATCCCAATATCAAAATAGGCAGGGATGAAAAATTTTTCCTGGCGCCTTTTTATAAGATACGCAACCTGCCCTACCTGGCGCTCTACGACAAAAAGGGCAACCTGATCACCACCTTCGAAGGCACACAGAAAGTAGAGACCATTGTAAAAGCCTTTCAAAAGGAAAAAGCGAATGAAGATTAGCCATTGACAAGCGCAATACCCCTACCTTTGCCCCGCATTTTATTATATCACCAATAAATATTGAACGAGATGAAAGTTACGGTTGTAGGCGCGGGCGCCGTAGGCGCCACCTGTGCCGATAATATCGCCCGTGCAGCGCTCGCCGAGGAATTAGTGCTGTTGGATATCAAGGAAGGATTAGCCGAAGGAAAGGCGCAGGACATGATGCAGACTGCCGCCCTGCTCGGGTTTGACACCCGCATTACAGGCAGCACCAATGATTATTCCAAAACTGCCGGCAGCGATGTAGTGGTCATCACTTCAGGTCTTCCCCGTAAACCCGGAATGACCCGTGAAGAGCTCATTGGCACCAACGCCGGCATCGTGAAAGGCGTGGCAGAGAACATTCTCAAACACTCCCCCAACGCCATTATCATCATCATCAGCAACCCGATGGATACCATGACCTACCTGGCCCTCACAGCCACCGGTCTTCCCAAACATCGTATCATCGGTATGGGCGGCACCCTCGACAGCGCCCGTTTCAAATATCAGCTGAGCCAGCACCTCGGATGCAGCCCCGCAGATCTGAATGCAGTAGTGGTAGGCGGTCACGGTGACACCACCATGATCCCCCTCATCCGCCTGGCTACCTGGAACAGCGCTCCCGTAACCAAATTCCTCTCCGCAGACCAGCAAAAGCAGATCGTTGCCGACACCATGGTAGGCGGCGCTACCCTGACAAAACTCATCGGAACTTCCGCCTGGTACGCCCCCGGTGCAGCCGGAGCAGCCCTGGTAAAAAGTATCCTGCGCGACGAAAAGAAATTATTCACCTGCTGCGTTTCCCTCAACGGCGAATACGGACAAAAGGACATCTGTCTGGGCGTACCCGTAACCATCGGCCGTAATGGATGGGAAAAGATCCTCGACTTCGGTCTCGACGCCGACGAGCAGGCTCTCTTTAACAAAAGCGCAGACGCCGTTCGCAGCATGAACGACGTCCTCAAGACATTATAGGCACGGGGCACAGCCCCGTCCGCTGCCCGAAGGGCTGATCACTCGATCAGCCCTTCTTCTTTTATCCCTTCAACCGGGCATAGATATCCTCCACCAGCTTCTCCGGACTTATCAGCTCCATACACTTAAAATGCCCCTTGGGACATTTCTTATACCCTATCTTTGAACAGGGTCGGCAATACAACGGCCTCACCTCCACCACATCATACGGACGGCTGAATGCAACATCCCCCTTTCTCATCTGCGCATAATTCCCCTGGTAGTTCTCTCCATAATAAGGATACATCCCAAACTCCGGCACCGTATTCCCCCAGACAGAAATGACAGGGCGTTTAAAAGCAGCCGCAATATGCATTAACCCCGTATCATGCGTGACGATGAGCTTCGCCTGACGCACCAACCCCGCCGACTCATTCAGGTTGAACTTCCCACAGGCATTATAGATCCGGATAGGATCGATGGCAGCCAGCTGCACTCCCACCTCCGCATCCTCAGGCCCACCCAGCAGGATCAACGGATGCTGGATAATAGCGCACAATTCCTTCAGCTTATGAAAAGGTAATTTCTTGGTAGCCAGCGCCGCACCGATCACCACGCCGATATATCCCGCCTGGTGCGCAGTAGGAATATCACCAGGCTTTAACTCGTCAGAAGAAGGGATAAAATAATCCAACCCCGCCCCATCATTGCGCACGCCAAAGGCGCTCAATGTTTGTAAATACCGGTCCACGATATGTTCATCCGGCAACCGGTTCCATTTAAAATTCGTGTACAGCCATTTCTCTATATTCAGCTTATCAAAGGAAAAGGCTTTCTTCCCCAACGCCTTTTTTACTTTCAGGGACCTTAGATTATGGTGCAGATCGATGACATAATCAAAATCCTCCTTCACCAACCGCTCCATCAACCCATCCCAATCATCCTGTAATAAATGGAGCTTGTCGATATAAGGATTGGCCGCCAGTACAGGCTGGAAAGCCGCCTTCGTCAGATAGTGTACTTCAGCCGTCACCACCTGCTTTTTCAGACACCTCACCACGGGCGTGGTAAGCACGATATCCCCGATAGAGCTGAAGCGTATGATAAGAAATTTCATCCGGCAAATTTAAGGAGCCTCGATATAGTTGAGGTCCTTTCCAAAAGTTTCTTCTGTGAGCATTAAAGAAATAAAAGAGATGGTAAATACGATGATCCCCGTGATCCAGGCGCTCTTGAGATAGTCAAAACTGCCTTGTAGCGTAACAAACAACAAAGACACCAGGTTCAGCGAACCCCGCGCCATATTCGGCGCAGTGGTGGCCACCGTAGCACGGATATTCGTACCGAACTGCTCCGCCGCCATGGTGACGAACATAGCCCAGAAACCCGTTCCAAAACCCAGACACGCACACACCACATACATGACCGTGGATGACTGACCGTTCAGGCTGAAGAACCAGATGATGGACGCCACCGTAATGATATTGAAAATATACAGGGACTTCTTTCGGCTCCGCAGCCACTGACTGACAAATCCAATGAGGACATCCCCGATGGAAATGGCCGCATACGCCACCATCACCGCCTTACCCGGATCCACTGTCCCCTTGATATTTAGCTTTGCAGCAAATTTGTCGGAAAAGGAGATCAGGATGCCGATGACAAACCAGTTCGGCAGCGCGATCAGGATGGCCGTGAGATATTTCTTCAGCCGCTTCCCATTGGTAAACAACATAAGGAAATCCCCTTTTTTAACGTCACTATGCTCCATGCTCTTGAACATACCGGATTCCAGCACTCCTACCCGGAGAAGCAACAATAAAAAACCCAGCCCCCCGCCAATAAAGTAACAGGTGCGCCATCCTTCTCCATTGGGACCGACGAATTGCTCACGAATGAAATAGGCGAATACCGCCCCGCTGAGCCCGATGCCCGCCACCAGCGAAGTAGCGATCCCTCTCCGTTCCTTTGGCATCAGCTCGCTCACCAGCGTGATCCCCGCCCCCAGCTCACCCGCCAGGCCAAGACCCGTGATAAACCGCACGATCTCGTATTGCGTTACATTCTGTACAAAGCCATTGGCAATATTGCCCAGGGAATACAGGATGATAGAGGCATATAGGACTTTCAATCTCCCTTTCTTGTCCCCCAGAACACCCCAGATAATGCCCCCCACCAACAAACCCAGCATCTGGATATTGATGATCCGCAGGCCGTCTTTTGCAACAGCTTCCGCATTCAGCCCAAGCGACTTTAAAGAAGGCACACGGATAATACTAAAAAGAAGAAGATCATAGATATCTACAAAATAGCCTAACGCCCCAACAATAACAGCCAGGTTGAAGAGAGGAAGTTTCTTTTGTTCCATGCAATCATTATGTTTTTAAAAGGATATTTTGTGCACCGGGTATGGTTTATCCGAAAATGTAACCCATCCCCGGTGCACCGCTTAAGATGGTAACTTCGGCGGAGCTGCTTCGACACGCTCCTTCTCGTTCGTGACCTTGCGGTCACAGCCAGCAGACCTGTGGTCTGCTATTTCGCAGCCGGTTTTTTCTTCCCAAAGAACAGCTTGTACAGCACAGGCGCGGTCGTAACCACCACGATGCCAACGACGATCACCTCCAGGTGCTTCGTCAGGTCGAAATTATATCTCGTCATAAGCAATTTCTGAAGATAATGTCCCGCAAACAGCATAGTGAGCACCCACGCCACACATCCGATGACGTTATAGGACATGAATTTCTTTTTATCCATGCTTACGATCCCCGCGATAATAGGGGCAAAGGTCCGCACGATCGGTAAGAAACGGGCAAATACAATAGCCTGCCCCCCATGCTTGTCATAAAACTCCTTGGCCTGGTATAAATACCGCTGTTTAAAGAAAAAGCTATCCTTCCTGTGAAAAAGAAAAGGCCCGCTCTTTTTACCAAACCAGTATCCCAGCGCATTCCCGATGATGCCCGCAAGGGATACCAGGATCACCAGGATCACCAGGTCCAGGAAATCACTGCCCGTCCCGCCCGGCAAAAAGCTGGCAATGAGTTTCTCACTATAGATGCCCGCTACGAATAACAGGCTATCCCCCGGCAGGAAGAAGCCCACCATCAGACCCGTTTCAGCAAAGACAATGAATAACATGACCCATAAGCCGCCGTTGTTGATATAGAATTCAGGTTTAAGTAGCTGCTGCCAGGTAAAGTCTAAGAGTTGAATCATAAAAAATGGTGCTATTTATAGGTATTTACAGCCGCTTCTTCCAGTTCACCTTCCCATTTGCTCACCACCACAGCGGCAATACTGTTTCCCAATACGTTTGTTGCGCTCCGCGCCATATCCAATATCTGATCTATCGCCAGTAACAATAACATTCCCTGTTGCGGAATATTGTACATGGTAAGAGTTCCCGCCACCACCACCAATGCAGCCCGGGGAACACCTGCCATACCCTTACTCGTAAGCATCAGCACAAGCAGCATGGATATTTCCTGTCCGAGCGTCAGTTGTACGCCATACGCCTGCGCAATGAAAAGAGAGGCAAACGTCATATATAACATACTGCCGTCCAGGTTAAAGGAATATCCCAGGGGCAGGACAAAACTAACGATCTTGGAAGGACATCCAAAGCTTTCCAGTTCCTGTGTCAGCCGGGGAAAGGCAGCTTCCGAACTGGCTGTGCTGAATGCCAGCAGGATCATATCCTTCACCGCAATGGCCAGGTCGATCACCCTTCTCCCGATAAATATAGAGGCAATCAGCAGCAGCAGCAGCCAAAGCCCCAGGATGCTCAGGTAAAAGCTGAAGATGAACTTTCCATAGGTCCACAAAAGCTCCGGCCCTTTCACCGCCAGAACAGAGGCAATGGCCGCCATGGCAGCCACCGGTGCAAAGTACATGACATAGCCCGTTACCCGAAGGATCACATGGGCCACCGCATCCAGTCCCTTGATCACCAGCTTGCCCTGCTCCCCGATGGAGGCAGTGGCAATCCCAAAGAACACCGCAAAAACGACTATCTGCAATATCTGGTTTCCCGCCATAGCTTCGAATATGCTATTGGGAAAAACATGTGTGATAAAAGTCTTGAAAGACATGCCGGTCTGATCGAGACCGGTAGCAGCATTGGAAGCAGGCAGGGGCAACCCCAGCTCGCCTCCCAGATCCAGGGCATGCATGATAGTCAACCCCAGCAAAAGAGAAAGTAAAGAGGCTCCCATGAACCACAAAAGCGTCTTTCCCCCGATACGCCCCACCGATTTTACATCCCCCAGCTTGGCGATACCCACCACCAGGGTGGAAAATACCAGGGGCGCAATGATCATCTTGATCAGCCGAAGGAATATATCCGTCAATACCGAGATCCCATTTGAAAAACTATCTATTTGCGCAGCCGTTCCACTATAATGTACCCATAGTCCCACGACCACCCCCGTTACCATGGCGATCATTATCCAGCTCGTAAGACTGATCTTTCGCATACTTTCCCTTCTTTAATGTCCTAAACGGCCCTTCCGCCAATAGACGGAAGGGCCGCCGGCTCGATATAAACATGCAAAGAATCGAAAAATCCTGAATTGACAAAACTTTAGTCCTAAAAATCGTCCCGCTGGTAAGAATTGAAGGCCCAGTATTAAATATTTGTTTATTTTACGACCTTGAATCATCACACACACATAATTATTATCATTTAGCACACACCACTGCGGTGTCGGTGCGCAAATCAAAACGACTTAACATGAGTTTATTTCGAAAGAAGTCCCTGGAAGTATTGCTGGCGCAGGCCGGGGATTCAAAAGGTCTTAAACGGACCCTGGGCCCTGTTAGCCTCGTCGCCCTGGGCATCGGCGCCATTATTGGCGCCGGTCTCTTTGTAAGGACGGCCGCCGCTTCAGCGGAAGCAGCCGGTCCCGCCGTCACCCTCTCCTTTATCGTGGCAGCGGTAGGTTGTGTCTTTGCTGGACTTTGCTATGCCGAATTTGCCGCCATGATACCCATCGCAGGTAGCGCTTACACCTATGCCTATACAACCCTCGGCGAGCTGGTAGCCTGGATCATCGGCTGGGCCCTCATCATGGAATACGCCCTGGGCGCCGCCACCGTATCCATCGCCTGGAGCGAATACCTCAATAAGCTGTTGGGAGGCAGTATCCCTTATGAATGGAGCCACTCCCCTTTTGAACATATCAATATGGTAGCCGGAGACACCATCTCCCGTTTCCCCGCAGAGATTGCCAAAATGGCAAAAGCAGGTGTCCTGCTGCTGAGCGACGCCGAGTTGAAAGGCCTGACACCTGACCTGCACGCGCTCGTTGTCTCCCACAGCGGTATTGTGAACCTTCCCTCCCTGATCATCCTCGTCCTGCTGACCCTGCTGCTGATAAAAGGCACAGAAGAGTCCGCCGTCGTCAATGGCATCATCGTTTTTATAAAAGTGGCCATCGTGCTCGTTTTCATAGCCGTAGGCTGGCATTTTATCAATCCTGTCAACCACAATCCTTACCTGATCCCCCCAGGTACTCCCGGTCACGAAGGGTTCTTCAAATATGGATGGGGCGGCGTCCTGGGCGGTGCGGCCATCGTATTCTTTGCTTTCATCGGCTTTGACGCCGTATCCACGGCAGCACAGGAAGCAAAAAATCCCAAAAGGGATATGCCCATCGGTATCCTGGGCTCCCTGGCCGTTTGTACCGTATTATATATCCTTTTCTCTTATGTCATGACAGGGGTGGCCAACTGGAAAGAGTTCGCAGCACAAGGCAAGGAAGCTTCCGTAGCCTACGCCATCAATACCTACATGACAGGCTACGGCTGGCTGGCTACCGCCGTCACCATCGCCATCCTGGCCGGCTTCTCCTCCGTGATCCTCGTGATGCTGCTGGGACAATCCCGGGTCTTCTATTCCATGGCCAATGACGGCCTGCTGCCCAAGGTCTTTTCCGATCTGCATCCCAAGTTCAGGACGCCCTATAAATCGAATATGATCCTGTTCCTGTTCGTAGGTCTTTTTGCCGCCTTCGTCCCCGGCAATGTGGCAGGAGACCTGACCTCCTTCGGTACCCTGTTCGCCTTCGTGCTGGTAAGCGCCGGCGTCTGGGTCATGCGCAAATCCAATCCGGATGTGGAGCGCCCCTTCCGGGCCCCCCTGGTGCCATTCGTCCCCCTTATGGGCATCCTGGTATGCGCCGGCATGATCGTCGCCCTGGACCCCACCACCCTCATCAGCGCCTTCGTCTGGATGGTGATAGGACTGCTGGTATACTTCGGTTACAGCAAGAGCCACAGTAAGTTGAATCATCTTTAACCTCTCAAATCGTCTCGAACCTCATATAAAGGCCCGGTCATCCACCGGGCCTCTTTTTTACAGCCCTAAATTTCTTACATTTGCAGCCTCCAAAAGGATATTTATAGTATGGGTCGCATATTTGAAGTACGCAAACACGCCATGTTCGCCCGCTGGGACCGGATGGCCAAACAGTTTACACGCATTGGTAAGGAAATAGCCATCGCCGTAAAGGCAGGAGGCCCCGATCCCGCTACCAATCCCGCCCTCCGTCGTTGTTTTCAGAACGCCAAGAGCGTCAACATGCCCAAAGACAGGGTGGAAGCAGCTATCAAACGTGCGCAGGGCAAAGAGATGGAAAACTATGAGGAGATCCTCTATGAAGGTTATGCCCCCCATGGCGTAGCCGTATTGGTGGAAACCGCCACTGATAACCACGTCCGGACAGTAGCCAACGTAAAATCCCATTTCAATAAAGGGGGGGGTACCCTGGGCAACAGCGGCAGCGTAAGCTTCCAGTTCAAAAAAATGGGCGTCTTCAAGCTCAAGCCCGAAGGGCTGAACCAGGAAGACCTGGAGCTGGAGCTCATCGACCACGGCCTGGAAGAAATGGGCGAAGGTACAGGGGAGAACGACGCACCCGTCATCGTACTACGGGCAGCATTCAGCGACTTCGGCAGCATGCAGAAGGCCCTGGAAGAAAAAGGTATCACCCCCATCAGCGCCGAGATCGAATGGATCCCCACTACCACCGTGGAATTGTCCGATGAACAGGCTCAGGACGTGTTAAAGCTGGTGGACAAGCTTGAGCAGGACGAGGATGTACAAAAAGTCTTTTACAACTTAAAATAGACGATACGCCGGACACCCTCCCCATAATATTATTCGATGGGGTCCCCCTCAACGCTGCCGCAGTTTACTCCGCCATCACTTCCTTAACCACATCGATGATCTGCTCTGCATTGGGCTTACTAAAATAATCCCCGTCAGTAGCGTAAGCAGGTCGATGTGCCTGTGCCGTGATAGTCCGCGGGCCAGTGTCCAGCCAACGATACCCCCCTTGTTCCTCCATTACTTTATTAAAGATATAGCCCGCAGCGCCGCCCGGCACATCCTCGTCGATGATGATGATACGGCTGGTCTTTTTCAGCGATTCCAGGATCTTATGATGAATATCGAAAGGCAGGAGCGTCTGTACATCCACAACCTCACAGCTGATACCCAATTCCTGCAATGCGCTCGCCGCCTCCATCACGATACGCAGCGTGGCGCCATAGGACACGAGTGTGATATCCTCTCCCTCCCTGATGACTTCCGGAACTCCCAGGGGCACCCGGAATTCCAGGAGATTGGAAGGCAACTTTTCTTTGAGCCGGTAGCCGTTGAGACATTCGATCATCAGACCGGGATCAGCACCTTCCAGCAGTGTATTGTACATGCCGGCGGCCTGTGTCATGTTGCGGGGGACGCAGATATGCATGCCCCTCAATGCATGGATGGCCACTCCCATGGGAGATCCACTGTGCCAGATACCTTCCAGGCGATGCCCTCTCGTACGCACGATCAGCGGGGCCGTTTGCTGACCCGCTGTCCGGTATTGCAGGGAAGCCAGGTCGTCGCTGAGAGGCTGGAGTCCATACAGCAGATAATCCAGGTACTGGATCTCTGCGATGGGGCGCAGACCCCGGAAGGCCATACCGATGCCCTGCCCCATGATCGTCAGCTCACGTATGCCCGTATCGAAGATCCTGCTGACGCCATGCTTTGCCTGGAGACCGGCAAATCCCTGGTTAACGTCCCCTATCTTGCCCAGATCCTCGCCAAAGGCCAGTACCTTGGGGTTATGCGTAAATAGCTGATCGAAATAATGATTGAGGATCTCATATCCGTTGATCAGTGGCGCATTCTCATCATATTCTGCCTCCACTCCTTCTATATGCAATATATTCCTTGCGCCCTCGTGATAGAGGTGCGTATTATATAGTGCAGCGTTCTCTTTTTTCAAACCAAGATAATACTCCTTGAGAGGGTTGGCCACCGGGTCGTTGCCGGCAAGATCCAGCGCCTGGTGCAGTGTCCGGAGTACATCCTTACGCCCCGGTTCACGGTTGGCCGCCAGTTCGCCGGCTAATTTCTCCAGCGTCTCACCCTGGTAGGGAAGGTGTTCCACCAGCTCACGGATGAGCTCCACCGAGCGGGCCACCTGGCGCTTGAGGGGTTCCTGGTATTTCTCCCAGGCTATGTTCTTGCTGTGCCGGACCGACTCTTTTGCAGAGGTTTCGACATCGTCCAGCTCTTCTTCACCGGCCAGTTCATTGTCGATGATCCATTCCTTCATTTTTTTGATGCCGTCCCATTCTCTCTCCCATTCCAGACGTTCGGGTGATTTATATCGTTCATGACTGCCCGAAGTAGAATGGCCTTGCGGTTGTGTGACCTCCTCCACGTGAAAGACCACCGGCGTATGGGTCAGTCTTATCGCGCGAATGCCCGCTTCGAAAGCCTCGCACATACCCGCATAATCCCAGGCCTTTACCCTGTAGATCTCTATTCCATTGGTGCCTTCTTCTTTTTGGAAACCTTTCAGGGCCTCCGAAATAGACCCCTTGGTCGTCTGATATTTCCGGGGAACAGAGATGCCATAGCCGTCATCCCATACAAAAATGGCCAGGGGTACCTGTAGAACACCCGCGGCATTGATGGTTTCAAAAAAATGTCCTTCGCTGGTAGAGGCGTCCCCGATGGTGCAAAAACATACCTCGTTGCCGTTGTTGGACAGGTCTGTCAACGGCTTCAGCTGATCCACTTCCCGGAAGGCCTTGGAGGCATAAGCCAGCCCCAGGGCCCTGGGCATCTGGGCGGCGGTAGGCGCGAGTCCCGCAGTAAGGTTCTTGCGATTGATCAGGTCCAACGTCTCTCCGTCCTCGCCGACAAAAGGCGTAGCGAAATGGGAGTTCATTTGCCTGCCCGCACTATGGGGGTCATTATGTATGTCCGGATCCGCGTATAGTTGGGAAAAGAATTCTTCGATAGTGGCAGTGCCGGTGGCAAAGGCAAAAGTCTGGTCCCGGTAGTAACCCGCGTAGAAATCACCCGGCCGGAAGAATTTCGCCATAGCTACCTGTGGCACCTCCTTTCCGTCCCCAAAGATCCCGAATTTGGCCTTGCCCGTCAATACTTCCTTCCGCCCCAGCAGGCTGGCTTCACGGCTTTCGCAGGCAGTACGGTAGTCCTTCAATACTTCCTCCCGGAATCTATCGAAGGATAATTTTTCCTGGTCAATGAGTTCGTTAGTAGAAAGGTTTTCCATTAGAGTAATATTTGAAGGGCCAATAAAGCAAAGTTACCATTCTCTACCCAACCCGGCAGCGATCTATCCAATTGATTGTTAAAAAAATAGACTCTTACTATAATTTATTGGTAAACCTGGCGTTAAAAACTTAATTTTATACACGTTTTAACAGCGGGCAAACTATGAAAAAAATAGCAATTGTTACCGGCCTATTTTTCACCATTCTTTCCAGTCATGCACAGCAGCTGACCGCCGGAAACGGTGTGGCCGTACCCAGGCCCGCGGATGTGCTGCAATTAAAGGAGAATAGCCATAATTTCGGCAAGATCCCCCAGGGAAGGCCCGCAGTATATGTTTTTGAGCTCATAAATACAGGCAATACCCCCATTAAACTTGATAATGTCCAGGCCTCCTGCGGATGTACCACACCCGAATGGAGCCGGGATGCCATTGAAGCAGGCGGTATGACCAAAATAAAGGTAGGCTACAACGCCTATGCGGAGGGCTCTTTTACAAAGACCGTCACCGTCGTATATAATACAAATATGACAAAGACCATCACGATATCCGGGGAAGTGTATAAGACACCCGTATCCTCTGCACCCGAAAATCCATCTGTCCAATTATTAAAACAAATAAATTGATAAAAATGAAAAAACTCTTCCTATTCGCCAGTGCTATAGTGCTTTCGACCACTATGTTCGCTCAGCAGGCCGCTCAGAAGAAGGCCGATGACGTAATCAAGTTCAAGGAGTTGTCGTATGATTTCGGTAAGATCAAGCAAGGTGTTCCCGTAACACATGACTTTGCTTTTACCAATGTCAGCGACGCCCCCGTGATCATCGAATCGGCTACGCCTTCCTGCGGTTGCACGACCCCCATCAAGCCCGAAGGAGCTATTCCCAAAGGGAAGGATAACAAGATCACTGCCGGGTTCAATGCAGCAGCAGTCGGACCTTTTAATAAAAGCATTACCGTAAAGGTTGCAGGTATCGATATGCCTCTGCAGTTAAAAATTACAGGAGAAGTCCTGGCAGCCGACGCCACCAAAACAACCGGTAAGGTAGGCGGTAAATAACATTATTACTCACAAATAAATTTACAGAGGCCCCTGGTAAAAGCTAGGGGCCTCTTTGTATTTTTGCCGAATGTTAAACATCAGTCACCGTGGACAGCAAATGCCGGCTTCGCCAATCCGGAAACTCGTGCCCTATGCCGAGGCTGCCAAAAAAAGAGGCGTAAAAGTATACCATCTCAACATCGGCCAGCCCGATATAGAAACCCCAAAGATGGCGCTGGATGCCGTACGGAACTTCGACTTCAAGGTATTGGAATATAGCCACAGCGCGGGCAATGAAAGCTACAGGAAGAAGCTATCCGCCTATTACAAGCGGGCAGGCATGGACGTCGGTTATCAGCAGATCATCGTCACCACAGGAGGATCCGAGGCCATTCTCTTTGCCTTTATGAGCTGTCTCGACGCCGGTGACGAGGTCATCATACCCGAGCCCTTCTATGCCAATTACAACGGCTTCGCCGTAGCAGCCGGCGTGGTAGTCAAACCCCTTACTTCTTATATCGATAGCGGATTTGCCCTGCCTCCCGTAGCCGAATTCGAAAAGCTCATCGGTCCACGTACCAGGGGGATCATGATCTGCAATCCGAATAACCCTACCGGTTATTTATACAGCCGGGAAGAAATGGAAACCCTCCGCCAATTGATCATTAAACATGACCTGTATCTTTTCGCCGACGAGGCTTACCGTGATTTCTGTTACACAGGCGAGCACATCGCCTCCCTGAACCTGGAAGGTGTGGAAGATCGCGTAATAATGATCGACACCATCTCCAAGCGATATAGCGCCTGCGGAGGCCGCATCGGCGCACTCATCACCCGCAACCAGGTAGTGCTGGACACCGTCCTCAAATTCGCCCAGGCCAGGCTCAGCCCCCCCTCTTTCGCCCAGATACTGGGAGAAGCCGCTACAGACCTTCCCGCGGACTATTTCGATGCCACCAAGGCCGAATACCTGAAGAGAAGAGATGTCCTCGTAAGCCGCCTGAATGCCATTCCCGGCGTATTCTGCCCCAACCCCGGCGGAGCATTCTATGCAATGGCCAGCCTCCCCGTGGACGACACAGATAAATTCTGCCAGTGGATATTAGAATCCTTTTCATACGAGAACCAGACAGTGATGCTCGCCCCCGCCGGAGGCTTTTATGGTACGCCCGGATTAGGCCAAAAAGAAATACGTTTGGCGTATGTACTCAATACCACTGCACTAAACAAGGCCATGGACTGCCTGGAAAAAGCTTTGGAGCAATATCCGGGAAAAATTCAGTAGAAAACATATAATAATAAATTACATGTTTGATCGAAAAATTCATTTTATCCCAAAAACACCCTTTTTAGCCCTTTTCAGCACCAAAAAACATATAACAAATAATTACATATGCTACTTTTGAAATATTCCTTCATTTTTTCTGAAAAAATTGCCAACTAATTTGCTTGTTCCAAAAAAACTTCCGACATTTGATTCAGATTACATCAGACAAGCAGTTAGAGAAAAAAGAGGGGTTAGAAAAAAGGATTTAGCAACTCAGATAACTGTTTTAACTATTTGATAATCTTACGCTCTTTGTTTTGAAAGATTTTCCTGATAGTTTTGCGCCAGCTGAATGGATAGTGGGTTAGAATAAAGTGGCGCAGCAATCAATTTGATCATTATCTCTTTTCATATGGCAAGCAATCGTTAGACGGCCTTCTGTTTCCACAGAGGGCCTTTTTTTTGCCCTTAGCTGCCCGCCTGCCCTCATCTCTACCTTTCAACCGCCATCCCGCTACTCCGCATCCCATTCGCCATCTACATCCCCCCTGCCCCTCCCTTCTTCTTATTGCTCTTCCGAAAAGAGGCCTCTTCAATTCCTTTTCTATCAGATTTTCCTGCATTTTCTCCCGGCTTTTCTATACATTTGCAACCCGTTTCGAGACCTCTTTTAGAGGCCACTTTTGACGGATACCGGCGAGATAGCTCAGATGGTTAGAGCGTCGGATTCATAACCCGGAGGTCTCGGGTTCAACTCCCGATCTCGCTACACTCAAAATCAAGTAGTTATGATGAATTTCATAACTACTTTTTTATTTCCGGTACAACATAGGTACAACATTTCAGGCTTCATGTACCGGACCTAAAAATACCGTGAATACACCTGCTGCTCTAATCCGGGACTTTTTTACCTTGGTATATCGTTCAGCACCCCAGAACAACACGCTCGCCCTCCCAAAATAATCGGTATGGAAGTTATCTGTCTCCAGGATGAAGCCTTGTATGAGCTCATTGAGCAGGTAGTAACGCGTATGAAAGATAAACAAGGGGTGAAAGAAGACAAATGGATTTCTGATAAGGAGGCGATGCATAAACTTCGGATCAAAAGCAAATCCACCCTTCAGGAATTACGGAATCATGGGGAAATCCGGTTTTCGCAGCCCAAAAGGAAGGTGATCCTCTATGACATAGACTCCATTAATGAGTATCTTGAAAAACATGCAAAAAATACGTTCTAACCATGGATGCAGGACAACAATATCTCCGAGGGTTTAACAGCGGGTACTTCCTTGCAGAGCACGGACCAGGTTTGTTATCTAAAATACTGACGGGCCTCGCTCCCACAACTGCCTACTTAGAAGGGCTCTTTTCCGGTAGAGAAGAATATGTGCAGGAACTGGCACGGATACACCAGGATGATTTGACCCGGCTCCGAAACCAAGGTAGAGACCGGGAAACGGATTTTGAACGGGATCTATAACAATATCCTAACCCTATAAAACTAAAAAAATTCAGTTTCGATATGATAGAGGATTCTCTTGGTAGCAAGATTGCATCTCGCCATGGCGATTTATCAATCTGCCTGCATAGCGAGATGCAATCTTGGGGGGACTGTGTCCCCCGTGCCCCCTCAAATACAACTGTACAACTCCAACGATATTCGCATTATCTCATATCGTCTTGGTCATCGTCTTCCTCTTCCCCACTCCCTTGTTCTTCAGCATCGTTCTCTCGATCAGCCTCATATTGTCTGCCCTGGTCCTTCTCTTCTTCATCCCTCTCATACATTCGGGAAACTCGATCATCATCTTCCTCTCGTTCCAGGCTGTGCTGCCGTGCCCGAATATCCCTTAGTTCAGCCAGCTCTTTTTCTTCGCGTACTCGGATAGCGTCAAGTTTGGTTATTGCATCATGGTCATACCCCAAACGATTGAACCGAAATTTGAGGCCGCTTTCAGACCTCACCCCGGTGAGACGGCCAGATCGGTAATATGGCTCATAGTTTAAAGATCGTAATGCAGCCAAAAATGAATCTATGGATTTTGATTTTGGGTACACGGCGGTAAGCGTTTGCAGCAGTGCTTCTTTTTGGGATATCCTGCCATTTCGACGGTCTATGACGGGCACCGTAGTACGTTCTTATGATCTACCATGTCTGGGTAGAGAGTGAATGAGCTCGGGAAAGTTCTTTTGTTGAAATTTGTCCATGGAAATCTTTAGTTCATGGAACTGTGCCCGGGAAAGGCGGTTGGCTTGGCCGGTCAGGTATTTGGTGCCGGACATGACGAGATGTAAATGGACATGGGACTTATCATAATGCGCGGTGCCGATATACAGGGCATCAGTGCCCCGTACTTTCATGTATTGTTTTGCTACAGCCCGGAGAGTCTTTTCAGTAATATGTTCCCGATCTTTTGTGGAAAAGGAGATAATTGTGTGGTATGCCGTTACGCTGTCCTTTCGTTTATGAAGTCGAAACTTCTCGTTAGCCTCAAATTCCTTCGTCCACTTCTCTATGGTTCTTGAACGAACATTGTGTCGGATGATAATTGGCTTTTGGGTGTCGCTGAAAAGCTTTTCTTCGTTTTTGAAAAGATAGTATAACAATTGTCCGGTTCGCGATTTACGGCTCAGACTTTTGATAATCATGGGATAGTTTCAAGCAACTGAAATAGTCTCGCCTTTTCGTCTGGATTCGTATGGAGTTCGTCCCTGATCAGCTGTTCTAGTGTTTTGGGGCTATGTAAGGCAACACGTACTTCTCGTTCAAGGTCACCTATCGTTTTAAGAATCGCGGTGCCTGTTTGCAGAGATATGGCATTTTCATCTTTCAGTTCTTCGACAGTGTTATACGTCATAGCTAAAAGTTGCACTATCCGCAAAACTGCATCACGGTCTGGGGCAATATATGCTTTGTTGATATACGCAAGCGTGGCCTGTTTGATAAACTGGGTCTTACTAATTTTATGCTTCCGTGCAGCTTCAGAAAGTGTTTTTAACTCGTCTTTCCCCCATGAGGTAGTAAGTTCCTTTTCTTCCCGCCGTTTTTCTCGCCTCCAGTTGGCTTTATATATCTTCCAATATTTTTCTCGGGCTTCTTTAATAGCTTCATCGGTGCCAGATTCTAAAATGCCGCTGGCTTCTAAAAATTGGTATATACCGATCTTTATAGCAGTCCGTTTCATGCATCAAAGGAAGTTACCGGTGGAAGTGTCGCTGATACTTTAGGGCATACCTGATATGGCGGTATTTCAGTGCGTTTTCGCAGCTTGGCTTGCTCGTAATATGGAATCAGAGCTGTTTTTATGGGAGCAGCATTCCCGCAGAGGATAAGAGCGTCTTGTGACTGTCGTATTTCATCGGCAGTCATCAATTGCCGCTGATGAGAGATGCCGTCAGTATCGACAAATTCAAATTTCCCGAGCATGGCCTCAAGCTCCTTGGCGGTCTCAGGCGACTGGCCACTCATATATACTTTGGCGTAACAGTTGGCAGCAATATTGCGAGCCTGGGCTTGGCCGTATAAGTCAATGAGCTGATTATAGTGTTGATACACCTGCAAGATACCGCTGCCGTGCTTGCGTATGTTACTGATGGCTGTCGGCAAGTTTAAATACAATGAGCTTGCCTCATCGAGTAAAAAGAAAATCGGCAGATCATTTTTCTCTGGCAGCCGAGACATAATGTGCGCAAAGAATTGCTCAAAAAAGAGAGAACTGATAGGGGCATAATACCGCATATCCGATACAGAATTATTGATATAGAGAATACTCCGTGAATGGCGGAAGTCTTCAAAATCAATGGTGTCGGTTGCCGTTACTTTAGCAACCGATGGATCGGAAAAAATAGAAAGTGCGGTCCGAGCGGTGGCAATGATGCTCATGAGCATTTTACGGTCATAGGCCACAAATGCTTTATAATCCGCAATCAAATTTGTATCACTGGATCGTATTATCAGCTTATCAACCTTTTCAGGCGCAAATCCAAATGTATTTAGTATGTGCAATACATTGTGAAGTGTTCTGTACTCGGGCTCCATATACAGAACCACCAATCGAATGAAGACTGAGATTAAATTCATGGCTGCATTGTTCCAAAATGGGTCTTTTCCGCTGCCTAATGCCGTATGCACCACCAGGTTACTTATCTTTTGAATATCAGAGACCGTTTTGACTCTATAGAGAGGGTTGTAGCCCTCGGAAAATGCGGGGTCGCTATAATTGAGGCATTGGACTAAACTTCCTGTTTGGGCGGCAAAACCGCTCGTCTTTTCAAAAAGCTCGCCGGAAGGGTCATGTACAATAAGGCTGGAAGATTCGACCATCTTTAAAATGGAGGGGATAAGGATTCTCGAACTTTTTCCGGAACCGCTTCCACCGATAACAATGGCGTTGGAATATGAATCTTCAATGGAAAGTGACCGCGTACCGGTAATACAAAATCCCCTTTCTTGCTCTTGGGGAAACTGCCTACTGTCTGATGAAAGGAAATCGGCAGTAAACTGTGTCTTCCGGCGAGACGGAACGGCACTCACCGCAAATTCAGACACCGTGCCAAGCGCTGTCTCAAAAATACTGAGCACAACGCCGAATAGTAAATTGATGAATTGTATCATGATGAATGTTTAAGCATCATTTTCTCAATCGCCTCACCGAGTTTGGTGCATAGAATACCAATCAACTTCAATACCCAGGCAATGGTAATGGCACAGAGCCTTAGCGCCGCAATAATGAGCGCTTTAACTGCGTTAAACAGCATAGTCCCTGTTGTTGTCCGATTCATGCTGATTCGTTTGAAATGGATTCCATTTATTTCTCAACTACGTTAGCCCCGATATACACTGTGGCCCCTGCAGATTCAAGTATTGATTTGAATACCTGAACCATGAGGGAAAAGGTATCGTTCTCACGCTCTGATTTTGGTCGAAATATGAAGTAGATCTCACTACCGGTAAGGTCGAGAGGTTTGGCCGCCTGTTCAAAGCGGTTTTTAACTTGCTCGGGATGTGCTTTAAGGAGACTCCTGTCTTTGGGCTTGTAGATGCTAAAAAATGAGTTTTCAGAAAGGTCAGAGTAGATAATCGCAATTTTCTTCACGGCCTTTTGTGATGCGAGCCAATTGAGGTCTGTAATGACGGAACGATAGATACTCGATTTGGGCTTGCCGGCTTTTTCTCGGGTAATTGAATCCATAACGGTGGCGGCTCTCTGTGTGAAGGCTTTGAGTTCAAGGTCTCGTTCATCAGGATTTGAGAACATAGCATTCCGAGAGGGCAAGCGTATCTCTATTACCTTATTAAAATCAAGGTCTGAAACGGTCTGGATTCTTAGATTGATACCACTCCATTTGTTTTCGTTGAGCTGGATCGGGGTGCCTATTTCATGTATATCAGGATTGGCCAGAAATGAATCCGTCTTGTCGATAATGACGCTCTCGATTATCGTATCTCCTTTGAGATAGGGAGGGTAGAAGAAAAGTAACGCAGAGAGACAACATGAGCCAAGTATGAGGGAAAATAGTGGGGGTTTCATATATACTTATTTATCGGTTACCAAAAGGGGTTTATTCGGAGAGCCAGGCAATGGAACATGAGGCTGTTTAAAGCAGATGGGAAAAGTGCCGTCAGCTCGCTTTATGACGTTCTCATGTTTGAATTTGCCCACCGCTTCGTCAAAGAAAGCATCAATCTTTTGGAATAGCTCCTGTTCACTGTGGGCTAACGCACCGTGCACTTTTATGGCTTGCACCCGTTCCTTTAGTAAGTGCTCGTGCTGTAGCTCTAATTCACGCTTACGCTTGGCGCATAGGTTGATTTTCTTATTAATGCCGTCTACCTGCTCTAGTTCCTGCATCTCATATTTGGAAGGGAAATAAAAATGAACCAAGAGTGCAGATGCGATCACCAGCAACATGTTCAAAGCGGCAAAAGAGAACGGGTTTAAAATGATGATCGGTATGCCGGCAGCGGCTCCCTGGTGGGCAAAGTAGAATCGGAGTGCGCCAAGAAAGAGGCTAAATACTGTAAACCCTATCAAAGCCAGCCGGTAATATGATTTCCGTTTGCGGGGTTCATTTATTTCTCTGATGAACAGGGTGGTTGTTTTTGCAGCATATATCTGGGCTAAGCCAATGACTGTGCCCAGAACGAGAGCGATAATAACAATATCCCCTATTTTGAGAAAACAGCTCATGGTCAATAGGCATTCGGCGATAGCGAATAAAAATAACAGCCATGCATATTTTTTATATGCCGTATGATTGGTGGATATATTCATCCGGCTCTTGTCGGTTTCCAGGTTGTTGATCGAATTTATTTCTTTCACAATGGCATCTTTCACCGCATTGATCTTCTCATTCATGGCTGTAATACTTGCCATTCCAAAGAGCTTCTGGAGGCCACCTTGCAGTTTAAGGCTCACATCCTTTTTTAAAGCCATATACTGGCCGATAAGTCCAGTCAGGTATGGCTCAATCGATGATTCATCTGGCGCGGGTAAACCCTTGTTACTGTAGCTTTGTGCCTCAAAAATGACAGATGTTTGAATGTGCTGGTGTAATTTTGTAACCTCTTGATTGATGTGATGCACTAAATCATCGACGAATACCAGCCGGTGTGTTGGTTGTTGGTGTGTGTTCATACTTGCTTTTTAGAATGTTGAAATAATTACATTGAGAAATGTTCCAGATATTCAATGGCCTGGCCCGCTACCCCGTCAGTAGTTTTTATGAGGTATGTGCTCGATGCGCACGAAAGACAAGGCTCGACGGAAATAAAGGCAATGTCTTCATGCCCGTACACCTTTTGGGTACCAGGATGATACAGTAGGCCATTTTGCAAAAACATGAAATCGTGGGTGAAGCCATCGGACATGGCTCGGTGCCAATAGGAGAAACAATGAGGGCAAGAAATGCGTTTGTGTTCCATAAACTGTTCCTTTTTAGTTTTATACTAGTGAAGAACAGCCTACCAAGAGGTATTTACAATTTTCTTAATAAGTATATAATAATCAGTACGTTACATGGTGCGTCTAACACTGTGTAAAATACGCTCTAGGAAGGGTGTTTTCTTTCCGACGGTGGGCACCAACAAAAAAGTTGGTGTTTTTTATTGACGCCCGACAGTATAAAGTTTTCTGAAAAGTTCTCGTAATTGAGCGTTACAACCTGTTACAAATTGCAAAATATTGTAATATTGTATGTAACAAAATTGATTGAGAGATGCACAGTTTCCATCTGTTGAATCAATGGAAAAGGCAGGGTTCAACGAATATAGAATCAAATTTATCGAAGCTCTCAGGAAGGTGTATTGTGGAGATAATAAGTTTAGATCAATAGAGGCAATTCTTACTCACTTACGTTTTGATAAACGTACCCCTGCTGGCCGAAAATTTGATAAGCTTCTAGTAAGGAGCATACTCGACACAAAAAGGAATTCTATAAAAGACAACATAAGTGGTTTTAAATTCAAGGATCTATGTGAATCATTCCATGAAAGGTTCGCCGGTTGGTTAACTAAAACTGACTTTCGAGGAGATATTGAAATTGAAAAGCATCACTATTTCTATGTCTATTACTATGACTCATTTTCCGCAGAAACGAAGCAATATGATGTTAAATTCGGTTTAATTGGTTTTAATTGTGACAGCAATGAAAATGAATGGGAGAGTGGAAGAATATACTACTTCAATGCAAGCAATAAAATTACTAAAAAGTTTGAGCTGCATAGAATTAGGCCGGAAGATACCAATACGAATGTGTTATTCTTTTCCGCAAAATTCTGTAAGCAAGTAAATTTCTTTACAATAAAAATAAACGAAAAGCCCATAGACGCGCGTGGAATACTTCCTATTACCTATTCTGTTACAGAAACCCAAAATAAACTTCCATCCGCAGGGAAAGGGATTTTAGAAAAAATAGCCAATAACAATTATGAAAAAAGGGTTACCGAGTTAATCAATGATGAAATTGGAATTGATAACAGATTTATGAATGCCCTCTATCACCAGAAATTTGTATATGAGGAATTTGTATATAATTCCCTGGCAAATTTCAAGCCGATGCAAACTAGTATTCTGGAAAATCTAAAAGGCATGTGGACAGGAGTTTATTTGCGGACAGATTTTTCCCAAAAGGACAGCGATTTGCCTAGAGATAAAGGAGGTGTATGTAAATTCTTATTACATCTAAAAGGAAGTGGCAAATGTAAAATGTATTGGAGCCAGGATATTAATGATGATCCTCCGTATGAAGGGTTCGTTGAATTTCCGTTTAATGCTAAAAGTTTAATGAAACTCAGCCTGGAATTTATGCCGGATGAAAAAACATACAGAATGTATATTTTCCTTTCTGCCGGATCTACTCCAGGAGATAAGCCCTCATATTCAGGAGTCATGTCCGGATGGATAAAAAATAGCAACAAGATTTATACATCCCCTATTTATATGAAAAGAATAGCTTCAGTTACTGATAACGAAAGCTTAGAATCGATTAAAGAATTTTTAGAACAAGTAGGGCCAACAAGAATACCAAAAACAGCAGTCGATGCAATCTGTACAATTGGTGATGACCTTAGAGCTGTATTAAAAAAAGCGGAAAATGAATATATGTCAATGTACAACAATTGTATGCCAGAAAATCTATAAGCCTTTTGAAAACATCAAAATCAATAGATAATTGCAAATCGCGTCTTCTCATATTGTGCATTGCAACACGTCCAGACAGGTTAGATAGCCATTCTGGGCTTTCTTGTAAGGCTCTTGGGAGGGTATCTTTCCTGTCTGGATGAACCAACGAGGAAACTGGTGTTTGGTATTATTCTATCGTTGCTCCGAGGCGGTTGTGTATTCAAACTGCTTGCAATAAGTAAAAGCGATATGAGATTGCCTTCTTTAGAAAGAGAATCAGGACTTTTTACCTAGGATTTGCAATCAAAAGGGCAAATTATTCCAATCCAAGAACTTGTAGGAATAAAAAACTCCTGAACTAACGCAGGAGTCAAATATTATCTGAACTTTCTTTTAAGGCCAATCCTAATAACAGCTGGTTCTTTTGCTGCAGGCAAAGCATGTGCCGCATTGTAATTTCGAGATATTTCTTCACCCAATAACCTCAGGTTTTCCACCTTTACTGGGTCGAAGCAGTGAAGTATCACTGTTGGAGCATTTTTCTCTGCATCTGCTATTTCTTTTTCAGATAAGTGTTTGGGATAAACTCGTTGTATGGCGAGTGAATTCCCATCCTCCATTATCATTTTGAAACCAGGTTCATTTTGAGAATTTTCCATTTTATTTAATTTTATAACCTTAACTCGTTTTTATTTTCATTATAACATCATATACGCCATCTGCAATACCCGCTATTATTGCTACATCATATTTGTCATCAAATGAATTTGTACTGTTGCAGTCAACACACACAAACCCCCAAATCTCATATTTCTCTTTAGTGTTTTCAGAATCTTTGTTTACTCCATTGTGGCATGGTACTAATGGTACAATGGGATAAACCAGCTCACTCTTATAAGGAAGCACTCCACCTGGATGTGCCTTTTTACTTGTATTTAAGTAATTATTAGTTTTATGAATATTATTGTTTACATATGCAAACCTGGATTTGTCTCCATCCAAAACATTATTTAATACTACTTGGAAAGCAGTATTCCCAACCACCGTATGTTGTATCTTTTTGTATTCATCCGTGTCTCTAATAAGTGCGTGTTTAGAATCGCGACATAAGTTTGTTAACTGATTACAACCAGAAACCGGACCAATAAGAGGCACTTTTATTGAAGCCGAACATTCAGCACCCGTCTTTTTATCAAACACTATTTTCAGATTATCGCATACAGCTAGCATAGTCTTCATAATCTGCGTTGTATCATTTGTACTGCTTCTTTTTAGCTTGTTCACCTCTCCAAACGCATCCTTTAATTGAACTATTGCATCACCATAAACAGATTTTGCATGATAATCCCTCATAAACAAATAGCTCAGGCGTATCAATAAAAGCAACAAAACAATTCCAATTCCTATTAGTACGGACTGTAGAACGTTGAAATTAAAAACATTCTTTGCGAAAAGAAGGATAGCAATAATACTTCCCGCCCCTCCTGAAACCCAATTCCATAGCTTACCACTAAATAGTTTTCTAAAAAATCGCATCAAGATAAGTATTTATATGAGCTAAACATAGCTAAAATAACTAATATGTACAAGAAAAATAACTAACAGTTGTTAATAAAGTCGATGGTTAACAATGAATATTCCCAGAATGAGAATAGCGATAGCTAATAGTTCTAAATACATCGATATCCACGGTTTGTATACTTTATTTTAAAGCATGGTTTTAGAAAAAGCCCTCTAACACTTGCTGCTTTCTGATTTTTTATTCATAGCTATCCCCACAGCTGAATGATATTCTACCGGCCTGTATTGTGGCAGTGAAACCACAGGAAGGAGGTACGACTGGATGTGGTGAGCGCCCGCCACCACCGCCATGCCGTTCTGCCTGTGAGAAAGAGTGCTGCGAAGCAGCCTTTCTCACAAACCTCCGTGAGACCTTAGCGTATGGCTGGAACGAAGTGGAAGCCAAATAAAATAGACAAGGGCAGAACGGCACGGCAGGTGGCGGACAGATATTGGAAGCGGGTGGACTACAGACCTGCATGAAGTGGATTGACGAGTGAACGGAGTGAATGAGGAAAGGAACGAGTGCGGGATCTGTAGGACACAGGAGCTTCCCGAACGGAGGCACCCGGAGCGCAAGAGCTATGACAGACTTGCGAAGCAACCGAAGGCGGTGCATGTATTACAAGGCCATTAAAAAGACAAATATATTCCTTGTAATTCGTGCACCGGTCTGGCGTAGGTCTTGCCGATGGGTGCCGGAGAGAGACCTTTTTACCTTACAGAAAGGTAGAATAATGGACAAAGAGTGGCAGCAGATTACAAATGTTCAAGACCGTATCAGGCGCCGGGCTTGTTCCTCAGCTGTGATATACCTAATCCCGTTCATTTTTGATTGCTTAAAAAACGGTGCAGCGCTATTTATAATTAGTCTAAGGATAGGCGAAGAGAACACTTAGAATAGAAAAAGTATGGTCTTATTTGATGAAAAAAAGAATTATTTATTATTACACACTTTTTGAAAGTACTTGAATTCTTTTTACCTTTATTCTACTTCTCGAATAAACCTTTCAATGCGTTCTTGCGGCCTGGCTAGATGAAGCTGTGTCATTGCTATTCCAACCACTTTTGTCCGAAATTAATGACTCGTCATGCCTATTTAAATTTATAGGGATGTCCGATAGAAAAAACAACCTAGTATGACCACGTTAATTAATAGGAATGTGTACAAAATCGATAAGCCTGGCCAGGCCAGGGAATACGCCTTTTTCCACAAGATGTGCAAAAGATGGGACTGGAAATCTAAAAATGAAAATTTACTTTGTGAGGCACTTAAAGGTGAAATCCCGGGTGTAAGGAGCCCGGGATTTCAAAAAGATTAGTTCACGTAATGTCGGCTCTTTGATTTAATGGAAACACCTGCAAGATAAAAGGCGCCCGCTTTTTTTCCAATGGTAGATTTTCCACACTGGTTCCAATGGTGTTAATAAGTGTGGAAAATGTTATTAATTTTGAGAATTTTTTGTTTTTTTGAAAATTATTTCTCAATTCTTCACTTTACTTCTCCTCTTCTTGATATTTATAAACGAATTAAGCCACTCGAAAGAGTGGCTTAATGGCCGGGAAGTTAGTTCAGCGGACAGAATTCCAGCCTGCTAAGCTGAAGAACGCCAGTTCGAATCTGGCACTTCCCACTGATGTCATCAAAAACAAAAAACTGCACCGGCAGATGTTGCGATGGGATTATCTATACTCCTTTTATAACGGTAAAGGGAGTTAGGATATACCACCCAACAGGTGTCTATGCGTTTCCATGCCGTTCTTGTTCAGAGTAATGCATGGTTTTCTGATCTGTCCTAACCAGTGATAGTTAGGCAAAGCCATCGGTTTGCACCCGGTGGCTTTTTTCTTTTATTAACTTAGTTAACTTTTTTGTATTTAAAACGCTAGAAATTAGGCCTTTGTTTTCAAGGATCAATTGAATTTCAAAAGAGCAAGGATCACAAGCTTATTCAAGGCTTGATCCAAGGATCCTCGATGAAGATATAACAAAAAAGATTCCCATTGTATACGTACGAGAAAAATTTATGAAAGGATTATACGAATGAATGTTACGCACCATCTTACAAGCGATTGACAGTCATTGTCTTATAAAAAGAACAAAACCTTGACGGCTAGTTATGCGACAGATACAAGCATATTTTTCAAAAGACGATACCCCGATAACCCGGGAGCTAACATTTGCTAAAATGCTTCTATTGGCGTAAGCATCTACTACGCTCCAATACCGGCACAAGAACTGCTGTTCGAACTCGTTTAGAAAAAGCTATATTGATCGTCATTCAAACACGTGATCTGATTTTTGGGAGGGCTTGCCAAGCTGACCCATGCTCTAAACCAAAATTTTCTTTTTTTGCCGCAAGAAAGCGAGGTTAGATGGAACGGTCGAAGAAACTAAAATCCATTTTGGCCTGGGGGTGGATAAACAGCTTAAAAACCAATAAAACGTTTTAGCAAACACCGCCAAGAGGACTATTTTCTATAAAAACCGCCCCCAACACCAGGAGCGGTTCTTTACTGCTCAGAAAATTGCTACTAATGACACGCGCTTAACCGTTCCTCAATGATGAGCTGAGGATAATCAAACCTCACATCCTATTTAAGGCCAGTGTAAAGACACTGTCCGAGAATGTGCCCTTATCAGAAAATCTTTAATATAGACTTTTACTCTGCGAGCGCCCCCGAAACGGTTTTGGTAGTAGTTCCATCTGAGACCGATATATTGGAAAATGAGGCCGAGAGCTTGCCGGAGGGAGAGACAATAAGGAATACGGTGTCGCCCGCTTTTCC
>Ga0207671_10001241_pt1 | contig 30127 bp, 11 predicted proteins | sample KBSC24metaG_FD_184352 | JGI IMG/M metagenome (GOLD analysis project Ga0207671, IMG submission 184352) | Corn rhizosphere microbial communities from Kellogg Biological Station, Michigan, USA - KBS C2-4 metaG (SPAdes) (version 2) | ecosystem: Host-associated > Plants > Roots > Rhizosphere > Soil...
CGATGACTTCAAATCCTCGAGTCTGATTGCGGAGATCGAAGAAGTTCGCGGGCGCGACTTCGTTTTGACTAACCCCCTGCCCCAGGCCCCGCTCCCAAATCGACACCACTCGTTCAGGATCTTTGAAAGGCAGCGGCCGCAGCAGAATCGAATCCACCGCGCTGAAGATCGCAGTGTTCACACCAATGCCCAGCGCGAGCGTGACAAGCGCAACCAGCGTCGCCCCCGGGCGCTTCAATAGACTCCTTATTCCATACCGAGCATCTTTGAATAAGTGATCTATCATTTGTGTGCCTCTTTGTGCCTTTTTGTGGCTTCACTCGTACCTGAGCGCCGTCAGCGGATCGACTTTCGTCGCCCGACGCGCCGGCACCAGACACGCCACCAACGCAACCAACGCAAGCAACACAGCAATCGTCACGAATGTCCACGGATCACGCGCCTGCACGCCAAACAACAGTTCCGTCAGAGTCTGTAGGTAAGTCATCAACGCGTAAGCACCAGCGAGTCCAATCACGATTCCGACAACTGTTAGAGCCATTCCCTCGCGCACAACCATCATCAGCACTCGGCGACGATCGGCTCCGAGCGCCATCCGAATGCCGATCTCGTGCGTGCGCTGCGACACCGCATAAGCCATTACGCCGTACAACCCGATCGCCGCGAGCTGCTGCGCGATCAGTCCGAAGAGCGTCAGCAGCTTGGCAAACATTCTCTCGATTGCGAGCGTCTGATCAGCCTGTTGAACCTGTGTTCGGATGTTGCTGAGCGGCAGATTGCTATCCACTTCCCGCATCGCTTCTCGTATTGGACCAGCCAACGCCGTGGGATCACCCGTAGTGCGAATTTCAAACACGGCTCGCGACGCCCTTTCGAGATTCTGCCGCCACGATTGGTAAACAGTTGGCGGGATATCGTCGCGCTGGCTGGTGTACTTGGCGTCTCGCGCCATGCCAACGATCTGGATCTCACACGGCTTCTCTAAAGCGAAGTTGAAGCACTTTCCGACGGGGCTCTCGTTTGGAAAATAAGCTTTGGCAAATGCCTGATTGACTACAGCAACGCGTGGTGCGCGCGCATCGTCCTGTTCGGTGAGGTTTCTTCCGGTGAGCAGTGGAATCTGCATAGTGCGGAGAAAATTCTCTCGCACGGTGTGAACCTTGGCTTCGCCCTCCAGCGGCTTGCCGTCTGATCCAAGAATGTGTGGCAGATAGATCGAGCTGGTGTTTGATCCATGAGAAAGCAGCGCGTTACGCGAGAAAGTCACTGACTCCACTCCCGGCACTGCTTCGAGACGACCGAATGCGTGTTGATAAAGATTCACGAGCTTGTCGTCTTTGTAACCGAGCAGGCTTGGGTCCACGTCAAACAGGAGCAGGTTCTGTGCGTTGAATCCGATGTCGACGTGCTGAAGATTTCTCAACGTGCGAATCAGGAGACCTGCACCAATCAGAAGCAGCACTGACACCGACACCTGGACCACGACGAGTCCCCTGCTCAGCCACGAACGCCCGATCGCCGTCGAGCTCCTGCCCGCGTCTTTGAGGGCGGGAGTCAGATCGAGATCGGTCGCGCGCAGGGCAGGCAGGATTCCAAAGATCAATCCGGTGAGGAGCGAAAGACCGAGCGTGAAACCAAGCACGCGCAGATCGAGTTTCGGATCGAGCGCACTCATCTCTCGCCCGGCCCACTCTGTAACCACCAAAAGACCGTTTTTGATCCAGACCGCAAATAGAATCCCGAGCGCGCCGCCCACTGCTGCGAGCAAAATGCTTTCCGTCAGTAACTGCCGCACCAAACGCCATCGACTCGCGCCCAAAGCGAGTCGCACAGCAATCTCCCTGCGTCGCGACGAACCGCGCACGAGCAGAAGATTCGCAACGTTCGCGCAGGCGATCAGCAGAACGAGACCGACGACTCCCACCAGCAGTTCCAACGGCTGCGAGAAGCCGACGCGCGTGTCCATCTCACCCTGGCTTCCGGAAACGACTCCGAGACGTGGCAGATCTTTTGGATCGACCGTGTGCAGCGGAGTCTCCGTTCGAGCCTGGCGCCCGGCGCGATGTTCGAGCACTGACTGTTGGAACGGTCCAGCGAGAGCTGCTGCGGCCTGCTCCATGGTGGCCCCGGGCTGCAAACGGCCCATCACTCGCAACCACCAGTAGCCGGCGCCGTTCATGTTGCTCTCGTCGCCAAGCACCTGCGGTTCCCACGCGATCGGGATGGAGACGTCCTGCGCCGAGCCGACGTTGCTCGCGCCGTCGAAGCCCGCGGGTGTGACGCCGGCGATCGTGAAGGCGACATTATTAATATTGACCTGCTTGCCGATCACGGATGGATCGTTGCCGAAGCGGTTGGTCCAAAAACGATGGCTCAGCACTGCGACCGGCGTGGCGCTTAAGTTGTCATCCGCGTCGGTGATTGTTCGCCCCGCGATTGCAGGCACGCCCAACGCGCTGTAGTAATTTCCGGAAACTACCTGCGCGCTGACAACCTCCGCGTGTCCGCCGGCGTTGAAATTCAGCTCCAGCGGGGAGAAGGCAAAGACGTCCGAGAGCACTCCCGGCTCCTGTCGTAGTCGCGTAAGAGTTTGGATGGGAAAGGATGTACCCGTGGTGAGTCCGGTCGAGCGATCGATGCGGTTAGTGCCGTTGAATCCGCCGACTCCGAACTTCTCGATGTTCCACGTAGCTTTCAAAAGGACCAGGCGATCCGGTTCCTTCACGGGTAACTTCTTCAGCAACACCGCGTCGACGACGCTGAACAGCGCAGTGTTAGCGCCGACGCCGAGCGCGATAGTCAAAACTGCTATCGCCGTGAACGCAGGATGCTTCACCAGCATCTGCGCCGCATAACGCAAGTCCTGCCAGAGAGAAGTCATGATTTATGTCCTTCTTGTGCCTTTTTTGTGGCCCTATTCGTACCTGAGCGCTTCTAACGGATCGACCTTCGTTGCGCGGCGCGCCGGAATCCAGCACGCGAGCACTGCGACGCCCGCGAGCAACAATGCGATCGCCGCAAACGTCAACGGATCGCTCGCGCTGATCCCGAACAACAAACCCTTCAACAACCGCGTGAATGCAACCGCAACAAGCAAACCTACTCCGACGCCGACCACCGCCAGTCGCAATCCCTGACCGAGCATCATTCTCAGAACATTTGATCTCTGCGCTCCCAGGGCGAGCCGAATCCCAAACTCATTCCTGCGATTCGCGACGTTGAGTGACATCACTCCGTAAATACCGGTCAATGCGAGGAGCAGCGCGGTCGCGGCAAAACCGGCGAGGAGCCAGTTAGTCAACCTCGTGGTGACCAGCGAACGATCTATCGCTCGTTGGATCGTGCTTACGTTCGCGAGTGGCAGTTCGGGATCGAGCTTCGCGACTTCCTGTCGCACGTTGCCCACGACGCTCGACGGATCGACGCTCGTGCGCATCACCAGCATCGTTTCTCTGCGAATCCACTGGCTGTAAGGACGATAGATGTACGGCCAGGCGTCTTCGTCGAGTTTGCGATTCTTGACACTCGGCACGATTCCCACAATGGTCATCCACGGATCGTCGCCGATGCGAATTCGTCTGCCGAGAAGATCTCCGTCGGGCGAGTACCTGCGCGCGAGCTTTTCGTCGACGATGGCGACCGGCAGCGAGTTTGCGCTATCAGAGCTTTCAAATCCGCGACCATTCAGGATCGGCATTCCCATCGCAGCGAAGTATCCCGGCGTGGAACTCCGCAGCCACGCGACTTTCGCGTGTTCCTCCTGAACGCCTTCGACAGTGAATGGTCCACCCTGGCCATTACCACTGAACGGCACCACCGAACACAACTCGACGGCCTCGACACCGGGAACATTGCGCACACCTCGTCGCAGTTGCTCGAAGAAGCTTTCCACCTGCGGCGTGTCGTTGTACTTCTGTTCGGGCAGCGCGAGTTCCGCCATCAACATGTTCTCAGGCCGAAAGCCCGGATTGACGGTCAGAAGATTTCGAAAACTCTGGAGAAACAAAGCCGCGCCGATCAGCAACACGAGTGATAACGCGAGCTGCGAGACGACGAAGACATTATTCAACCGGCGGCTCGAGCCTGACGCCGAACTGCGCACGCCCGTCTTGACTGCCTCCTGCAAATTGACGCGCGCGCCACGCAGTGCAGGTGCGAGACCACAAAGCACGCCCGTAAACAACATGATCGCGGTCGTAAACAGCAGGACAGTCGAGTCAACAGTTACTGACTGGATGTGGGGTATTTGCGAGGACACAAAACTCTTCAACGCAGTGACGATCCAGAGCGCCACCAGGATTCCGACAACTGCGCCAACGAAAGAAAGCAGAAGACTTTCGGTAAGCGTTTGTCTCGCAATTCGCATTGCACTCGCACCGAGACACTGGCGCACAGCCATCTCTCGAGTACGCGACGCAGCACGCGCCAAGAGCAGGTTCGTAAGATTGGCGCAGGCAATCAGAAGGACCAGACCGATCGCGCCGAGGAGCACGAGTAACGGCTGCCGCACTTCGCCGACGATGTTATTTCGCAACGGCATCAATACCGCCGACACACTCAAATCCACCGTGCCTGTTCCAAACCGCGCGTGGTACTCCTCTGAAAATTGCCGGTAGAGCGACGTGATCTCGTTGTTTGCGTCGCCAGGTGTCGCGCCCGGTTGTAAGCGGCCGACGGCTGTGAGGTTCCACGAGTTTGTGTTTCGCGGGTCCAGTCCTTTGGGAACCCAGAGCTGCATGTGGCCGGAGCTGCTGGCCCGTTCGGCAGGATCTGGAAAACTAAAGTCAGCGGGCATGATTCCGACGACCGTCGTCGGATTGCTGTCGAGGTTGATCGACTGTCCGACGATATTCGGATTGCCGCCAAAGCGACGTTGCCACAACGCGTAACTCAGGATCGCGACGTTGTTGTGGCCGGGCGTGTCTTCCTGTGCGGTGAAGGTTCGGCCGTATAGCGGCTCTCGGCCCAGCACGTTGAAATAGTTGAAAGTCACGACCGCGCCGGGCACGACTTCCGGTTCACCGCCACCTGTCAGAGCAAACTCACCGCCTTCGAAACCAGCGAGACTCTCAAACGTGCGCGTTCGCTCACGGCAGTAAGCGAACAGCGCCTCGTTGAGATCCATGTGACGCAGGCCCTTCGCGGGCGCGGAGAGCCAGAACGTCATCAACCGCTCGGGTTCTTTGAGCGGCAGCGGCCGCAGTAAAACGGCATTGACCACGCTGAAGATAGCCGTATTCGCACCGATGCCAAGCGCGAGCGTGGCAATGGCGATCGCCGCAAACACCGGCCTCTTCAACAAACTACGAATTGCAAGTTTCAGATCTCTAACCACTGAATCCCCTCTTGTGCTTCTTTTTTGTGCCTTTTTGTGGCCCTACTCATAACGCAACGCTACGAGTGGATCGACCTTCGTTGCGCGGCGTGCGGGCAGAAAACACGCCAACAACGCCACGACAAACAACACACCCGTAACGACTCCAAATGTTCCAACGTCGGTCGTGCTCACTTCGAAAAGCATCGTCTGCAACAGTCGCATCAAACCAAGCGCTGCCAACACTCCAATCCCGAGACCCAACAGCGCGAGCACCAATCCCTGCCTCAAAACCATCTTCAAAATGTCAGACGGTTTCGCGCCGAGTGCCATGCGCACACCGATGTAATGAGTCTGTTGACTGACTGAATAAGAGACGACGCCGTAGATACCGATCGACGCCAGCAACAACGCGACGCCCGCGAAGATGCTGATCAGCAACGCCGGAAAACGTCGCATGAACGACGCCGGCGTCTGCGACATCATGTCTTCCATCGTGCGCATGTTCAGAATTGCCGCTTCGGGTTCGAGGTTTCGAATCTCGTTGCGGATCGAACTGGCAAGTGCATTGGGATCGCTGTTTGTGCGTGCGACGAGATTGGCAAACGTCGACGGACTCTGACGAAAAGAATAGTAGAGTACCGGCTTCACCGCTTCGTCGAGACCGGTGATCTTCACGTCGCCCACGACTCCTACGATCTCGATGGGAGGAGCTTGAACTGATGCGTATCGCAAACGTTTCCCGACTGGATCGCGACCGGGGAACATGCGATCGGCGATGGTTTTTCCGATGATTACAACCGGCGGCGCATTTGTTGCAGCCTCGCGAGCATCAAACGCACGCCCGGCAATCAGTGGAACTCCAAGCGTCTTGAAGTAGTCGTCGCTGACGATACGACTGTTCGCCTCGGTCTCCTTTCCAGGCTCAGGAACGGGATCGCCGTCAACGTAGAATCGCGTTGTATTACCACTGTTCAACGGCAGAATGTTGACCGTGCCCGCACCTGTGACGCCCGGCAAAGACTGCACACGTTCACGCAGTTGATCGTTGAAAATCATCTGCTGGTTCGGATCCGTGTATTTCGCAGGCGGCAACACGACGCTCATCGTCATCACGTTTTCCGGGTTGAAACCGACGTTGGTCTGCAACAGCCGGAACAGGCTCTTCATCATCAATCCCGCACCGACGAGCAACACGACGGCGAGCGCGATCTCAGTCACAACCATCGCGCTGCGCAGTCGATGACTCGCGGTGGCGGACGCATTACGTCCACCTTCCTTCAGCACTTCGTTGAGATCGAGTCGAGACGATTGCAGCGCCGGCGCCAGACCAAACACGACCCCGGTGAGTAATGAGAGGCCGAACGAAAACGCGAGAATGCCTGAGTCGAGATGCAACTCCCTGAGGAACGGCATCGCAATCAACTGTTGCTGCGGTATCACGGCGACGAGCGCAGGAACACCCCAGTAAGCAATCAACAATCCTGCGACGCCGCCAACGAGTGACAACAGGATTGATTCCGTCAGCAGTTGCCGCATGACTCGCCAGCGACTCGCGCCGAGCGCCGAACGGATCGCCACTTCTTTCTGACGTGCAAGCGAGCGCGTCAACAATAGGCTCGCGACGTTTGCGCACGCGATGAGCAGCACGAATCCGACGGCCGCAAGGAGGACCAACAGTACGGGCCGGACGTTTCCTACAATTTCCTCCTGTAGCGGAACGACGTACGGGTATGTGCCGGCGTGCGACTGGTTGTACTCCTGCTCGATGCGACTGCCAATCACTTTCAAATTCGCTTCTGCGTCAGTCGAACTCAAACCGGGTTTAAGGCGCCCGATGAGATTGGTGCCGTGCATGAAACGGCGCGTTCGTTGGGCGTCAGTGGGTTGATAAGGAAGGAAGAGGTCGTTGTTTCTGAGTGCAAACTGAAAACTCGCGGGCAGCACTCCGATGATCTCGTAGCCTTCGCCATTGACCGTGACTCCGCGACCGATGACGTTTGGATCGCCGCCGAATCGCCGCTGCCACAATCCGTAAGTCAAAACGGTGAGTCGTCGAGCGCCAGGCAGGTCTTCACCAGACTGAAATGTTCTGCCGAGAATCGGCTCGACGCCGAGCACCTTAAAGAAGTCTGCGTTCACTCTCGGCGCACCGATATTCTCCGTCTCACCGAAACCGCTGAGGAGAGCGCCGCCACCCGCGTACGCCGCGAGGCCGTCGAAGACGTTGTTCTTTTGATAGTCTTCGTAGTCAGGATAGGAGAACTCGCGCTTCGAGAATTTTTCCTGCGGGGTTTTCTCCCAGAGGTGATAGAGACGATCGGGCGATCTGTAAGGCAGGCCACGCAGCAACGCCGCATTGACGACCGTGAAGATCGAAGTGCTGCCGCCAATACCGAGCGCCAGCGTCACCACCGCGATCGCCGTAAACGTCCGATGCTTCAACAAGCCACGAAGTGCGAAACGGATGTCTTTGATTATTGAATTCATGGTTTTGTTCTTCTTTGTGCTTTTTGTGGCCTCATTCGTACCTGAGTGCCACTAACGGATCGACTCGCGTCGCGCGCAGCGCCGGAATCAGCGCCGCAGTCATCGCGATCGCGAAAAACATCAGCGACACGAAAACAAACGTGATGCTGTCAGTCGGCGTCACGCCGAACAGCATCGACGTCAGAAAACGCGTTAGAGCAAACGCACCCGCAACACCAATCGCAATCCCTGTCAACACGAGCGTGAATCCGTTCCTCATGATCAGACTCAGCACGTTCCCTGCTCTCGCGCCGAGCGCCATGCGAATTCCGATCTCGTGTGTTCGTTGAGTTACCGAGTAAGAAATGATTCCGTAGATTCCGACTGCGCCCAGGATCACGGCGAGCAACGCAAACGCCGTAAACAGCAGCATCAGTGAACGCGAAACAGCGGCCACCTCGTCGACGCGTTGCGCCAGCGTCTTGACCGCGTGGATCGGTTGATCGTTGTCGATCGCGAGGACTTGTTTGCGCACGGCTCCGGCGACGGCAAGTGGATTGGACGTCGTGCGAACAAAAACAGTCACGCCGTTCATCGGCATTTGCGTAAACGGCACGTAGAGCTCAGGTATCGCTTCGTCGGTGATGCTCTCCTGGCGGATGTTCCCGACAACTCCGACGATCGTGCGACAGAGGCCTTCAGACTCTTTACAATTGAACGTGACTCGTTTTCCGAGTGCAGCGCCTTGCAAAAATCGTTTCGCAAATGCCTCATTTGCCATCGCCACCTTTTGTCCCGTCGCCCCATCGCGTTCATCGAATAGCCGACCAGAGAGCAACGGTATCTGCAACGTCTTGAAGTATTCGCCGTCCACCACGCCGATTCCGATCGCCGGATCTTTCTTGCGATCCATCGATGGATATCCTTCGATGCCGATGAAGGCCATCATTCCGTGACCCTCGAGAGGTGCGTGGTTGATCGTTCCTGCGCTTTGCACACCCGGCAACGCGTTAACACGCTGCAGGAAGTCATTAAAAAAGGCCTGGGTTTGCGTAGGCTCGGGATATTTCGAGTGCGGCAGGCCGACTCGAAACGTCAACACGTTTTCACGATCGAAGCCGAGATCGACTGCCATCAATTTGTTGAAGCTTCGTACCAGCAGGCCAGCGCCGAGCAGCAGCATGACGGCGAGCGCGAGTTCGGCGACGACGAGCCAGCCGCGGATGGAACGCAGTCCAAAACTCATCAGACCAAACGAGCGGCTGTTTCGCAGCGCATTGATTAGATCGGGTTTCGACGCCGTCAACGCGGGCGCTAAACCAAACACGACGCCAACGAGAACCGATAGCCCGAGCGTGAACGCAAACACACGCCAGTCGAGTGGAATGTTATTGAGATCGTAAAAAGTGGTCGTGAGACCCTCCGGGACCAGCCGGGCAATCGCACGTGTTCCCCACACCGCGATCAACAAACCCAATCCACCACCCGCGAGACCAAGGACCACGCTCTCGTTGAGCAGTTGGCGGATCAATTGCCAGCGACGTGCGCCAACCGCTGCCCGCACTGCCATCTCACGCTGTCGCGCCAGCGTGCGCGAAATCATCAGGCTCGCAACGTTGACACACGCGAGCAACATCACGAGTCCGACCGCGCCCCAAAGGATCAACACAGTCAAGCGAACGCCCGAAACGAGTTGCTTGTGCAGCGGCACGATCTCGACTGCGAATGAACCCTCCGGCTCTTTCATTTGTTCTGCCATCTGTCGAGCAAGCAGGCTGAATTCGGCTTGCGCGCTCGTGGCACTCACGGACGGTTTGATCCGGCCGACGACTTCGACCACGGAAAAGAAATGGCCTTTAGTCTCTTTCGCGGGATCCAGCGCCAGCGGAAGCCAAATGTCGAACTCACCCGGAAAACGAAAACTGGCAGGCATCACGCCGACTATCGAATACGGCGTGTTGTCGAGTGTGAGAGTGCGTTGCAGCACGGCATCGTTGCGCGCAAAGTGACGCTGCCAAAAACGTTCGCTGACGATCGCGACGTTACTCGTGCCCGGCTTGTCCTCTTCAGGCAGGAAGAAGCGACCCCGCAGGGGTTGCACCTTCAGCGTCGTGAAGAGACTGGCGGTCACTTGTGCACACGAGATGCGTTCCGGTTCGCCAATACCGGTGAGGTTGAAGTTATCGTCGCTGTAAGCGGCGATATCCTCGAAAGAGGTGTTCCGATCTTTCCACGCCAGGTATTGATAAGCAGCGATACCTGGAAACGCACCGGGTTCAGCTACTTTCTGAACCGATACGAGTTGCTCCGGCTGTTGAAACGGCAATGCTTTCAGCAGCACCGCATTCACAACACTAAAGATCGTCGTGTTCACACCGATAGCGAGCATCAGCGTGATAATCGCGACCGTCGTGAACCCCGGATTCCGCAGCAGACTGCGAATAGTTTGGCGTAGTTCTTTCATAATCATTCGTACCTGAGCGCGATCAACGGATCGACTCTCGTCGCGCGTCGGGCGGGCAGATAGCACGCAAGAAACGCAACCGCAGTCACAAGCAACGACACAACGACTAACGTTGGACCATCAGTCGGACTGACGCCGTAGAGCAATCCGGTGATTAAGCGCGTCACCGCCACTGCTCCAGCCGCTCCCACTCCAACACCAACCAACGCGAGCAACAATCCCTGCCCAACAACCAACTTGAAAACATCTCGCCTCTGCGCTCCCAGCGCGATCCGAATTCCGAGTTCATGTGTGCGCTGTGTGACCGAGTAATTGATCACACCAAATACGCCGATCATCGCCAGCAGCAACGCAACCGCCGCGAAGATGCCGAGCAGCAGCGTGTTGAATCGCTGCCCTGCTAATGAATTCGCGTAAAGCTGGTCCATCGTCGTGACTGTCACCGGCTGATCCTTGTCCATCGCCCTCAGTTGTTCGCGCGCCGCGGCCGCCAACTGAAGCGGGTCGCCGGTGGTGCGTGCGAGCACTGCCATAGACGATTGCGGCTCCTGAAGTTGCGACAAATACATTTCCGGATTCGGTGGCGTGTTCAATCCTGTGTGATGGACGTCGCCAACAACGCCGACGATCGTCAACCACGGGCTAAAAATGATCCGCATTCGACGTCCCACCGGATCTTCATTGGGCCAGTAGAGCCGGGCCATTGTTTCATTAATGATAATTGCCGGTGCGGCCTGGGGGTCGTCGAAGTGTTCGGGGAGGGGCTGCTGCTCAAACCACCGGATCAACGGCAGCGCAACGCGCGCGTCAGAGCTGTTGAAGAATCTTCCCTTTCGCAGTGGGATCTGCATCGTGCGAAAGTAGTCGTCGCTCACGGTGCGCACCGCAGCCTGTTGGTGGTTTCCCGGTGGCGGAGCTGGACGACCTTCGATCGCGAAGCCGCTCCAACTTTCCGCTGGCCCAAGCGGTGTGTTCGTCGTCGCGCCGACCGATTCGACACCCGGTAACGCCTGGAGCCGCACGATCAGTTCGTTGTAAAAAGCGAGTAGTTGCTGTGGTTCGCGATATTTCGTTTCGGGCAACGCAAAATCGAGTCGCAGCACATGATGCGGCTGAAAACCGGGATTGACTCTCAAGAGTTGCACGAAACTCTTCAGCATCAACCCGCCGCCGACAAGGAGTACGACGGCGAGTGAGACTTCGGCGACGACGAGCGCGCTGCTGATGCGACGTCGTCCAGGGCTAAACGATCCACGCACGCCATCTTTGATCCACTGTGCCAGGCGTGGTTCCGAGTTGCGCCATGCGGGCGCGAGTCCGGTCAGCAACCCGGTAAGGATCGAGAAGCCAAACGTGGCGAGTAAAACGCGATTGTCGATGCTGATCTTGTCGAGCCGCGGAATGTTGACGGCGGTGATCCTGCTCAACAGGGTCACGAGCCAGACCGCCGCGAGCAGTCCGACTCCGCCACCGCAAACCGCGAGCAACAGGCTCTCGACGAGCGTCTGGCGAATCAAACGCCAGCGACTCGCGCCGAGTGCCGTTCTGATCGCCATCTCTCGCTGGCGTGTCGCCGCGCGACTCAGCAAAAGATTCGCGACATTCGCGCAAGCAATCAGCAGTACAAATCCGACTGCGGCGAAGAGCGTGAGCAAAGGAAGTTGCGCGCCGCCGGTAACGACCTCGTGCATTCCTACGATTTGAACTCCGTGGCCGCGATTCGCATCGGGAAACTCCTGTTCGACCTGTTGCGCAACATGGGCCACCTCAGCTTGCGCCTGGTCCCGTGTGACCCCGGGCTTGAGCCGGCCAATCACCTGGTAGCTGTGTCTGCCGACCTTCCGCAACTCTCCGCGCAGATCGATCGGCACGAGCACATCAGGCATCAACTCGAGCGACGGCATGACGCCGACGACCGTGTAACTCTGATCGTTCATGCGAACAGTTTGATTGAGGACGTTTGGATCGGATCCGAAGCGTTGGGTCCACAGTTTGTGACCGAGGACGACCACTTTCGCGCCGCCGTCCCCGTCTTCTCCGGGAGCAAATGTCCGGCCGAGCATTGGCGGCACGCCGATCACTGAGAAGTATTCAGTCGAAACCTCAAGGACATCCACCATCGACGGGTCGCCGCGGCCCGTCAGGTTCAATCCATTCGGTTGCACAATCGTCAGCGCTTCAAAAACGTTGGTCCGTTCCTTGAACGCCGAATATTCATGTCCCGAGAGAGGCAGATTTGAATTGCCCGAACTCTCGCGTCTTTCCCACACCACCATCAGTCGATCAGGATCTTTAAAAGGCAGTGGTCGCAGCAGCACAGCATTGACAACACTAAAGATCGCCGAGTTCGCACCGATCCCGAGCGCGAGCGTGATCACGGCAATCGCCGTAAACGCCGGCCTCTTCGCGAGGGACCTAAGTCCGAACCGGATATCTTTGATCAATGAATCCATCTGTGTGCTTCTTTGTGTGCTTTCGTTTTGTGCCCTTTTGTGGCCCTATTCGTAACGTAGCGCCACGAGCGGATCGACCTTCGTCGCCCTGCGCGCAGGTATGTAGCAAGCCAGGAACGCAGCGCCGATCAAGACCGCCGACACAATCCCGATCGTCAGTCCATCCATCGGTGTTACTCCAAACAACAACGCGGTCATCAAACGCGTCAGCGCGAACGCTCCAGCTAATCCAACCACCACACCGATGAGCACCAACGTCATTCCATTGCGAATCACCAGTTTCAGCACGTCAATCGCGCGCGCACCCAACGCCACGCGCACACCGATCTCGTGCGTTCGTTGCGTAACCGCATTCGACATCACGCCGTAAATTCCGATCGCCGCCAAGACCAGCGCCAGACCCGCAAACAGCGACAGCAGCGTCATGTTGAACCGGCGTGCAGCAAACGACGTCGCTGCAACTTCGCTCATCGCCCTGACTTTGGTTACCGGTAGCTGCGAGTCGACCTTCCAGATCTCCTGTTTCAGTGTTTGCGCAGCGGCGCCGGGGTCACCTTGCGTACGAGCAGCAATTGACATCCATCTTTTCCACGGGTTGATTTGCGTGTACGGCGTGTAGAGCGCGGGTTCCTCCGGCAGGTCCAAACCGAAATGCTTCACGTCGCCAACAACGCCAACGATCGTTATCCATTCGATCTGCGGACTGCGTGCCCAACGGATGCGTTTGCCAAGTGGATCTTCATTTTGAAAATACTGGCGCACCAGCGTTTCGTTTGCGATACCGACGCGCGGCGCCTTGTCGTCAAAGTCTGCTGGACCAAAGTCTCGCCCGCGCTGAAGCGGAATCTGCATCACGTTGAAGTAGTCGCCCAACACGCTGCGAGTTTCCAGACTCGGTTCATCTCCGGGTGCGATCGGCGGGCGGTTATCGATAATAAAATTGTGATCGAGTGAGTCGCCGCTTAGTGGGAGTTCGCTGATCATGGCGGCCTGAATAGCCGGTTGTGAATTCATCCCGGCGAGGACCCGTTTTCGAAAGCGCGTTTGTGAAGCAACGTCCTGGTAACGAGCCTCAGGCAACTCGACTCGCATGGTGATCAGATGATCGGGGTTGAATCCCGGCTCTACGGAACGTAGTTTCCAAAAAGTCTTGATGAGCAGACCTGCACCGACAAGAAGCACCAGCGCCACTGCAAGTTCAACCACGACGAACGTGCTTCGCAGTCGTTGTCGCGCACTGCCTGCCGTCGAGCCTCTGCCGCCGTCCTTTAAAGCCTCGCCCACTCCGCCTCGCGAAGCAGCCCACGCGGGCACGAGACCGAAGATCAAGCCGGTTAACACCGAAATGCCGAGTGTGAAACCGAGAACACGCCCATCCACTCCGATCTCGGACAGACGCGGCAAATTCTCCGGCTTGAAAGCGAGCAACAGGCGCGTGCCCCAAATCGCGAGTCCGACGGCGACCGCACCTCCCGCCAGCGATAACAACACGCTTTCCGTCAGCAACTGACGAATCAAACGCCAGCGACCCGCGCCAAGCGCACCGCGAATCACAAACTCACGTTGACGTTCGGAAGACCGCGCCAACAGAAGGTTCGCGAAGTTGGCACAGGCAATCAGGAGGACAAAACCTACGGCAGCAAACAAGATGATCAGCGACTGCCGAGTGTCGCCGACGATGCGTTCATGCAACGCGAAGAGAACTGTGTTTCGATTTTTATTGTCCTCGGGATACGCGGCGGCGAGGTTCCGATCGATCAGTTGCATCTCCGCTTGTGCCTGCTCGATCGTCACGCCCGGCGCCAATCGTCCATACGTTCGAAGAAAATGAACGCCGCGAAAATTCGCTGCGACCGGGTTGGAGACGTGCACCGCCGTCCATGCTTCAGTGCTCACACGAGGCGTGACAAACGCCGGCGGCATGACGCCGACAATCGTGTACATGTTTCCGCTGAGCGGAATCGCTTTACCGAGAATCTGCTCATCGCTGCTGAAGTGCTTCACCCATACGTCGTGGCTCAACACCACCACGAACGGAGCTCCGTTCTTGTCGTCGTCGGTGTTGATAAAGCGCCCGCGCTCCGGTTTGACTCCGAGAGTCTCGAAGAAGCCGCCAGTCACTTGTCCGATCTGAAGTTGAACTGGCTCATTGCCGGCGGTGTAGTCCAGCGGCTGCAGCACCATGCCGCCCAGTCTGCTGAACGTCTTGCTCTGCGACTCGACATCGGCGAGATCCAGTGTTGACTGATTCGATCTGAAACTGATCAACCGCGACGGATCGTCGTAAGGCAGTGGTCGCAGCAGGACAGCGTTGACGACACTGAAGATCGCCGAGTTCGCCCCAATCCCCAACCCGATCGTAATTACCGCGACCGCAGTAAACGCAGGCCTCTTCAACAGCGACCGTAGACCGAATCGAATGTCTTTTAGCAGTGAGTCCATTTGTGTTCTCTCTTGTGCTCTTTCGTGGCTCTATTCGTATCTCAGCGCCTCGAGCGGATCGACCTTCGTTGCGCGGCGCGCAGGGATGTAGCAGGCAACCTGCGCAACCACCAGCAATAGCGCCGTGATCGCCACGAACGTCAACGGATCGTTTTCACCCACACCGAACAAAAGACTTCTGAGCAGACGCACCAACCCAAAAGCCGACACCAGGCCAAGCACCAGCCCGACACCAATCACCGCCATTCCCTGGCCCAAAATCATCTTCAACACGTCGCCGACCTGGGCGCCCAGCGCGAGACGAATGCCGAGCTCGTGCGTTCGTTGCGTCACTGTGTAAGAGGTGACGCCGTAGATGCCGGCGGCGGAGAGCAGCATCGCGACTGCACTGAACAGTCCCAGCAGAAACAGATTGAACCGCGGCTGCGTGATCGACTGGCTGACGAGGTGGTCCATCGTCTGCACGTTCGAGACCGGAACAGACTTGTCAACCTCGTTCACGATCTGTCGTACGGCAGTACCCAGGCTCGCAGGCTCAACGCTCGAACGAACCACGAGCGACATGCCCGGCCACGTAGTTTGCGAAGCTGAAAAATACAGCTCTGACTCAGGCTCTTCGCGTAACTCCATACTGCGAACGTTTGCGGCGACGCCGACGATCTCCCACCAAACCGGTTGCTGGTTAGCGTCAACATTTCCGAATGTGATTCTCTTCCCGATCGGGTTTTCACCCGGAAATATCGACTCCGCGAGTTCCTGATTGACGATCATCGTCAGCGGCGCGTTTTGATCGTCGCGATCGGTGTACGTGCGGCCTTGCAGCATCGGAATGCTCATCGCGCGAAAGTAATTCGGCGTGACGACGCGATAGTTCGCGCCGGGCCACTTATCAATAGTGGTAACCGGGCGTCCGTCGACTCTGAACGAAGCGGTTGGTCCTTTGTCCAACGGCAACGTGTTGATGAGACCCACGTCCTGCACACCCGGGAGCGTGCTGACCTTCTCGAGCACCTGGTTGTAGAACCTCACGAAGTCAGAGAGATTGTTGTAGTTTGTTCCGGCCGGCGTGAGCTTTGCCGTCAACACTTGGTGTGAGACGAACCCGGTGTTAACTGACTGAAGGTGCATGAAGCTTCTGAAAAGCAGTCCGGCGCCGACCAGCAACACGACTGACAACGCCACCTCGACGACGATCAACGCCTGGCGGAAACGACTCTTGCGGAGACTTCCAGCCAGGCCGCGCCCGCTCTCTCGCATCGAATCCTGAACGTCAGACCGCGAGATTTGCAGTGCTGGAGCGAGTCCGAAGAGCATGCCGGTCAACACTGAAGCCAGGAACGTGAACGCGAGCACTCGAAGGTCCATGTGAATCTCGTCGAGACGAGGAAAATCACGCGGCAGGAGTTTTGTAATTGCCGCGAGTCCCCAGTACGCGATCAGCAGACCAACAGCGCCACCCGTAAGCGCGAGCATCGTGCTTTCGGTAAATAACTGGCGCATGACTCGCCAGCTCGACGCGCCGAGAGCCGTGCGTATCGCGATCTCTTTCTGTCTCGAAGCGCCGTTGGCGAGCAGCAGATTAGCCACGTTCGCACATCCGATGAGCAACACGAACGTGACGGCGCCCAGCAGCAACCAAAGAAGTTTGTTTGTATCTCCGACGAGATGTTCGTGAAGTGAAACTACTCGATTGAAACGATGGTTGTTCGTGTCGGGATACTGCTGTCGCAGCCGTGCCGTGATCGTTTCCATTTCACTCGCGGCCTGCTGAACCGACACGCCGGGTTTCAACAACGCAACGGCGGCGAGGTAGCCCATGCCGCGCGTCTGCGTGACGTCTTGTTGCGGCGATATCTCCGGCGCGAGTTTCAAAGGCGGCAGCCAGACTTCCGTTTTATCCGGATACTGAAAACCGGGCGGAGCGATTCCGACGACCGTGTAGTTGCGGCTGTCGAGTGTGATTGGCTTACCAATGATTGAAGCATCTGTGCCGAAACGTCTGCGCCAGAGCGCGTCGCTGATGACTGCGATTGGTTCGTGTCCGGCTTGTTCGTCCTGGGGGATGAACAGTCGTCCCTGTTGTGGGGTGATTCCGAAAACGTCGAAGAAGTTTGCGTTTGTTTGCGCGAGCTCGACGCGCTCGGCGTGATCCGCCAACGCCAGGTTGGTGGGAGCGGTTCTAATCGCCGCGAGGTGTTCGAAGACCGTGTTCTGCGCGCGCCAGTCGAGGAAGTTCGCCGACGTTACCTGAATTCGTTTGCCGGCCGGGTTGAGCTCCTGGATCGCAACGATGCGCTCCGCGGTGCGATACGGCAGACGCCGCAACAACACGCTGTCGACAACACTGAAGATCGCAGTGCTCGCGCCGATACCCAGTGCGAGCGTGATCACCACGATCAACGTAAATCCCGGACGCTTCAACAACCCGCGCAAACCATAACGAATGTCTTTGATTATTGAATCCATCTCTGTGCCTTCTCTTTTTGGCTTTACTCGTACCTGAGCGCCTTTAACGGATCGATTTGCGTCGCGCGGCGCGCGGGCAGATACGCCGCCATGATTGCCACCGCCACCATCACCACGCCGGCGAGCGTCAGCGACACGGGATCCGTGGCCGAGAGATCGAACAGCAGCGTCGCCGCAAAACGCGCGACGACGAGCACCGCAGGTACGCCGGCAACAATTCCGATCGCCACCAGGACCAGCGCTTCGCGCAGCACCAGCATCACCACTTCTCTCGTGCGTGCACCGAGTGCGATGCGAATTCCGATCTCGTTGGTCCTGCTCGCAACCGCGTACGACAGAATCCCGTACAAACCAATCATCGCCAGCACGAGCGCCAGCAACCCGAAAAAGCCCGACAGCGTCGCCATCAAACGCTCACGCAACGTCGATTCCTGGACCATGGTCTCAAACCACTGGAAACTCGAATCGATCGACGGGCTCATCTCGTTGAGTGCGCGAGTCACGGACGCGGTTATCTCCGCTTGAGGCAGCGTGGAGCGAATGAGAAACTGTCGCCCCGTCGAAGGCTGCGGATCCTGAAGACTCGGCAGGTAAACCATCGCGAGCTTCTGCTCTTTCAACTCTTCAAACTTCGCATCACGAGCAATCCCGACGATCTCGTACGGCGTCTCTGGTTCGTTCGGTGTTTCTTCGACGACAACTCTGCGCCCGACCGGATTCGGCTCGCGCAGTTGCCGCGCCAGCGTCTCGTTGATGATCGCGACCCTGGGCGCGTTCAGCGTGTCGTGGGAATTGAACTCGCGGCCTTGCAGCACGGGGATTTCGAGCGTGCGAAAATAATCGACGCCAACGCGATTGAACGACGCGTTTATCCTCGCGTCCCGATTCGCGTCCAGCCACACGTCGTTGCCGCGTCCACCGCCAGTGAGTGGAATCGTGTCGGACTCGGCGACAGATTGAACGCCTGGAACCGCCTTGAGCCGTTCGAGTAGTTGACTCTTAAACTCGATGCGGCGTTCCGGCGCGATATTCAACCGTCGAAAACCGACTCGCGCGACGAGCAGGTTTTCCTGGTTGAAGCTGGTATCGACAGTGAGTAGCTTGTTCAGACTGCGCGTAAACAGGAATGCACTTGCGATCAGGACCAGCGAGAGTGCGACCTGAACGACTACGAGCGCGCGTCGCAGAGTGAGGCGACCGCCACCCGCCGTCATTCCACGGCCTGTAGCCTTCATGACCGTAACAAGGTCAATGCGCGTGGCACGCACCGCCGGAGCTAAACCAAACAGCAGACACGTCAACGCAGCGACGCCCGCGGTGAATCCAAGCACACGCCAATCGGGAGTTAGATCGAGGAAGACGGCGTTCAGCCCTGTCCCGATCAAGGAAACGAGGAAGCGGCTCAAACCCTGGGCCAGCCCGGCGGCCAGCGCGGTGCCGAGGACGGTGAGCATGAGAGTTTCAACCAGCAGTTGGCGGATGATTCGACCACGCGAAGCGCCGACCGCTTGTCGCACTGCGATCTCGCGTTCGCGCGTGCTCGCACGCGCCAACAATAAATTCGCCAGGTTGGCGCATGCGATTAGCAGCACCAACCCGGCGATGGCCAGCAACAGCCACAGGGGACGCTCATAACTCTCGCGCAACATCGAATAACCGGACGCGCCCGCGACGGCTTCCAGCTTCGACTGTAAATATGGATTCACGCTCACCGCCGGATAGTTCGGCGGCAGTGTTTGTTGAAAGAGTGCCGGCGAGATCGATTGCAGTTGTGCGGTGGCCTGTTCCCTGGTCCAACCTGGTTTGAGACGGCCCGAAACCATCAACCACCAGTAAAAGCCCGAGTCGAGTTGATTGTTTTTACCGGCGATGACTGCGTCGGCGCAGAGTGGCAGAGCGACGTCGAATGTCCGTCCGACTTCGAGACCAAAGAAGTTCGCAGGAGTGACGCCGATGATTTCGAACGACTTGTCAGAAAGCGTGAGCTTGCGACCGACAACATTCGGGTCGCCGCCATATTCCCGTTGCCAGAATGGGTGACTGATAACAACGCCGGGAGCAGCGCAGCCTCGCTGATCGTCGGCTGTTGAAAACACGCGGCCGAGTTGCGGCTGCACGCCGAGCACGTTGAAGAAATCTCCGCTGACCCAAAGTCCCTTGGCCCAACGCACTTCCCCGCCCTGCGCGAGGTTGAAATCATTTCTGCTCCACGCAAAGATCCCGGAGAAACCTTCCTGACGATCGCGAATCTGTTCCCAGATGGGATTCGTGACTGCTGAGTATGGCGAGGGTTTGAACCCGCGGGCCGCAGTCTCCATATCGCTGAGCTGGACCTTCGCGAGCTGCTGCGGATCTCTGACAGGCAGCGTCTTGAGTCGCACTGCATTCACTAACTGAAAGATCGCAGTGTTGGCTCCAATCCCCAGCGCGAGCGACAACACAGCCACGACCGTGAAGCCCGGACTCTTCCGCAACATCCTTACACCAAACTTTAAATCACTCATTACCGAACCCATTTTGTGTCCCCTTTGTGCCTTTTTGTGGCTTCATTCATACCTGAGCGCTATCAATGGATCGACCTTCGTCGCGCGACGCGCCGGGACGAAACACGCCAGGAACGCTACGACGATCAACAAAGCCGCCACTACACCAAACGTCAACGGATCCTTCGCCGTCACGCCAAACAACAACGTCGACATCACGCGCGTCAGTGCATACGCTCCACCCAAACCAAGAACGACTCCGATCAGCGTCAGCAACATTCCCTGTCGCACCACCAGCTTCAACACGTCGAATTGTCGCGCGCCCATCGCCATGCGCACGCCAATCTCGTGTGTTCGCTGGGCCACCGAGTACGACATGACTCCGTAAATTCCGGTCGCGGCGAGAATCATCGCGAGCGCCGCAAACAGTGCGAGCAAAGTCGTGCGATAGCGCGGCGCCGCAACTGACGAGTTAACCCAGTCGTTCATCGATCTCACTGACGCTATCGGCTGATCGGGATCGAGCGCTTTCACTTCCTGGCGCACTGCACCGACAATCGCTAATGGATCGCCTTGCGTGCGGATCACAAAATTCACACGGCCCGTCTGACGAGTCGGGAAATACATGGTCGCGGATGGAGTGCCCGCCAACGAATTGTGGCGAATGTCGCCAACGATGCCGATGATTTGGTAAGGCTCGCTGCGCATGCCCGTGATCAGCCGTTTGCCGAGTGCCTCTTCATTCGGGAAAACCGTGGCAACAAGCTGCTGGCTCACGACGAGAACCTTGTCGCCCTGGCGCACCTCTTGTTCGGTAAAATCCCGTCCTCGCAGTAAAGGAATTCGCATCGCTTCGAAGTAGTGCTGGTTGATGCGACGAAAGTCGGCGCCAAATGCCTGGTCTGGTGAAACGGGCGGGCGGCCTTCGACGGTGAAAGGCATGTCGTTTGGTTGGCCGCTGAGTGGAAGCTCAGTGATCGCACCCACGGCCTCGACGCCTGGTAAATTCACGATACGTCCTTCGAGCTGTTCGAAAAACGCCGCGGTCTTATCGGGCCCGTTATATTTGTTCCTCGCGAGATCGATACGCATCGTCAACACATTGTTCGCACTGAATCCGGGATTGACTCGCTGTAGCGCCACCAGGCTGCGCACGAGCAAACCCGCTCCGATTAACAACATGACGGCGATGGCACTCTCGAAAACGATCAGCAAGCTGCGCGTGCGATTGCGCATTGCGCCTTCACCGCCGCCGCGTACTCCCTCTTTCAACGAATCGTTGAGATTGACCTTCATTGTTCGAAACGCGGGCACCAATCCGAACAAGACACCGGTGACGATTGAAAGCAGTAATGTGAATCCAAGCACTGTCACGTCGACTTTTACTTTGGCCGTCGGAGGAATACTGCCCTCGCTCAAACTGACGAGCATGTGAACTCCCCAGGTCGCGAGCGCTGTCCCCAACACACCTCCCAAAAGTGCGAGCAGAAGGCTCTCGGTAATCATCTGGCGAACGATCCGAAACCGGCTGGCGCCGAGCGCGGTCCGCAATGCGATCTCTTTCTGACGGCCGGCCGCGCGCACCAACAACAGGTTCGCGACGTTGGCACAGGCAATCAGCAGCACTAAACCAACCGCACCGAAAAGGATGAAGAGCGTTGTCCGGCTGCTGCCTACGAGTTGTTGCTGCAAAGAAACAAGACGGAGGTTCCAGCCGGTATTGCTCTCGGGATATTGCCGTTCGATTTGAGCCGCGATTAGATCCGTATCGGCCTGCGCCTGTTCCATGCTGACGCCTTTTTTCAGCCGCCCGATGGGCCGCAGGAAATGCGCGAACCGTTGTTTCATTTCCGCTGCGGCGTCGAAGTTCATTGGCAACCACAAATCCGCTTGCTGAGGCAGGGTTACATCCGGTGACATCACGCCGATGACCTGGACGGCTTTACCGTCGAGGACGATGGTCTTGCCGATGATTGCCGGATCGCCGCCAAAACGTCTCTGCCATAAAGCGTAGGTGAGCACGGTTACCTGATCCTGACCGGACTTCTCGTTCTCGAGCGTGAAGCCTCGACCAAGTGCGGGAGCAACTCCAAACGCCTGGAAGTAATTGCCGGTGATTACGGATGCGCTGAGACGTTCCGGTTCACCGCTCCCGGTGAGGTTCGCGGGATTTGTTATCGAAACTGATGCAGCAAACTGTTCGAACGTCTTGTTCTGATTGCGATAATCGATGAAGTCGGCTGGCGCGACACTGGCGCGGTTGCCGCCGTTGCGAATGTTCCCAAAAACCCAGACGAGTCGATCAGGCTCCGGATACGGAAGGGGCTGAAGCACGACGGCATTTACAAGACTGAAGATCGCCGTGTTCGCTCCGATGCCGAGAGCGAGCGCGACCAGTGCAATAACGGTGAAACCCGGCCGCTTCAATAAACTGCGAACGCCATACCGGATGTCTTTGATTATGGAGTCCATGATTTGCCTCTTTTGTGCTTTTTCGTGGCTCTATTCATACCGTAGCGCGGTCAGCGGATTCACACGCGCTGCACGACGTGCAGGCAAATAACCTGCGAGCAATGCAACCAGTGTCAGAATCACTGCCGCTGCGATCAGCGTCACCGGATCCTTCGGGCTCACTCCAAACAGTTGCGTCGAGATCAGCCGCGCTCCCAGTAGCGCCGCAGGCACGCCGATCACTAAACCCGCGAGTACGAGATACAGCGTCTCTCGCAAAATCATCCACGCGATGTTGCCGCCTTTCGCGCCAAGCGCCATGCGTATGCCAATCTCGTTCGTGCGACGCGCCACACCCTGGGCCATCACGCCATACAAACCGATGCAAGCGAGTATCAGCGCCAGCGCGCCGAAGAAACTGACGAGTTGCGCGATCAAACGTTCCTGATTCAAGTTGGCATGCAATTGATCGCTCATGCTCGTGACGTCGAAGATCGGAAGCTTGTCGTCGATCTGATTGATCATCTGTCGCACTTGAGACGTGAGCGGCGCCGGATCGCCCGTGGTGCGAATGTGAAACGTGACCGTGTACGCGGCCTCATCCTGAATCTGGAGAATCGGGCGATAGACTGTGGGTTGAGGCTTTTGGTCTACCTCGTCCGACTTGATGTCGCCAACCACACCGACAATCTCGATCGGAGCGCCGCTGACGTCTACGTCGTCGAAAGAAAACGAGCGACCAATCGGATTCTGTCCTTTAAAGAAGTGTTCGGCGAACGCTGCGTTGACTACCGCAACCTTTTGCGACGAGGGCGTATCGCGAACTTCAATGTCGCGGCCGCGCAGTATCGGCACGCCGAGCGCTTCGCTGTACTTCGGTCCGGCGAGCATGTCTTTGACGACGAGATCCTCGTCAGGCTGTGCGACGTATCCCGCAACCACGACACTGCTGGACCTGCTCGAGCCGCTCATCGGCGCGTACGTCGCCATCGACACATTGCGCACCTGCGGCAGCGAGCCGAGGCGGTCGATTAACTGCTGGTAAAGCGGCGTGAGTTCGGCGGTCTTGTAGCCGGCGAGTCGCGGATCGATGCTGACCAGCAGCAGGTTGTTGCGTTCGAAACCGAGGTCTTCGTTCTGAAGTTTCAGGAGACTGCCGGCAAAGAGTCCCGCGCCCGTGAGTAGGACCATCGAGAGTCCAACCTGCATCACGACCATCAGCGACGACAAATTCACACGCATAAAACCAGTTCGCATGCGGCTCTTCTCTTTCATCGCCGACGAGAGGTTCGCTCTGCTTGCCTGAAGCGCGGGTACCAATCCAAACAGCAAACCGGCGACGATCGAAACGCCGGCAGTGAACGCGAGCACGCCCGCGTCGGGTCGGGTATCAAGCGGCGAGGTTTTCGCAACCAGACCAACGAGGAGGTACACGCCCCACTGGGCCAACAACACACCACACACGCCACCGATCGTTGCCAGCAACATGCTTTCGGTGAGCAGTTGGCGAATGATTCGACCGCGAGTGGCTCCCAGCGCCATACGCAATGAGATTTCTGATCTTCGCGAAGCGGCACGTGACAACAGCAGACTACCGACGTTCGCGCACGCGATCAGCAATACCATGCCGACGATGGCCATCAGCATGTGCAAGGGTTTCGAGTACGCGCGGCGAAGTCCGGAGATGCCACCTGCGCCATCAGCTAACTTGACGTACGTGTTTTGAATGGCCTGCTTTCGCTCGTCGGTGAGTTGGCTGCCGGCCTGGTCGGTCAGGAATTGTCGCAGTTGCAGGTTGACGGCGTTCTCTGCCTGGTCGATGCTCACGCCGGGCTTAACTCGTCCCATGAGCATCAGGAAGTAGACCTGGTTGTCGTCCAGATATGATTTGCGCAATTCGATCTGCGGAAAAAACGACAGCGGCAACCAGAAGTCAGGTGGGCGTCGCACGCGCTCGCCGAAAAATTCCGGCGGGGTAACGCCGACCAGCGTGAAGTTGGTGCCGTTGATAATGAAGTTTCTTCCGACGACTGAGGGGTCGCTGTTCAACTCTTTTTGCCAGTAAAGATGACTGACCACCGCGGCGGGCTGTGCGTTTGGTTTGTCGTCTTCGGGCGTCAGCACGCGACCACGCAGGGCATGCACGCCGAGCACTGAAAAGTAATTGCCGGTGACGAGATGCGCTTGCGCTCGTGTCGCTGCTGCGCCTTCGGTATCGGCTCGTCGCACGCTCAGCCGGCTTTCACCGCTGCGGAACGCGGCAAGATCCTGAAACGATTGATTATGATCCCGGAAGTATTGGTAGGACGCGTACGAGAAGCGGCTCCATTGGCCGGACCGTGGCGTGTCTTCTACCGAAGTTCCCTCGCTGGTCGTTTCGCTGAACAGCACCAGCTCCTCGGGCTTGTACACCGGAAGTGACTTCAGCATCACTGCGTTGACGAGCGTGAAGATCGCAGTGTTCGCACCGATGCCGAGCGCGAGCGTGAGCACTGCGATCGCGGCAAAACCCTTGCGCTTCAGCAGCCCTCTGAAACCGTATCGAATGTCTTTAAATAAATTTTCCATTGAACCCTCTGTCATAGGTCCTATAGGACCTATCTGACTTATTCGTATCTCAGCGCCTCGAGTGGATCGACTTTCGTCGCGCGCCGCGCGGGCACGTAAGAGGCGATAAACCCTACCACCGCCAGCAGAACCAAAACCGCGACAAACGTCAGCGGATCCGTCGTGCCGACCTCAAACAACAAACTTCGAATCGTTCGTGTAATTGCGTACGCTCCTGCCGTGCCCAACACGATTCCCACCAGCACCAGCGACATTCCCTGTTTCATTACCATCACCAGCACGTCGCGAGCGCTGGCTCCGAGTGCCATGTGAATGCCAATCTCACGCGTCCGTTGCGACACCGTGAACGCGAGCACGCCGTACAAACCGATCGCGGCTAGCAGCAGTGCAAGCGCGCCGAAGATGCCGAGCAGGACCACCGCAAAGCGTCGCGTCTCGAGCGTCAATGCCACGCGTTCTTCCATGGTCTTCACGTCATACACGGGTTGATTCGGATCGACGGCGAGCACCTGCTCGCGGATCGCAGGCGCTAAGAGATGAGGATCTCCGGAAGTGCGCACGACCAGTGTCGATAAACCGATATACGCGGGAAGATAGAACGTGCCCTTCGATTGTGCGGTGAGATCTTTCAGGTGCGCGGTCTTGCAGATGCCGACGATGGTGGCCCATGGACCATCATTGCTCCAACTAATTCCACCTCCGAGCGCATCGCCGTTGGGCCAGTAATGTTTCGCTAGTTCTTCGTCGACGATGGCGACGGAGTTCGGCGCGAAATAGTTGCCGGCGCGCATGTCTGACGGTTGGAAGCCGCGGCCCTGGATGATTGGCAACCCGATCGACTGAAAGTAATCGGAAGATACAAAGGCGTAGTCGGCGTGTGGCGGGGGCTCACCCGGGCCGCGCTGACGGCCACGAATCGAAAAAACCGAATTATCGGCGCCCGGCGTGAACGGGGTCTGGTATGCCGCGCCCGCATGAACGACGCCCGGCAACGCTGACACACGCGCGATCACGTCGTCGTAGAATGCCGCAACCTGCTTCGCTTTGTCGTATCGACCACCACCCGGAAGAGAGAGCTTGAGCGTGAGTACGTTGTGCGGGTCGAATCCGGGTTTCACGTCGAGCAGCTTTCCAAAACTGCGAACGAGCAAGCCCGCGGAAATCAGTAACACGAGCGCCATCGCGACTTCCGCAACGACAAATGTTCTTCGCAACCACTGGCGAGTCGTACCCGCGGAATCCGTTCGATCAGACTCTTTCAACGAACTCACGAGATCTGTTTTCGATGCCGTCAAAGCGGGAACCAAGCCGAAGATCACGCCGCAGACAAACGACACACCAAAGCTCAGTAACAGGATTCTGAGATCGACCTGGACCGCGCTGAGACGAGGCAGCGAGGTCGGAGCCAGCGCCAATAAAGCCTTGGTTCCCCACACCGCGAGCATCGACCCGAGCGCGCCGCCGATCGATGCGATGAGCAGACTTTCCGTCAGCAGTTGGCGAACGATACGTATGCGGCCTGCGCCAAGCGCCGCACGCACGGCGATCTCGTGACCGCGAACAGTCGCTCGTGCCAGCAGCAGGTTTGCGACGTTCGCACACGAGATCAGAAGGACCGCGAGGACAGCGCACAACAACACGAACAGCGGTCGCCGTACCTCGCTCACGTATTCGTCGTCCAGGGAACGGACCTCGATGTTGAAGATGTCAGGATCCGTGCCGGACATGTTTTTAGCGACGCCCGTCATCGTGGCCTGCGCGCGCTCGATGCTCGTGCCTGGTTGCAAACGCGCGAACATCGTGTACGCGAGGCTGCCCCGGCGCTCCTCAGAAAGTTCACGCGGCGTGAAAGCCATCGGGACCCAGAACTCAATGTTCGGATAGATCTCCTCGATCGCTTCAGGCGCGACGCCTACGATCTGGTAGTAGTCGCCGTTGAGTTGAATGGAATTGTTGAGCGCCGAGGGATTCGAAGTGTAGAGTCGTTTCCACAACGCTGTACTCAACACCACGACGCGCTCGTTGCCAACGCGATCTTCTTCCGGATTGAAGAAGCGGCCTGCAACAGGACTAATGCCGAGAGTCGGAAAGAAAGTCGCGGTAACGCGTCCGGCCTGCAAACGTTCGGGCAAACTCACGCCGGTGAGATTGAAGTTTCGCGTAACGAAGGCCGCGGTTGATTCGAAGACGTCGGTTTGGCGGCTGTAGTCGAGGTAGTGAGGCGCAGACACAGCGCTGCGCGGAAGGTTTATCTTCGGCAGTTGATTATGGACCACGACGATGCGATCCGGATCCTGCACCGGCAACTTCCGCAACAACACCGCATCGACGACCGTGAACGTCGCAGTGGTCGCAGCAATACCAAGCGCGAGCGTCAACACTGCGGTGATCGTGAAGCCTGGCTTCCTGATCAGCATCCGCATGCCAAAGCGGAGATCTTTCAGTAATGCGTCCAACATGAACCTTGTATAGGTCGAATAGGATTTTCCTAAAGAGTCGTCTCATTCACACCGGGCTTTAGTCCGGTGAAAAGCACTTCACATTCGTCAGAACCGTTTTAACGGTTTCGTCCGTCACCGGGCTAAAGCCCGGCGTAATGAGACAAAGCCGATCCTATAAGACCTATTCGACCTATTCGTACCGCAGTGCCACGAGCGGATCGACTTTCGTCGCTCGACGCGCGGGCAGGTAGCACGCGATAAACGCAGCTACGAGCAAACAGGCCGAAACCAAACTGAACGTCAGCAGATCGGTCGCCTCGACGCCGAAAAGCAAGCCCTTCATAAACCGCGTCAGCGCCCAGGACCCTGCCAACCCGATCACGATCCCGAGCAGCGCGAGCTTCATCCCGTGCTTGACAACCAGCTTCAGCACGTCGAGCGCACGCGCGCCCAGCGCCATGCGAATCCCGATCTCCTGGGTGCGCTGTGAAACCGCGAACGCCATCACGCCATAAATCCCACCGGTCGCCAGCAACAATGCGATTCCGGCGAAGATCGCCAGCGACACTGATGAAAATGAGTACATCGACACAGACAGCGCCCGCACTTCCTCCATCGTGCGCACATCGAACACCGGTTGATCCTTGTCGATGGACCACACCTGTTCCCTGAGCCCGGCAGCAAGCGAAGCAGGATCGACACGCGTTCTCGCCACCAGAACCATCCCACGCCACGAATCCTGCGCATGTGGTAAGTAGTACTCAGGCACCACAGGTATGTTCAGCTCGTGCTTCACATCGTTGACGACGCCGATAATTTCGATCCATGGAGTCTTGTCGGGTGGGCCATAGAAACGAATACGTTTTCCAATCACGTCACCTGCAGGCCAGTGTTTGCGTGCGAATGTTTCGTTGACGATCGCGACGGGCGGTGCACTGGCTTTGTCCTGGTCAGAAAAGTTGCGGCCCTTAATGAGTGACATGCCCATCGTGCGGAAATAATCGGGCGTGGCAACGCGGTAACGTCCGATGTTCTCCTGGCCCGGAGGAGGCTGCTCGGCGCCTTCGATCAGATACGCGTCAGATGCGTTTGATCCACCCATCGGGATGAAGTTCACGGCGGCGGCCGATTCGACGCCCGGATACGCCTTCACCCGTTGGACCACGTCGCTATAAAACCTTTCAGACGCCCCTTCGTCTTTGTACTTCGCCGGAAGCATGAGGCTCATCGTGAGTACGTTTTCCGGATTGAAACCAGGATCGGTTCGCAACAGCGAGAGGAACGAGCGAGCCGTCAGCCCCGCACCGATAAGCAACATCAGCGACAAAGCAACTTCAAAAACGACGAGCGAACTTCGCAACTGGTGCGAACTTGCGGAGGTCTGGCGACTGCCCTCCTTCAGAGAATTGTTTAGATTTGGTTTTGAGAGTTGCAGCGCGGGCGCAAGGCCGAAAAGGATCCCGCTGAATAACGAAATGCCGACCGTAAACGCTAGCACCGGAAGATTAATGCCCAACCTGTACCATCCGGGAGCGAACCTCGCTGCATCACCCGGATTAGAAACGCGCAAAGCATCGATGCCCCAAATCGCAATCAGCACTCCCAACGCGCCGCCGATCAACGCAACCATCACACTCTCGGTGAGCAATTGGCGAACGATGCGCCAGCGACTCGCGCCGAGCGCGGCTCGCAACGCGATCTCTCTTTGCCTGCCACTCGCGCGCGCGAGCATGAGATTCGCAACGTTTGCGCAGGCAATCAGCAGCACAAACCCGACGACCGCCATCATCACCAGGATCGGTGTGTCGTAGGAGCGAACCGTATCGACGACGATTGAAAAAACCGTGGAGCCCAGGCCGGTGTTGGTCTCGGGATATTGCTGTTCGAGCCGCGCGTTGATGGTGTCGATCTCGGCTTGTGAGCTGGCGATTGAAACGCCGGGTTTAAGTCGTCCGATGACGTAAGAGTCGTGGCTGGTCCTGCTTTTAATGAACCCGGGCGTCATCTCCAACGTCCCGTAGACCTCGCCGCCTTTGGGAAAGTTGAAGTGCTCCGGCATCACACCGATGATCGAGCACACCGTGCCGTTGACCGTGATCGTCTTGCTGAGAATATTTGGATCGCCACCGAAACGTCTCTGCCAGAGACTGTGAGAGATGATGACGACGTCATGGCCCGGCTGATCTTCGCCCGGCAAAAAGTTGCGGCCCATGATGGGCTTCATGCCGAGCACGTCGAAAAAGTTTGCTGTTCCCAGGAAGCCCTGGATGCGTTCAGGGGTGTCGCCACCGGTGAGATTTACGTTCCACCAGCGATAGAGAGCGAGTTGCTCGAACGACTGGCTCTGCGCCTTCCAGTCGACGTAATTTGCGACGGCGACTTCGTTGTGCGTGTAACCGAGACTCGGTTGCCGGTCCCAGATCGCAACCACGCGATCGAGGTCCGGAAACGGCAGGGGGTTCCGCAGCAGCGCATGGAACGCGCTGAACATCGCAGCGTTGGCGCCAATGCCGATGGCCAGCGTTAAAACGGCGATGATGGTGAAGGTGGGCCGCTTTAAGAGATTCCTGAGTGCA